>WNFC01014458.1_pt1 | contig 13364 bp, 11 predicted proteins | sample 5400541 | NCBI WGS metagenome assembly WNFC01 (sample SAMN13153342, study PRJNA577476) | soil metagenome | isolation source: 120 cm saprolite under Douglas fir tree site 2 hole 2 replicate 1 | place: USA:California | collected 2015-04-18
CTCCAACGTCTCGCGTTCTTCTCCGGTGAGGACCAACAGGGGCTTGGCGCGTCCGCGTGGCATCGGCGTTCTCCTTTTACATCAGAACGCGCGATGCCTTCCATATGTTCCATGATTTCTGACTCAGGACACTAGGGTGATGCGGTCATGGCCGACCCTCTGCGCCCGCCCCTTCACGGCGTGCGGGTCCTCGAGCTGGCCCACCTGATCGCGGGGCCCATCTGCGGCATGTACCTCGCCGACATGGGCGCCGACGTGGTGAAGGTGGAGTCGCGGGAGGCGCCCGATGCGGGGCGCTCAGTGTACCCGCGCGCGATGCGCAACGGCGAGGGCGTGCTGCACCTCACGGTCAACCGCAACAAACGCGGGCTCTGCCTCGACGTCAAGCAACCGGAGGGCCGCGCGGCCTTCCGCCGGCTCGCCGCGTGGGCCGACGTGATCATCGAGGGCTTCCGCGGCGGCGTGGCCGAGCGGCTCGGCATCGACTACGACTCGGTGAAGAGCGCGAACCCGCGCCTCATCTACTGCTCGATCTCCGCCTTCGGCCCCGACGGCCCCTGGCGCGAGAAGCCGGGCCTCGACTCGCTCGCCCAGGCCCTCGGCGGCCTCATGGCCGTCACCGGCGAGCCCGACGGCGGCCCGGTGCTGTGCGGGGCGCCGGTGGCCGACACCCTGGGCGGGATGCTCGCGATCCAGGGCATCCTCACCGCGCTGATCGCGCGCGCGGCCAGTGGGCAAGGCCAACGAATAGACGCCTCGCTGCTCAACGGCATGCTCTTCGCCCATACCGCGCGCCTCTCCGTCTTCCACGAGACGGGCGAGCCGCTGCCCCGCTACGGCAGCGGTCATCCCGAGATCGTGCCCTACCAGGCCTTCCAGGCCGCGGACGGCTGGATCTTCGTGGCCGCGTGGGTGGACCGACTCTGGCTGCCCTTCTGCAAGGCGGTCGGCATGGACGCGCTCGGCTCCGATCCCCGCTTCGCCACGCGCGGAGACCGCCTCGCGCACCGCGGCGCGCTGGAGGCGATCCTGGCCCCCGTGTTCCGCGCGCGCCCGGTCGCCCACTGGATGGACGTGCTCGAGCGGGCCGACGTGCTCTGCGCCCCCGTCAATGACTACTCCATGCTCGTCCGGCATCCGCAGGTGGCGGCCACCGGCTTCATCACCGAGCAGAGCCATCCGCGCGCGGGCACCTTCAAGACGGTGGCCACCCCGGTGAAGTTCGAGAAGACCCCGGGCACCATCCGGACCCCGGCCCCCTTGCTGGGCGAGCACAGCCGGGACGTGCTCGCCGAGGCCGGCTTCACGACCACCGAGATCGACTCGCTCGCCGCGCGCAGCATCATTTAAGAACGACAGGAGGCTTCAGCCATGATGCTCAAGGACAGGGTCGCGGTGGTCACCGGCGCGGCGCGCGGCATCGGCCGCGAGATCGCGCTGCTCATGGCGAAGCACGGGGCCAAGGTGGTGGTGAACGACTACGGCGGGGGCTCGGACGGGACGGGCGACGCGCGCGGCCCCGCCGACGACGTGGTCAACGAGATCAAGGGGCAGGGCGGCCAGGGCGCCGCGAACTACGACTCGGTGGCCAGCATGGCGGGCGGCCAGCACATCATCCAGACCGCCCTCGACCACTTCGGCCGCGTGGACATCGTGGTCAACAACGCGGGCATCCTCCGCGATCGCATGATCTTCAACATGACCGAGGAAGAGTGGGACGGCGTCCTCAACACGCACTTGAAGGGCACCTTCGCGGTGACCCGGGCCGCGGTCCCGCACATGCGGGAGCGGAAGTGGGGCCGGATCATCAACATGACGTCCACCTCCGGCCTCGTCGGCAATATCGGCCAGGCCAACTACGCGGCGGCCAAGCTCGGCATCGTGGGCTTCACCAAGGTGGTGGCGCTCGACATGGCCCGCTACAACGTCACCGCCAACTGCATCTCGCCCTTCGCGTGGACCCGCATGATCGGCACGATCCCCACCGAGACCGAGGCCCAGAAGGCCCGCGTCGAGAAGATCAAGAAAATGGGCCCCGAGCACATCGCCCCGGTGGCGGTGTTCCTGGCCACCGACGAAGCCAAGGAGATCTCGGGCCAGGTCTTCGGGGTGCGCGGCAAGGAGGTCATGCTGTTCGGCCACATGCGCCCGCTGCGGAGCATTCACCACGACCTCGGCTGGACGCCGGAGCGGCTGGCCGCCATGTTCCCGGGCACGCTCAAGCACCACATGGCGCCGCTCGACACCTCGGGGCAGTTCTTCAACTACGACCCGATGGTCTGAGCCGGGCGGCTCGGCCGCGGAGCATGCGCCACGCGTCGGTTTCGCTCCGTCTCGCCCTGCTCCTGGCCGCGGCGCTCGTCTCGCCCGCCTCCGCCGCGGAGCCGGGCCTGCTGGTCACGGTGGGCGAGGTGACCGACACCGCCGCGGTGGTGTGGGTGCGCGGCGTCGCCTGGGGCGAGGTCACCGTGCGCTACGAGCCGCTCGGGCGCGCGCCGGCCGCCGAGGGCGGGACGCCCGCGGGCGCCCGCGGGGAGATCCGGGTGAGCCCGAGGCAGCACCTGACCGGGAAGCTCCTGCTCCAGCCGCTGGAACCGGGGACCCGCTACCGTTACACCGCGACTCAGAACACGGCCGAGGCCACCGGCGAGTTCGTGACCGCGCCCGCTCCGACCGACGCGCGGCCGGTGCGCTTCTCCTGGAGCGGCGACCTCGGCAGCCGTGGGCACTGCCGCAAGCCCGGCGACGGGTACGCGATCTTCCGCGCCCTCGCGCGAACACCCTCCGATTTCTTTCTCTTTGTCGGCGACACCATCTACGCCGATCACGTCTGCGGTGAGGGCGAGCGGGTCCCCGGTTACGACTTCGTGGCGCGGCGCCTGGCCGACTTCTGGGCCAAGCATCGCTACAACCGCGAGGATCCGGCGGTGCAGGCATACTTCCGCCGCGCGTCGGTGTACGCGATCTGGGACGACCACGAGGTCCGCGACAACTTCGCTGGACCCACCGAGCCCTTGATGGAGCCGGGGCGGCGCGCCTTCATCGACTACTTCCCGATCCGGCCCCCGCGCGAGGAGCCCGGCCGCCTCTACCGCCAGTTCCGCTGGGGCGCGCTCCTCGAGGTCTTCATCCTCGACACGCGGCAGTACCGCAGCCCCAATACCGCGGTCGACGGGCCCGGCAAGACCATGCTCGGCGCCAACCAGCGCCGCTGGCTGGTGGACGCGGTGGCCGGGTCGAGCGCGGTGTGGAAGGTCGTGGTGTCGAGCGTGCCCCTCTCGGTGCCCACCGGCGGCCGTGCCCACGACTCCTGGAGCAATGCCAATGCCCGGGGGGTGCCGGAGGAGCACTCCACCGGCTTCGCGGTCGAGCGCGACGCCATCCTGCGCGCCCTGCGCCAGCGCGGTGTGAAGAACCTGGTGGTGCTCGCCGCCGACGTGCACCACGCCGAGCTGATTCGCCACCACCCGACGCCCGAGTGGTCCTTCCACGAGTTCATCGCGGGCCCGCTGTCCGCCGGCCCCGGAAAGCCGCGCCCGCTCGACGCCGCGCTCACCCCGCGCTCGCTGTGGAGCCTGGGCGGCACCGCCAACTTCGGCGACATCGCGATCGACGCCACCGGCCTCACGGTGCGCATCGTGGACGCGCTCGGCCAGACTCGCTTCTCCCACACCGTCGGCGCCGAGTAGCCGCCGGGCGCCCAGACGGCGGTGCCGGCTCACGCGGGCGGGGCCCGCCGCCGCCAGGCGGCGAGCAGAAGGACCGCGCCCAGGCTCAGCGCGACGCCCGCCCACTCGGCGGCACCCGCGCGATGTTCGAGCTCCACCGACGAGCCGGGCGCGACGAGCGCGACCTCGAGGAGGCCCCGCTCGTCGCGACGTACGGCCAGCGGCGCACCGGCGGCGCGGGCCACCCAGAGTGGCGAGTAGGCGATGGGCAGCGAGACCCAGCCCCGCGCGGCCGCGGGCAGGGAGATCCGCCAGCGTTGCGCCCCGATGGGGACCAGCTCGGCGCCGCCCTCCGCCATCGCAAAGAGTCTGAACGAGCCTATGCGGGATAGGCTCCTAACCGATTGATTCTCGGTCAGGAACCTCGCTCGGCCGACGTCCTCCTCGAGGGCGACGACCAGGCCGATCCCAAGGCCGCGGGCGAGGTCATTGAACGTCTCCGACTCGAGCGCCTCTAGCCGACGGCCGAACAGGGTCTGGCCGTCTCGCTGCTCGGCCAGCATGGTGAGGGGACGGTGAGCCGCCGAGCCGGTGTAGACGAGCCCCGCCACCGGCGCCGGATGCGTGAAGGTTCCGCCGACGATCGCGCGGCCGGCGCGCAACGGCGTGAGCGCGGTGAGGTGCGTGTGCGGTCGCCACCACTCGGGACGCCAGTCGAGCGGCACCGCGGAGCGGAGGAAGAGCACGCGGCCGGGCGGCGCGTGACGGATCGCCTCCCAGAGCGCGTCCATCCGCAGTCCGCGCGTCACCTCCCGCTCCCGGGGCCATTCGCGCGGCCGCGGCCAGAGCGTGAGCCCGGCCTCGTCCGGGCCCCAGGCCAGCGGCACGCAGACCGCCAGCGCGACCAGGGCGGCGACGGCAGCACGCGCGCGCCCCCCGGCGAGGGCGGCGAATCCCGCGGCGCCGGCCAGCACGAGGCCGAGGTGCAGCCCATCCACCAGCCGGTCCGCGGGCAGCCACGCCAGGCCGAGCGGCTCCACGACGAGCGCGTCGAGCGCGATCACGAGGATCATGGCCGGCGCCAGGCCCAGCAGCCACCGCGCGCCCCCATTGGGGAGGATCGGGAGCCGCGCGCGCCAGCGCCACGCGACCAGGCTCAGCAGCGCCAGCGCGAGCAGGAGCGGCTGCGACCCGAGACGGCGGCCGAGCGCGGGGAGGGTCGCGTCCGCCCAGGCCAGCGGCAAGGCCATGCGCAGGTGTGCGAGCAGCGGCAGCAGCCAGATCGCGGCCAGCCCGAGCCCGAGCGCGAGGATGACCGCGGCCTCGCCGAGGCGACGGCGGCGCGGTGCCGAGTGAAGGGCGGCCAGCACCACCAGCACGGCGGCGGCCGGCGCGTGAGCCGGATGGAGCAGGATCACCGCGGCGACCAGCGCGGCGCTCGCGAGCGGCGGGCGCGTGGCGCCCCCGGCCCAGCGCAGCAGGCATAGCGCCAGCAGCGGCAGCACCCCCCAGCCCAGGCGGGCCGCGATCAGACCCCAGCGCAGTCCTTCCTCCACCCCGCTCCGGCAGCCCGCCGAGAGGGTGAGCGCGACGACCGCGCCGGGCAGCGCGAGCCACGGATCGCCGAGCGCGCGGCGCAGCAGCGCGTACACCGCCGCGCCCGGCAGCAGCCAGGCGAGCCAGAGAAGGACCTGGTAGACGTTAGCCACGTCGAGCGCACCGCCGGCGGCCAGGTGGATCAGCGCGCCGAGCCAGGCGAAGGCGGGCGGGTAGTACTGGAGCTCCGCGTAGCCGGCCCACCAGCCGGGATTGAAGCGCCACGGCGCCCACCCCAGCGAGATCGCGTGCGCGAGACGGTAGAGCTGGCCCGGATGATCGTCGAAGACGAGCAGGCCGCCGCCGAGGGCGCGCCAGCCGAAGGCCACGGCGTAGGCGGCGAGCAACGCGGGAGGCAGCCAGGCGCGGGTCACCGGGGCCGATGATACGGCATCGCGTTGACAACCCGCGGCGTGGAGTGTTAAGTAAACGAAATCGTTGCCGCTGGGTCGGTGATCCGGGAGGGCCAACCCGGATCGTGCAGCTCATTCCGGGGCTCAAATCCCCTACCGATTGGAGAGGCCATTGGACAGATTGAAGGGCTTGAAGTGCCGGGAGTGTGGCCGCGGCTACCCTTCCTCCCCGTCTCACGTCTGTGAGTTCTGTTTCGGTCCCCTCGAGGTCGACTACGACTACGAGGTGATCCGCGCGCGGATCAGCCGCGCGCGCATCGAAGCCGGCCCCAAGTCGATCTGGCGCTACGCCGATCTCCTGCCGCTCGATCTGGTCGACGGCCTACCGCCGATCGGCGCCGCGGTGGGCTTCACCCCGCTGGTGCGCGCGCGCAACCTGGCGGACGAGTGGGGCGTCCGAGAGCTCTACGTCAAGAACGACTCGGTCTCGCATCCGACCTGCTCGTTCAAGGATCGCGTGGTGGCGATGGCGATCGGCAAGGCCCGGGAGTTCGGGTTCGACACGGTGGCCTGCGCCTCCACCGGCAATCTCGCCAACTCGGTGGCGGCCCACGCCGCGGAAGCCCGCCTCACGGCCTATGTCTTCATCCCGGCCGATCTGGAGCAGGGCAAGGTCATCGCGACGCTCATCTACGCGCCCACCGTCATCGAGGTGCAGGGGACCTACGACGAGGTCAACCGCCTCTGCGCCGAGGTCGGGGACCGGTACCACTGGGCCTTCGTGAACATCAACCTCCGGCCGTACTATGCGGAGGGCTCGAAGACCTTCGGCTACGAGATCGCCGAGCAGCTCGGCTGGCGCGCCCCCGCGCACGTGGTGGTGCCCTGCGCGGGCGGCTCCCTCCTCACCAAGATCGCGAAGGCGATGCAGGAGCTGCAGGACCTGGGGCTGATTCCCGAGAGCCGGACCCGCATGTACGCGGCGCAGGCCGCCGGGTGCGGGCCCATCGTCACCATGATCAAGAAGGACACCGGCGTGCTCGTGCCGGTACGGCCCCAGACCATCGCCAAGTCGCTGGCCATCGGCAACCCGGCCGACGGATACTACGCCTACCGCGCGGTGAAGGACTCCGGCGGCTATGGCGAGCATGCCACCGACGAGGAGATCATCGAGGGCATGCGTCTGCTGGCCCGCACCGAGGGCATCTTCGCCGAGACGGCGGGGGGCGTGACGGTGGCGGCGACCCGCAAGCTCCTCGAGGCCGGCCGCATCCCCCGCGACGAGCCCATCGTGATGTGCGTCACCGGCAACGGGCTCAAGACGCCGGACGCGCTGCACGACCGGCTCCACAGTGACGTGACCATCCAGCCCTCGCTCTCCGCGTTCGATCGGGCGCTGGCCGACCTCAAGTCCAGGACCGGGACGTAGCCCGGAAGAAGGAGACCATCGATGGCCGTTCTGGTCCGCATTCCCACGCCGCTCCGCAGCCTCACCAAGGGCGCGGCCGAGGTCCAGGCCGACGCGGGCAACGTCACCGACCTGATCGAGGTCCTGGAGCGCCAGTTCCCCGGGCTCAAGGAGCGCCTGGTCGAGGACGGCGGCGAGCTCCGCCGGTTCATCAACATCTACATCAACCAGGAAGACATCCGGTTCCTGCAGGGCGCCACCACCACGCTCAAGCAGGGTGATGAGGTCTCCATCGTCCCGGCCATCGCGGGTGGCCGGTAGCGCGACGCGGTCCGCCCCCGCCGCATGATCTCCAAGCGCGTCCAGGGCTTCACCGAGTCGGTGATCCGGGAGATGACCCGGGTCAACAACCAGTACGACGGCATCAACCTCGCCCAGGGCATGCCCAACTTCCCGCCGCCCCGGGAGCTGATCGAGGCGGCCCACCGCGCCATCGACGGCGACTTCCACCAGTACGCGATCACCTGGGGCACGCCGTCGCTCCGGCGCGCCATCGCGGAGAAGTACCGGAAGTTCTACGGCATGGACGTCGAGGCCGACCGGAACGTCACGGTGTGCTGCGGCTCCACCGAGACCATGCTGGCCACCCTGCTGGCGGTGGTGAATCCGGGCGACGAGGTCATCATCTTCGAGCCCTTCTACGAGAACTACGGGCCGGGGTGCATCATCGCGGGAGCCGAGCCGGTCTGGGTCCCGCTGGACCCGCCGGACTTTTCCTTCGATCCCGACCGTCTCGCCCGGGCGGTCAGCGCGCGCACCCGCGCCATCGTCTTCAACAGCCCGAACAATCCCTCCGGCAAGGTCTTCTCGCGCGCGGAGCTGCAGGTCATCGCCGATCTCTGCATCAAGCACGACCTGCTCGCGATCACCGACGAGATCTACGAGCACATCATCTACGACGGGCTCGGGCACACCCCGATCGCGACGCTGCCCGGCATGGCCGACCGCACCATCACCATCTCGGGCATCTCGAAGTCCTACTCGGTGACCGGCTGGCGGGTGGGCTACGCGGTCGCCAGCCCCGAGCTCTCGCTCGGCATCCGGCGGGCCCACGACTTCATCACGGTGGGCGCGCCGCATCCGCTGCAGGAAGCGGCGGTGACCGCCCTCGGCCTGCCCGACTCGTACTACGTCCACCTGCGCGAGAGCTACCAGGCCCGGCGCGATCTCCTGCTCGGCCGGGTGGAGGAGGCGGGCTTCGTGGCCTACAAGCCCCGGGGCGCCTACTACATCCTCACCGAGGCCGAGCACTTCCTAAAGCGGTTCAATTGCCGCGACGACCACGAGCTCGCCCTCTACCTGATCCGGGAGATCGGGGTGGCGACGGTGCCCGGGTCGTCCTTCTACGCCCACACCGAGCTGGGCCGGACCAAGATCCGCTTCTGCTTCCCCAAGACGGACGACATCCTGATCGAGGCGGGGCGCCGGCTGCAAAAGCTCGCGCGTTGAGCCTCCGCGAGGCGGCGCGCTCGGTCTTCGACGCCGCGCTGCGCGCCGCCGACGTTCATCCGCTGGTGCGCCGCGCCCTGGCCGACGTGCACCTGGCCGCGCGCGGCCGCGTGCTCGTGGTGGGGGCGGGGAAGGCCTCGGGCGCCATGGCCGCCGCCGCCGAGGGCGCGCTCGGCGACCGCATCGCCGACGGCCTCGTGGTGGTCAAGGACGGGTATCTGGCCGACACGACCCGCGTGCGCCTGGTGGAAGCCGGGCACCCGGTCCCCGACGCGCGCGGCGAGGCCGCGCCGCTCGTCGGATCCGGGCGCTCGCCGAGTCCGCCGGGGCCGACGATCTGCTGCTTGTCCTGGTCTCGGGCGGAGGCTCGGCGCTGACGCCCGCGCCCGTGCCGCCCATCACCCTGGCCGACAAGCAGGCCGTGACGCGCCTGCTGCTCGCGGCCGGCGCCAATATCAACCAGCTCAACGCGGTGCGGAAGCACTGCTCGCGGCTGAAGGGCGGCCAGCTCGCCCGGGCCGCCGCGCCCGCCCGCGTGCACGCGCTGCTGCTCTCCGACGTGATCGGCGATCCCCTCGACGTCATCGCCTCCGGCCCCTGCGCGCCCGACGCGTCCACCTTCGCGGACGCGCTCGCGATCCTCGACCGCTTCGAACTCCGCGCGTGGGCGCCGATCAGCATCGTCGAGCGGCTCGAGCGTGGGGCCCGCGGGGAGATCCCGGAGACGCCGAAGCCCGAGGATCCCGTCTTTCGCGGCGTGACCAATACGGTGATCGGCAACAATCTGCTGGTCGTCGAGGCCGCGGCCGCGCAGGCGCGCGCGCTCGGCTATGCGCCCCACGTCCTCACCCGCGCGCTCGAGGGCGAGGCGCGGGACGTGGCGCGCACGCTCGTGGGCCTGGCCCGCGAGATCCAGGCCGGCCGGGGGCCGGTGGCCGCGCCCGCCTGCCTGATCGCGGGCGGAGAGACCACGGTGACCGTGCGGGGGGCGGGCAGCGGCGGGCGCTGCCAGGAGTGGGCCCTGGCGGCGGCGATCGAGCTCGACGGCGTGGACGGCATCGTGGCGCTGGCCGCGGGCACCGATGGCACCGACGGCCCCACGGAGGCGGCGGGGGCGGTGGTGGACGGCGCCACCGCGAAGCGCGCGCGGGAGCGCGGCCACGATCCGCGGGCCCGGCTGGCCGAGAACGACTCGAATCCGGTGTTCGCGGCGCTGGGCGACCTGGTGGTCACCGGTCCGACGAACACCAACCTCCTCGACCTCTACCTACTCCTGATCGAAGGGCGCTGAAAAAGGCCCATCTGCTTCGTTGGCGCCCTCGGCCGCACGCTCAACGTACAGAGAGTACGCTTCGCGTGCGGCCGTCGGGCGCCGCCTCGCATCTGGACCTTTTTGAGCGCCCTTCAGCGCGCCCGGTAGGCCTCGATCACCGCGAGGATGCGCGCCCGGACGGCCTGCCGCACCGCGGGGTCGGCGAGGTTCTGGGCGATCGCGTCCTCCTCGACCTCGAACATCTTCGCGAAGCGCGGAGGCTGCCCGGCAGGCACGCGCTCGACGAAGGGGCCGGAGCCGTTGAGGATCCCGTCCCACGTCTCCCGCAGCAGGGCCCAGTAGTCCCGGCGCCGCTCCGCGAAGGCGCGCGCGCCCCCGCACTCCGCGTCGGGCAGCCGCACGTACCAGTTCTTGCCGAGCTCGCGCACCAGCGGGGCGCGGCCGCTGTCGTTGTGGAGCGTCTTCATGTTGTCCTGCCGCTCGAGCCAGCTCCCCCCCTGGGCCGCCCCGTACACCACGATGCGGGTTCCGCGCTGGAGCGTCTGGTAGTCGGACCGGCCCATGTCGCGCGTCTCGCGGCCCGGGATCGGCGCGTAGTTCGAGCACGACCACTCGGGGTAGGCCCGGTCCTCGCTCCAGCGCGCCGCGCACTGGTAGCGGAGCCCGTCATCCAGGTTGGTCACGCGCCGGGTCCACAGCCGGGGCGTGGCTCGGAGGTCGCGCGCCTGCCAGGTAAGCGGCGCGACGAAGTCGTAGAGGGAAGCGGCGTCGTACTCCCAGTCCTCCGACTGGTGGCGGATCATCGTGTCTTCCCGGACATTTCCGGCCAAATCGCTCAGGAACAGGATGCGCTGCAGGCGCAGGCGGGTCGCCGAGAGCGCCTCGGCGACGATCCACTCCTTGGCGGACTTGTCCCGGTTGACGTCGTAGACGCGGGGATCCCGGACATAGCCGGGCTTCAGGTCCTGGACCTCGACGTAGCTGTAGTCGACCAGGTAGCAGCCCGCCATGCTCTGGACCGCCTGGCGCCCGCGGGCGAGCTGGTCGCCCTGGGCGTGGGCCGCGGTGGCCCCGGAGAGGAGCAGCAGCGTGATCAGCGTCACCCGTATCGGCATCGGGAAAGGGCCTCTGCGGCTTAGGGTCACCTAAGCCGCAGCGCCTGTCAACCGGAAGCCGTCCCGCTAGAAGCGCACGCGCGTGCGGTAGCCGAGGGTGGCGACTCCTTCCTTGGGCACCGGGATCTTCCATCGGGCGGTGAAGGCCTCGACCTTCTCGTGGGGTTGCGTGGATCTCAAGATCTCCCAGTCACCCGGCATGGGCTCGATCACCTCGACCGTGACCGCCTCCTTCTTGTGGTTGCGGAGCGTGATCTCCCACTCGATCTCGTAGAGGTTGCTGCCGATCCGCTTCCAGTCCTTCTGCACGCGCTCGCCCACCACGTCGAAGGCCTCGCCCATCTTGATCCGCACCCGCTCGTCCTTCGGGGTGTGGTCGATCCAGTCCTCGCCGATGAGCTGCTGGCTCCCCGAGACGTCCGCCTTGTAGACCCGCACCTTGCCCTTGGGCAGGGGCACGCCGAGGCGGTTCTCCTTGGCGTTCCGGATGTCGAGGTAGACACCCACCTTCTGGTTCGAGATCAGCACCCCGTACTGGGTGCGGTGGTAGCTGGCGGCCCCGTAGTAGATGAACCGCTTGTCCACCGGGATGTCCGCCGCCGACAGGAGCGTCAGCTGCTTGGTCTGGCTTTCCTTGATGGTGGTGCGCCCGTCGAGGGTATAGAGGTGATACTCGAAGAAGCCCTCCGACTTGAACTCGCGGTCGGCCACCGCGGGGGACGCCGCCTTCGCGGCCATCTCCATCGCCCGCCGCGAGTCGTCCCGGCTCGCGGCCCGGTTGACGTCGCCCGCGACCAGCTTGAGTGCCGCGTCCCGGTAAGTCGCCCCGCTCTGGTTGTTGATGGTGACCCACCCGGTGAGATCGGCACGGGAGTCCGTCGCGTTGATCAGCATCACGTAGTCGGACTTCCAGCTGATACCGCCGGTGAGATAGGAGGCCTCCACGCGCTGGGGCGCCGGACGCGTGTTGCGCAGCAGCCAGGCGAGCGTCGGCTTCGACACCAGGTTCTCGGGCAGCGCGGGCAGCACCACGCTGCCGAAGTGCCCCATGTGGATCTGGCCGTTGATGTCGTAGACCGGGCCCCGCGTGGAGAGCAGGGTGGCCTCCTGGAAGGTGCCGTTGCTCTGGTAGAGCCGCACCTTCCGGCCCACGTACTTCTCCATGAGCTTCTCGCTCGAGAGCAGGTCGTACTCGTAGTTCTGCTCGAGGATCTTGAGTCCGGCCGGGTCGGTGAGCGAGCGCAGCAGTACGGAGGTGGGGTCGATCTGGGCCGCCACGTCCATGAAGTGGGTCTCGATCAGGCCGGCGTCGAGCCGGACCTCGCGCACATCCTTCACGAGGCCCAGATTGCCGTTGTAGACCGTGATCATGACGTCGCGCTGCTCGGCGGCGGTGATCTTGACCGGCGCCGCGCCGGCAATCGGGACCGCGCCGAGCAGGCCGGCGAGGGTGAATGCGATCAGGCGTTTCGGAAGCGTTCTCATCGTGGTCCTCCAGGAACCGGATGGTTGTTGCTGTCCGGTTAGACCCGAGGATCGGGGAGAAGTTCCGGGGCTACTGCAGGCGGAGGATGACGCGGACCTGGGCCGGGAGGTCCGGGCGCTCGGCCTCGACCCGCCAGGGCCCGATGCGCGCCAGGCTCGCGGAGAACTCCGCGTAGCGCGGCTGCGGAATCACGGCCTCGACCACGGTGGCCTCGTCCTCGTGCCGGCGCTCCGTGACGCTGCCGCCCACGCGGGCGATGAGCGCGGCGAGCTCGAGCTCCGCGGCGTCGCGATCCTTGACGGCCACCCGGGCCACCACGTCCGCCGGGGGCACGGCCCGCTTGGCGGCCAGCCTCGCCGACGAGGGGGCCGCGCGCGCCGAGTCCGCGCTGGGCTGGAGCGCCTTCTGGTCCTTCTGGCGGCCCTCGGCCTCGGGGCGGGCGGCGCCGGCCACGTTCTCGCTCGGCGCGGCCTCCGTCTTGGCCTCGGGCTTGGCTCCGGGCGGAGGCGCCGAGGCGGCCGGTGGCGCGGGGGCACTGGCGGCGGGTGGGGACGCCGTGATCTGCGGGTTGAGCTCCTGAGATCGGGGCGCATCGGCGCGGGCGCGCTCGTCCGCCGCTCGCGCGGGCGGCTCGGCGGGAGCCGGGGCGGCCGGGGCCGGCGGCCGTGTGGCCTTGTCCGCGAGCAGCTCCACCGGCTTCTCCTTCACGGGCGCCGCCGGCTCCGGGCGGGGGGCCACCTCGCGCGCGGCCTGCTGCAGCTCCGGGGTGCGCTCGAACAGATACACCGCGAGCAGCCCGACCATCACGACTGCGGTGGCCTCGAGCGGCAGCTTGATGGAAAGCGGCAGGAGCACCGCGTCCGCCACGCGCCGGTACCAGGGCCGGGGCCGCGCCGCGGCAACCACCCGGTCCACGAAGCCCACGGGAGCCCGGGCCGGCTCCACCCGCTGGAGCA
>WNFC01049142.1_pt1 | contig 13364 bp, 13 predicted proteins | sample 5400541 | NCBI WGS metagenome assembly WNFC01 (sample SAMN13153342, study PRJNA577476) | soil metagenome | isolation source: 120 cm saprolite under Douglas fir tree site 2 hole 2 replicate 1 | place: USA:California | collected 2015-04-18
CTACGGGGAGCTGCTCACCAGCGGCTTCGTCATGTCGCCGAAGTTTCTTGCCGCACCCATGCACCTGTGGCGCCGCCAACTCCAGGCACAGATCACCGATCCGCAGCTGCGCGAGAGATGCATCCCTGACTACGTCATGGGCTGCAAAAGGGTGCTGTTCTCCAACGACTGGTACCCGACCCTGACCCGCCCGAATGTCGAGCTCGTCACCGCCCCGATCGAGCGCATCGCGCCCGACGGCGTCGCAGCGGCCGACGGCACCACTCGCCGGGCGGACGTGATCATTTACGGCACCGGGTTCACGAGCCTTGATTTCCTGGCTCCCATGTCCGTGACCGGCCTGGGCGGGCGCCGGCTGCATGAGACCTGGCGCGACGGGGCCGAGGCTTACCTCGGGATCACGGTCTCTGGGTTCCCGAATTTCTTCCTGCTCTACGGCCCGAACACCAACCTCGGCGGCAACTCGATCATCTACATGCTCGAAGCCCAGATCGGCTATGTGCTCGGCGCAATCAAGGCTCTCGAGGACGACCGGCTCGACTGGCTCGACGTACGTCCGGAGGTGCAACGCGAGTTCATCGCCTGGGTGGACGCGGCCAGCCGCACCTCGGTCTGGGAGAGTGGGTGCCACAGCTGGTACACCACGCCCGATGGGCGCAACACCAACAACTGGCCCGACCACACATTCCTGTACCGGCACCGGGTCCGGCGGTTCGACCCCGCCAGCTACCGGGTCATGCCGAAACGTCCGGCGACAGCATGAAACCCCGCCGCGCTCACCGCACCAGTCAGGCCAGCGCTGGTGGTATCCGCGTGCCCCCGGCGGTCGTCCGCCTCGGCGTGCGGCAGCTCGGCCGCCGGGTCCTCGACCCCAGCCTGCCGTGGGACGTGCAGCGCCGGCGGCTTGACCGGATCGCCCGGCCGACCTTTCTGCCGAAAGGCACTAAGGTCACCGACAGCGTGCTGAACGGGGTGCACACCGAGCTGGTCACGGCCGCCGGGGTCCGTCCTGATCGCACCGTCGTCCATTTCCACGGCGGAGGCTACTGCATGGGTTCGGCGCGGACGGCCTTGACCTGGGCGGCACACTTGAGCGCCAGGGCAGCATGCCGGGTGGTGCTGCCCGAGTACAGGCTGGCGCCGGAGGACCCTTATCCGGCGGCCCTGGATGACGCTCGCGACGTCATGAAGGCGCTGCTCAGCGATGCGGACCCCGCCTCGACCGTCATATCAGGCGACTCGGCGGGCGGGGGCCTGGCCCTGTCACTCGCCATCGCGTTGCGCGACGAGGCCAGGGAGCTTCCCGCTGGCTGCATCCTCCTGTCGCCGTGGCTGGATCTCGGACTGGACCGCCGGGCCGTGCCCGAACTCGTGCGCCGGGACGTGCTGCTCAGCCCCGCCTGGCTGGAGGCCTGCGCGGCCGCGTATGCCAACCCGTCGGAATGGGCGGAACCCGGTGTCTCGCCGCTGCTCGCCTCGCATCACGGACTGCCGCCGCTGTTGATCCAGGCGGGATCGGACGAGCTGCTCGCTCCCGATGCCAAGCGCCTGGCCGCCAGCGCCTCGGCCGCCGGCGTGGACGTCACCTATACCAGCTGGCCAGGCATGTGGCACGATTTCGCGCTGCAGCCGGAACTCCTCACCGCCGCCGACAGCGCGCTGTCCCAGGCAGCCTGGTTTGTTGACACCGTGACAAGCGTCCCCGCAAGCGGACTCGCCCCGGGCGGTTAGTTGTAAGGCAGGAAGCAGATCCCTGACGTGGAGACGCCGCCGCAGTACTGGGATTTGCTGAGGTTGTCACTGGCGATCCACAGCCCGGCGCTAGTGGCGAGCATGTCGTCAGCGCCGAGCCCGCGGTCGCGGCTGTAGTAGCCAGCGGTGCCGGCGGCGTTGAGGTACAGCGCGCCGTTAGCTGGATCCAGGCCCTGGATGCCCGAGGCGGGGTAGGCGCCCGGGCCCTGGGAATCGCAGCCGTTTGGGTTCATCGACCACCGCTCGTGGCCGGCGAAGTACGCGGACTTGCTGTCGGCCGCGGCTGCGTAGAGCGAGTCGCAGCCGGTGTAGTTCCTCCACAGCGCGCTGACCGCGATCGGGGTAGCGGGGAAGGCCAGTGCGGCATCACACGGCCCGGTCCAGGGATAGTTGCCGATCGGCTGGCTGTTGGGGTGGAAGCCGGTGGTACCGAAGTAGACCGTGGAGTCGTCCGGGCTCCACGCCCCGGCCTGGACGTAGAACGGTTCGTCTGTCGCGCAGTTGGTAGTGAACTCGGGTGCGTTCCATCCGGTCAGCGTCGCTGTCGCGCCGCTGACGTCGAGTATGAACGCCTGCTGACGGGCCTGGCCGCCTACGGAGGTGAAGTCACCTTCGACGAGGTCGAGGCTGCCGCTATGGCTGAGCTGCTGGTTGTAAACGTGGGTGGCGTTCGGCGAGACTCCGGGGTACTGGTAGTTGCCCGAGATGTTCAGGTGCAGGAAGCCGTCGCTCCTGCCGGTCGCAGGGTTGAGGCTAGCCATATAGGGGTCGGTGCTGTCGCCGTTGATGCTGGTGAAGTTGCCGCCGACTAGCAGATGGCTGCCGGCGCCGACCATCGTCTGCACCGCGCCGGAGGCATTGGACTTGAACCCTGCGATGACGTTGCCGGTGGTCGTGTCGATCTCGGCATGTTCTTCACTGCCGTGCCGTTGACCGAGGAGAAATGGCCGCCGATATAAGCGTGGGAGCAGTCCCCGCCCACGAACGCGATGGTGTTCAGAGTGTCGCTCGGGTTCTGCGTCGTCCCGTAGGTCCCGACGACATCGGGAGCCCAGCTCGTCACGGTATAAGGCGCGGTCGCCTTGAAGCTGAAGACGTTGTTCCGCGTGTAGGTGGTGCTGCCTTTCCTGATCGCCGTGAAGCTGCCGACGGCGTACATTGTCCCGCCGCACTGGACCAGCTGGCGGATCTGCTCCGTCTGGCTGGTGCTGGCTGGCAGGTGCGGCAGGTTGGTAGGAGGCGTGGCCATGACCACGCCCGCCGGGGGTTGCTCCCCGCCAGTGCCCGCCTGAGCTGCGGGGATGCCCAAAGCCAGAACAGCGACCGCCGAGCCAAGCGCGACTATGTACTTGCGCACCAGATCACTACTCATCGGCCGGTCATCGGCCAGTCGGTTCCGGCTGGGCATGGCTATGTGGCTGGTCCAGTTATAGCGGCTTTACTAGCAGACGCGGCGAACTGTCAGAAGGTTGGCAGCCGCGTCCGGGAGATGCCGCTCACTCACGTTGCGCGGCAGCGTGCTGAGCGGACCCACTATTACCCTGGGGGGGTATATACTGGCAGCCTGATCGCGGGGACGCAGGGAGGTTATAGTGCACGTCGAAGACTTGGTCGCGGTGCTGGCGGCGGTTGCGGCCCTGGCTGGGCTTGGCTGGTTCTTCTTCGGACCCCGCAAGGGCCAGGCAGCGGAGCTCGCGGGCGGCGTGCAGCGGGCCACGGTCATGGTCCGCGGCGGTTACAGCCCGGAACTGCTCCGAGTCCGCCAGGGCATCCCGCTCGAGCTGACCTTCGACCGGCAGGAGTCCGGCGATTGCACCTCCCGCGTAGTCTTCCAGGATTTTCAGGTCAGCGCCGCGCTTCCGGCCTACGAGCGGACCACGATGCGGCTGGATCCGGCTGAGGCTGGGCAGTTCGGGTTCGCGTGCGGGATGAACATGATTCACGGCACGCTGGTCGTCGAGCCCGCAGCGTCGGTCCCTGCGGTAAACGGCTCGCGGGTCGAGGGGCAGGACCAGGTCGCCGGATCAGCCATCGCCACAGGACAATCGCAGGCCGCTGGGGTGGTCGGCGGCGCTGAGGCTGTGCTGGATGCGCAGGATGCCGAGGCGGCCGAGCGGCGCGCGGAGATCAGGGATCTTGCCCGCAGGGTGATCGCGGGCGCGGTGCTGACGCTGCCGGTGCTGTACGCCGTCATGGCACACGAGGTGTTCGGGCTGTGGGTGCCGGCGGTGCTGCTGAACCACTGGGTGCAGGCCGCATTGATCACGCCGGTGATGTTCTACACGGGATGGCCGATCCACCGCACCGGCTGGCTCGCGCTGTCGCACCGGTCAGCGGATATGAACAGCCTCATAACGCTCGGCACAATTGCCGCCTACGGCTACAGCTTGGTGGTCACCCTGGTACCGGGCCTGATACCGGTCGGCGTGCGCGGAGTGTATTTCGAGACCGCCGGTGTCATATTGACGCTGATTCTGCTCGGCAGGCTGATCGAGACCCGGGCCAAGGCCGGAACCGGGCAGGCCATCCGCGAACTGCTCGGCCTTCAGGCTCGCACGGCCCGGGTTGTCCGAGACGGCACCGCGTCCGAGATCCCGGTGGAGCAAGTTGTCGTCGGTGCGGTGGACGAATCGATGGTGACTGGGGAGCCGATGCCGGTGACCAAGCGGGCCGGGGAGCCGGTAATCGGCGCGACGATCAATACCACCGGGTCACTGCGGGTCCGCGCGGCCAAGGTCGGGTCCGACACCATGCTGGCCCAGATCATCAAGATGGTGCAGCGGGCGCAGGCGTCCCGGGCGCCGATCCAGCGGCTCGCGGACGCCGTTTCCGGGTTCTTCGTTCCTGCCGTCATCGCGATCGCGATCATCACCTTCGCGGTGTGGCTGGTCGCCGGGCCGGCTCCCGCGTTCACGCTGGCCCTGGTGTCGGCGATCGCGGTGCTGATCATTGCCTGCCCGTGCGCGCTCGGCTTGGCCACCCCGCTGTCGATCCAGGTGGGCACGGGGAAAGGCGCCCGCGCCGGGATTCTCATCCGGTCGGCCGAGGCCTTGGAAACCTCGCAGGGGCTCGACACGATCGTGCTGGATAAGACCGGCACTATCACGGTGGGCCAGCCGGCTCTCACCGACATCCGGCCAGCGTGTCCCTGGACAAGCAATGACCTGCTCGCGCTGGTAGCCGGCGCCGAATCGGAAAGCGAGCACCCGCTCGCGGCGGCCATCGTCACGGGCGCTCGCGAGCGAGGCGTGAGCATCCCGGCCGCGATGGCGTTCGAGTCGGTCACCGGAAAGGGCGTCCAGGCAAGCGTTAACGGGCGCACGGTGCTCGTCGGCAATGCCCGACTACTCACTGGGGCGGGCATCGACATTACCCCGCTGGACTCGGCCGCCAAGGAGGCTGCTGGGACGGGCAAGACCCCGGTGCTGGCCGCGGTGGACGGCGAACCTGCCGGAGTGCTGGCCGTCGCGGACACCGTGAAACAAGACTCCGCGGCCGCGATCGCTGCGCTGCGCCGACTGGGTGTCCAGGTCGTGATGCTAACCGGTGATAACGCCAGGACAGCGGCCGCGATCGCCCGCCAGACCGGCGTCAACCGGGTGCTGGCCGAGGTGCTGCCCGAGCACAAGGCCGACGAGATCCGCCGCCTGCAGGCTCAGGGCCACCAGGTTGGCATGGTGGGCGACGGGATCAACGACGCGCCGGCGCTGGCCGTGGCCGACGTCGGGCTGGCCATCGGCACCGGCACGGACGTGGCGATCGAGGCCGCCGACATCACCATCATTTCCGGGTCACTTGCCGGTGTGGTGACCGCGATCGGTCTGTCCAGGGCGACGATGCGCAACATCCGCCAGAATCTGTTCTTCGCCCTCGCCTACAACGGCATTGGCATCCCGATCGCAGCCGGGATCCTGTACCCGTTCTTCGGCATCCGGCTATCCCCGATCATCGCCGCCGCCGCGATGGCGCTGTCGTCCCTGTCGGTCGTCAGCAACGCCAACCGCCTGCGCCGGTATCACCCGGAACCCCTGCCGCTGGCGGATGACGTCCATGGCGAGCCCCAGGTTGAGTCCGCCCCTGGCTGAGCGGACGTTCAGCGCCCAGGTGCCCCGGCATCAGAGGTGCAGGTGAGTTCGCTGGTGCGTGATCGCCTCAATGTCTCCCGCAGCGGTGTCGAGTAGCTTGTGCGCCAGATCCGAGAGGGCGCGCGCGGCCGCGATTTCCTCGCCCACCTGCGTCGCCTCCCGGTCGTGGGGGTTGCGGCGAGCCGTACCTTGGCCGGTTAGCTCGACGCCCTCCGTCAAGCGCGCCTCGGCGTGTGTCTCCCGGTCCTGCTCGCGGACGGAGATCTCGACGACCCAGCTGTCTACTGTCGTCATGCCAAGCCCTCTTCCGGACGACCGGCGGTCATGGGGCTGCCACGGTGACCACCAAGACCCCGGACAAACGCTATTCAGCCTGACCTGCGAGGCGATTTCCCTCCGCCGGCATTATCCGGGTCAGGTATTTGGAGGTCGCCTCTGCCGTTAGGCATCGGCCTCTCAGCCTTCCCGCCGGCGTCTTACCGGAGATTACTCCCTGGTCACGCCCGCGCGGTCTAGCTCCCTCGCTCGTCCCGCAGGCCTAACAATCAGCATGCCCACTACGGCAGCCTCTTACCCGGCCAAGGTGCTGTTCTTGGTCCGCTCGCGAGCCGCTCCGGGATAGTCGCCGAAGCGGCCTAGTTACGCTGACATTATGGATCTTGGGGCCGTGAAAGCCGCCAGCAGGCCCGATCTCCTTGCGTGCGTCGCCGCGGCCGCGGAGAACACGCAGGGCCTCCTGAATGACGCCGAACTGCTCTCGGCGGCGGGGCAGCACGCGCGGGCGTACTCCCTGGCGGTGCTGGCGGTTGAGGAGTTCGGCAAGGCCACGAGCCTGATGGCTCTGGCGGCGATGCCGAAGAACTTGCGGGCTCAGGCGCCGGTCCGGCGGATGCTGGAGTGACACCAGCTGAAACTGGTCGGGGATGCTGATGGCCGTCGTGACCTTCTGTCCTCCAGGGGGTGCGGCCAGGCTCGCTGCGATTCCCATCACCCAGCTTGAGCAGATCCTCGACACGACGGATCGCTTCGCCGAGGACTCGGACCGGCTGAAGCTGCGCGGATTCTACGTGGACATGGATCGCGACGGGCGGATCCGGCGGCCGTCCGAGATCACCGAGAACGAGGTCTCAGCTCAGCTCGGCCGGGCACGGCAGGCCGCCTCGTCGGCGTGCCTGCTACGCGATCAGACCGCGTGGCTTCGCGATCCGCCGCCTGAGGCGATCGAGCTCTCGCGGGCACTGGTCCAGGCACTCGCCGAAGCGGGGGATATTCGCAGCCCTCAGACTTTCAGCAGGGTGGCGAGTTGCTGGGCGTTGACCTGGGCGTAGTCGTTTCAGCAGTTGTTGAACAGGACGTGGGTGTCGCCGTCGGCGGGAGAATGTGCGCATGACCAAGACACTGATTACCGGGGCGAACCAGGGCCTCGGCTATCACGCCGCTCAACGGCTGATGGCCCTAGGACACGAGGTATGGGTAAGCGCTCGTGACGCGAAGTCCGGTACCGAGGCCGCGCGGACGCTCGGTGCCCGTTTCGTCCGCCTCGACGTTACTGATGACGCGTCAGCTGCGGCTGCTGCTCAGGTCCTTGCGGATGCAGGGGGCTTGGACGTCCTCATCAATAATGCTGGGATATCAGATCGGACACCGGTAGCCGAGACGACTGCCTCCGACGTCCAGCGGTTGCTCGATACCAATGTGCTCGGCCCGGTGCGAGTCATTCAGGCCTTCACTGTTCTGCTGGAGGCTTCGGCCGCCCCGGTCGTTGTCAACGTATCCAGCTCGGTAGGTTCGCTGGCGTATGCCAGCAATCCGCAGGGTTCGTACCCCGAGCTGAACCTGCTTGCCTACCCGGCGTCAAAGGCAGCCTTGAATATGCTCACGATCCAATGGGCCAGAGCCCACCCACGCTGGCGGGTGAACTCCGCCGACCCGGGTTTCACGGCCACCAACCTCAATCAGTACAGGGGCACTCAGACACTAGAGGAAGGTACGGACGCCATCGTCCAATTGGCGACCGTCGGACCGGACGGTCCGACCGGGACCTTCTCAGGTCGGCAGGGCATCGTGCCATGGTGACGTCGGCCCCGGTGCTCTTTCGCGGCCCCCGCGTCTTCAGCGAGATGGTCCTTATCAACCGCGCCACTCACGGGTAAATCCCGATTCAGGCGTACGCTCGCCTATATGCGGAAACGGCGGGCGCATGTCAAGACGAGCAGAGCCGTAGCCCGGATGAGTGTGTACGACATGTGTGCATCCGCAGATGGCTGAGGTACGAGCCTCGCGCTCCGTGCTGGCTGAACCATGGGCGGGCGGAGTGGCCGGGTGGCTCGTCGTATTCGGCGCGTTGGTTGCCGAACTTGTCGCTGGCATTGTCACCAACTCGGCCTCGATCCTGATCGCGGCGCTGGTGCTGGCTATCCCTGTCGTGGTCGCGGTGGGCTTCTCGGTTGTCCAGTGGCAGCAGGTGCGCTCCACCGGCGCCGATCCGGCGAGCTGGTGGCATTTGTTGGGGATTGCCGCAGCCTTGTTCACGTGGCAGGTCTGGCCGACCTCGCCCGGGATACTCTACGGGGCCGGTAGCGCACGGGATGCCTGCATCATCCTTGGCCAATCGTCTCCGACGGCTGAGTGCCTGGCACGTGCCACGCATGCCATGGACGCCAGGAATGTTGTCTGGTGGCTGACAGGCTCCCTGATCCTGATCATGGCGTTGCTCGTCCGCCGGTCGCGGATCGCGGCCTGGGCCGCGATACCCGTCGCGCTAGGCGGCTGCTTGCTCGCCACACATTTCCTGGAACTGCTGCTCCTGCAGTATCACGCCAGCGGATAGCTATAACTATCAACTCGCTCTGAGGAAGTCCGCGCGCGGTGGCTCGGCCAACGTCGCGACCCCTGATAATAGGCGTGCGCAGCTCGCTGGAACCATTCGGCACGAAGGAGCGGGTAATGGTTACTACGGTCGCTGATGTGATGGTGGCCACGCTGAAGGAGTCCGGCGTGCGCCGGGTATACGGGATCCCGGGGGACTCGCTTAACGGGTTCACTGACGCGCTGCGCAGGGAAGCCGATATTGCCTGGGAGCACGTGCGGCACGAGTTGCGGGCCTGGCAACCTGCACCTGATCAATGGCCTGTTCGACGCGAACCGCAGCGGGCTGCCGGTACTGGCAATCGCGGCGCACATCCCCAGGGTGGAGATCGGCGGCGAGTATTTCCAGGAAACCCATCCACAGGATCTGTTCCGCGAAGCCAGCGTGTACTGCGAGCTGGTCAGCATCCCTCAGCAGCTCCCACGGCTGCTCGAGATCGGGATGCGCGTCGCGTTGCAGCGTGGCGGAGTCGCGGTCCTCGTTGTCCCTGGCGAGGTATTCCTCGCCAGTGCCCCGTCCGGCGCGCAGCCGACGCCGGTGCGGGCGGTGTCGCCAGCAATGCGCCCGGACGAGCGGTCGCTGGCGGCAGCGGCAGAAGTGCTGAACGCCGCCGGCAGGGTGACGATCCTGGCTGGGGCTGGCTGTGCGGGCGCGCACGACCAGCTGATCGGTCTCGCGCAAGCGCTGAGGGCCCCAGTGGTGCACACGCTCCGTGGCAAGGAATTCGTGGAGTACGACAATCCACATGACGTAGGTCTAACCGGGCTGATTGGCTTCAGTTCCGGCTACCGGGCGATGGAACACTGCGACGCCCTTGTCATGCTCGGCACCGATTTTCCGTACCGCGCTTTTTATCCGGAAGACGTCCCGGTCATCCAGGTCGACGTCCGGGGCGAGCGAATCGGCCGCCGGATGCCCGTGCAGGTTCCGTTGATAGGCACCGTCAGGGACACTGTCGACGCATTGCAGCCGATGATTACAGCCAAGACCGATTCGGCCCACCTCGACCGGATGACTGCCCATTACCGGCGAGCCCGCGCCAGGCTAGACAAGCTCGCCAGGGAACGGCGGAATGATCAGCCGCTGCACCCCGAGTACGTGGCCGCCACGATCGACCGGCTCGCCGCCACGGACGCGGCCTTCACCGCCGACGTCGGCACGCCATGTATCTGGGCGGCCCGGTACCTGCGGATGAACGGCTCCCGCAGGCTCATCGGCTCCTTCAATCACGGCTCCATGGCCAACGCGCTGCCGCATGCGATCGGGATCCAGGCCAGCCAGCCAGGCCGGCAGGTCGTCGCGCTGTCGGGCGACGGCGGGCTCGCTATGCTGCTTGGCGAGCTCATAACGCTGCGCCAGCTGCATCTTCCCGTGAAGGTGGTCGTCTTCAACAACAGCGCTCTTGCATTCGTAGAACTCGAGATGAAGGCAGCCGGGATCGTCACCTACGGCACGGACCTGGACAACCCCGACTTCGCCGGCATCGCCAGGGCCGCTGGGCTGTTCGGCGCGAGAGTGGAACAGGCCGATCAACTGGAAGACGCCCTGAGCGAAGCGTTCGAGCACGGCGGCCCGGCCCTAGTCGAGGTGCGCACCGCCCGGCAAGAGTTGGCGCTGCCGCCCAACCTCACTTTTGGCGAGATCAAGGGCTTTACCCTCTACGCGACCAGGACCATTCTCTCCGGCAGAGGAGAGGAGCTGATCGAGCTCGCGAAGACGAACCTGCATGAACTCGATGTCGAATAGTGCGACCTTGACCTTGGCTACGTCCGTCCACCGAGGGCCAGGCGCGCGGCACTAATGTCCTCGCGGCCGTACCCGGCATCCACCGCCGCGCGCCAGTGCCGGGCCAGGGCGGCGAGCAGGGGCGGCGTGTCGCTGTCGGCCGCGCGGAGCGCCAGTTCGACGTCCTTGAGCGCCCATTCCAACGGGAACTCGGGCGCGAAGTCGCCTCGCTCCATCTTGTGCAGCTTGGCGTCGGCGATCGGGGCGTCCAGGGGGCCTTCCTCGATGACTTCGTCCAGCTTGGCGGGATCGATCCCGAGTCGGCTGGCAAGCTCGAGCGCCTCGGCTACTCCCTCGATGAGGATGGACATGTAGGCGTTGACGACCAGCTTCATCCGGCTGCCCTGGCCCGCAGGTCCCAGCCACACGGTCTTGCGGCCGATGGCCGAGAAGGCTGGCGCTAGGATCGCCCCGGCCTCGGGCGGGCCGGAGGCGAGGATGAGCAGCTGGCCGTTTTCTGCCGGGCTCTTGCTGCCTGATACCGGTGCGTCCACGAACAGGAGGTCGGGCCGCACCTCGCGCAGCCGACCGGCGATCTCGTTCGTCGCCGCTACGCCGATCGTGCCCATCTGAGCCCAGACCGCTCCAGGGGCAAATGCTCCCGTCACCCCGTCATCGAAGACCACCGCTGTCACGACATCGGCCGTTGGCAGCATAGTGATGACCACCCGGGCGCCCGCGGCCGCTTCCGCCGCGGAGGACGCCACCTCCGCGCCAGCCTGGCCCAGTGGGGCCGTCGCCGATGGCGACCGGTCCCAGACCGTGGTGGGCAACCCCGCGGTGACCAGTCTGCGCGCCATCGCCGAGCCCATAATGCCGGTGCCGAGCACCGCGACCCGCAGGTCCTGGCCAGGGTTGTTAGTCATCGCAATCCCATCCAGCAGCCGCTGCTCAGCCGCCCGCTAGGTTCGTACCCAGCCGGACGACGTTTCCTCTGGCCATCAGTGGTCTGCGCCGTCGCGGCGCAGGCCTTGCTGGGCGTATTCGACCAGCAGGTCGCTTATTGACAGGCCGCGCTGGTCCGCAATAGCCGCGAGTTGCTCGGCAAGGGCGGCCGGCATGACGACCGTACGGAGGACGTAATCGTCGCTTTCCCAAGCTTCTCCTGGCGTCTCAGACATGCTCACTCCTCGCTGCGGCACCCCGCGCCGGTTCGTCCATCGGTACGTAGCGGCGCAGGATGCGGTCGCTCAGCAGGCCAAGGCAGCTCAGGTTGGGAAAACCCGGTCCCTGAGCGAGCCCCGCGACCACCGGCAGGTGCAGGGGCGGGCTCAGCCCGGCGACCGACAAGTCGAGCTCGATCGCTCGCTCGAGCTCAGCTCCGGCCAATCCGTTCTCGACCTGGCGGCGGGCCTGGCCGCTGAGCAGCCTCTCGAACCAGCGGGCGTCGAAGCCGATCGCAACGACGACGAGGTCGTAGATGACCCGTTCGCGCTCGTTGTCGTACTCGATCGTCACGACAACCTGTCGGTCGCCAGCCTCGATCTGCACCGCCCGCCCAGCCAGCGCGCGAAAGCCGCGCGACTGGCTGAGCACCATCTCCGCTTGCTGCGAGAACACTCCGCGGTCGGTGCGCTCGAGGAATTCGCGCCGGTGCGCCTCGGCCAGCCTCGGCCAGTCGCTGGGATCGGAAAAATAGCGGTTCTCGTCGTAGCTCTCCCCCCGCGAATACAGCACCCCCCGCCTGGTCAGCACGTCGACAGTCGACCGCTTGTGCATCCTGCGCAGCAGGCTTATGACGACCGAGGCTGCTGTCTCGCCGCTGCCGATCACGCACACGTTCCTGGCAATCTGCGGATCGAGCCGTTGCTCGGCCAGCCAGTAGCTTCGCCCGTCGAACACCCGCGGATGCTCGGGCGGTTGCCCGGCCACAGTGATTGGCGGCCCGGCGCCGGTGAACACGACGCCATCAGCCCTCAGGGCCTGCCCGTGACCCAATTCCAGCCGCCACTGCCCGCCGTCGGCCTCTAGGCCGACGACCTCACCAGAAATGACTTCGGCTTCCGCGCTCTCGGCGACCTCACGCAGATAGCAGCTCCACTGACGATGAGTCGGGCGCAGCCGCCCCCGATCAACCCAATCGGCATACATGCCGTGGCCGATCAGATGCCGCGGCCAGCTATATTCCGCCATCGCCTCGGTGACGGCCGACGAGGCTGACCCCCAGCTATCCGGGTACGGGAAGCCGACGTCCTTTTCCGGCGGCGTGCTGAGCGGCAGCAGGCCGTTGGTGTAACCCTGCTGCCCCGTCCAGTTCCCAGCCACCGTGCCCCGGTCGATAAGCACCACCCGCGGCCCGGTCAGGCCAGCGGCGGCAACGGCCCTGGCCTTGGCGGCGATCGCGATGCCTTTCGGCCCTGCACCCACAACGGCCAACGTCGGCATGCCCGCGAGAATAGCCACACCGCGCTATCCAGGACACACCGGCGGCATCGGTTGTCGCGGCGGTTCCGTGGTCCGCTGGGGTGCGGGTAGCGTCCGGGGTATGCATGTAGTAGGCCTGGTTCTGCATCCCCAGCGTGATTCGGCGGAAGCGGTCGATGCGGTGATGGGCTGGGCCGCCCGCCGGCAGATCGCGGTCGTGGGCCTCGAGGCGGAAATCAGCAGGCTGAACTGCGCCGCGATACCGGTCACCGCGCAGGAGCTCGGCCGCCGCAGCGACCTGCTCGTCAGCCTCGGCGGAGACGGGACCATGCTGCGGGCTATGCGGCTGGCCGACCGGCAGCAGGCGCCGGTCCTTGGGGTGAACCTGGGGAAGCTCGGGTTCCTGGCCGAGGTGGACGTGCCGGGCCTGCCGGGCGCGCTATCGGCCATCGATAGCAAGCAGTTCACGATCGAGCCGCGGCTGGCCATCGATGGCGGGTTCGGCGGTC
>WNFC01005986.1_pt1 | contig 13363 bp, 12 predicted proteins | sample 5400541 | NCBI WGS metagenome assembly WNFC01 (sample SAMN13153342, study PRJNA577476) | soil metagenome | isolation source: 120 cm saprolite under Douglas fir tree site 2 hole 2 replicate 1 | place: USA:California | collected 2015-04-18
CGCCCGGCTCTGGTCGACGTCGGCGATGTGACGCTTTTCGTCCGGGTTCCCGTGCGCGATCAGCCGCCCGTCCTCGCCGACGATGAGGGCATAGCCTTTGGAGCCGACGCGGATTCGATCGACCATCCGCCAGAGCTCCTCGAGCGCGATTTCGCCGACGATCCAGCCGGCCTCCTGCCGTGACCTCGTCAGCCGGACCGCAATCGTGGTGGTCGGCAACAGGTCGTCGTCGACTTTCAGCGGTGCGATGTAGTCGTTCTTGGTGCTCCGCACGGCTGGTTCGGGGACCACGAGCCGCGTCTTGCCGAGGGCGCTGGTGCTGAGCGGCTTCCCCGCGTGATCGAAGACGGTGATCTCCCGGAACTCGCGAAACTGCAGGACATAGTCCTTGAGGATGCGGTCCTCCTGCCAGGGGGACATGCCGGTCGCGCTCATTTCCGCGCCGAGCGACTGCAGCACCCGGGTGTTCTGCTGCATGTACATCCCGACCTGCTCGGCGACCTGAATTGCGACTTTCAGGTTGCCCTCGCGGACGGATTTCTCTGTGCCGCTCCGCAGCGAGTTGATCGACACGTAGCCGTATACGACAAGCGGAAGGACCGCGGCGGTCGCGATCAGCAGGACGAAACGCGACGTAATCCGCTTCACCGGGCCGCCTGCTTCGTGCCGGCGGTGGGTCTCCACTGCCACACGCTGCTGAGAATGTCGCGATTGTCTTCGGCGGCGACGTCGAAGTTCGTCGAGACCGCCCGCGAGCCCGCTTGCCAGGCCAGGAATGCGGCTGGAGGATCGTCGTGCAGGATTCTGGCAAGGTCGGCGACGGCCGAGCGGACGTCATCCTCCGACCGGGCGCCTCGCATGCGATCGAGCACCGCGTCCGCCGCCCGGTAACCGCTGATGACACGACTTCCCTCGTGGGAGCGCCAGAAGTCATAGGTCCAGCTGAGTGATCGTCCGAACATCTCGAACAGGAAGGCGTCAAAGTCGCCGTCACCCAGTCTGGACACGAGCTCCAGCTGGGTCAGCGCCAGGAGCTTCATGTCGATGCCGACGTCGGCGAGCTGCTTCTGTACCAGAACGGCCAACCGTTCGAAGCGAGCATCATTCGCGAACACCAGACACGTGAAGGAAAAGCGCGCGGGCATATTTCCGCCGGTGCTTGGACGAACCGGGAGGCCCGCGGCGTCCAATCGCAGTCGTGCCGCCTCGGGGTTGAATGTGAACGGCTGTGCTGACGACGAATAGGCCCAATGTTCCGGCCAGATTGGACCATCCGCGGGCCGGCCGCGCCCGCTGAGGCCGTCGCGAATCAACGTCGCCTTATCGAGCGCCTCGTTGATGGCCCTGCGGACCTCCACGTTTCTCAGGATCGGGTGACGGACGCTGAACACGAGCGGAATGTAATACGGCCGCGGGAACGAATACGTCCTGACCGTGGTTTCCGCTTCGACAAACTCGACGGCATCGCGACTGACTTCGTGGAGCATGTCGATCTCGCTCCGCATCAGCGCCGCCCACGCCTTCCTCTGGGTCGGATAGGTCATGACGTCAATTTCGGCGACGCCCGGACGCCCGCGATAGTACTGAGGGAATGCCGTGAGCACGGCGCCACCGGCGTCGCGCTTGACGATTCGAAACGGTCCCGTGCCGACATCCGCGTCTTCGGGCATCAGCACGGCCGCGAGTGCAAGGTCTGGAAGAACGAAGGAGTTTGGTTCAGACAGCTTGATGTCGATGCTGTTTTCACCTGATGCGGTGACCGACCGAATGCTCGTGAAGCTGAGAATGCCTTCCAGGTCGGGTTTGGCGGCGCTGTTGCGCAGGACCTGTGCGGCGAGCTCGGGCGTCAGGCGCCTGCCGTCGTGAAAATAAACGTCGGGACGCAGCTTGAGGTGCAGCGTCGTGCGCGCACCATCCCATTCCCATCCAACCGCAATCCGTTCCGTTTGCCGGCCGTCCGGGCGGGCGGCGAGCCACGTTTCGCTCATCAGGGACTGGATGAAGTTCCCAGCTCCCGCCTGCGCCGTCCCCCTTGGCGGCGCGCCTAAGCCAATGCGCATCGTGACCGGTCCCGGGGCGGGAGTGTCCCGCCGCCCACAGCCAAACGCGCACACGCCGGCTGCGGCGACGAGGGTCAGTACGAACAGACGGCAGTGCAGTGGCGGCACAGAAGCAACACCACGATTATCGGCCGTACCCGCTCACGACGCCAGCGGGTTGTCAGTTGGCTAGTTACGACTTTGCAACTGGCGGCGCGTCCAAGATCCAGGGGCACACTGCCATGGTGTTGACCTTGCCGTTGCTCTTCTTGATGACCGTGATCTTCATGAGTGACCTCTTGTAAGGAAAAATGTGTTGGACGGATTAATTCTTCGCGACTGGCGGCGCGTCCAAGATCCAGGGGCACACTGCCATGGTGTTGACCTTGCCGTTGCTCTTCTTGATGACCGTGATTTTCATGAGTGACTCCTGAGGCGCGCTGACATCAGCGCGCGAACTGTTCGGTTGATGAGATTGGTTAGCGGATGTTGTCGACGACGACGTCTACCAGCCAGGGGCGGAGGGTGCCGCTCTTCTTCGGGTTGTTCGTCTTCTTGTTCTTCATCTCTGTCTCCTTGTTGTACCCGGCGTTTGACTCTCGGTTACGACCCATGACTATGACCTACGACCTAGCGTTCCAGCTCTCCTACGCGGTCGCGAAGTGTTCGCGCGCCGCTTCGTGCGCGAGCGTGATGAGCCCCGCCTCGAAACTCGTTTTGTGACAATTGGGCGCGTGCATGTCGCCCAGCTCGTTGGCCGACGCCACGGTGCAGCCGCCGGCGCACACGGGGATGAACGCGCAGTCGTTGCACATTTCCCACGCCGCGAGCTTCTCGAAGTTCCGCAGCGCCTGAGTGCGGTACTCGTCCTGCCGTCCGTCGATGTGGCCGGTCGACTGGTTCGCTTCACCGGCAAAGCCGGGGCAGGCGAAGAGCGAACCGTCGGGGCCAATCGTGTGCGCGTGCCCTTTGTGGATCTCGCAGGGTCCCATGTGCACGCCGTCCGACGTGGAGAAGCCGCGCTTCTTCGTTTCCTCCCTGAGGTACGACATCTTCTCGTCCACGAAGTTGCACGAGTCGCAGACGCGGGCGACGCCGGTGCCGGCCGACGTCATGCACGCGCCGTTGAGCGGCTTGCCCTCGGCGCCGACCACAGTCAGCGGAATCATGCCCTTCGCGGCGGCCGCCTTCTTCTCGCGGATGACCGGCTTGAAGTTGACCTTCGTGAGCCGCGGCGCGAAGTCCTGCGCCGCCAGGAAGTCGAGCAGGGCGGGATACGAGTCGGCCGTCTCCATCTCGAAGTTGCCGCCGACGGCAATCCGGGTGAGATCGGCGACGGCGCGCACGTTCGCGATGATCTTGTCGAAGGTGCCCTGCCCGCCGCGCAGCGGTCGCGATTGGTTGTGGGCCTCCCGGTCGCCGTCGAGCGTGATCTTGATGCCGTTCAGCCCGAGCGGGTTGAGCCGCTCGACCATCTCGCGCGTCATCAGCAGCCCGTTGGTGATGATGTTGATCACCAGCTGCACCCCGCGCGCCGTGCAGGATGCGTGCGTTCGCTCTGACAGGTAGTACAGGACCGGCATGTTCAGCAGCGGCTCGCCGCCGAAGAAGGTGAGAATCAGCCGTCCCGGCGCGAGGGAATCGAGGCGCCCCTCCATCCACGTCGCGAGGCGCTCCGCCATTTCCATCGACATCTTCGCGGCGCTCTTGTTGTAGTCGCCGTGGTCCCCCTGGATGCAGTAGTCGCACGCGAAGTTGCACTGGAGGGTGGTGAGCACCGTGACCTTCAGCGTCCCGGTGTCCTCGCGCACCTCGCGGAAGAAGCGCGTCAGATCTTCGCGCTCCGCCGCGCGGTCGGTCACCACGAACCCGTTCTCCACGAGCTGGGCCAGCGTCTCGCGTTCGCTCTCTGTCTCCGGCTCGAATGCGTCCACGCGATCGAGCAAATCGACGACGTCGTGGCTGACGATCAGCTGCGCGTCGGAGAAGGTGTTCATGAGGAACACCTCGTGGCGATCCTCGAGCGGAACGCGAACGTTGAACATCGACGCCTGCATGCGTACTCCGGCGACGGACTGTGGTCCGTCAAAAAGCGTTGGAAAGGGGCTTGCTAATCGAGAAGCTGAGCGCGCCGACAGGCGCGCGCGATGTGAGAAGTGCAACGGATGTTCCGCGAGGCGTAAGTCTGTCGAAAGAGTCCTATGCGCCGGCCTTGGTGTGGACTTCCACGCTTGATTGCAAGATTGTGATCTGACTCTTTAGACAGGCGACCTGTGCGCGGAAGCGACACACGGGTCCTGTTTTCCCGCGAGGAACCGGCTAAGAAATGGCCCGGTTCGGCCAGTTGATTGCCCGCCTTCGCTCCGATCAAGGAGTGCGGGGCTGCGGCGAGGGCCCCCGCCGCGGCCTCAGGCGCCCCGGAGCTTCCTCGCCAGATCGCGCAGATCCAGCCTCGCCATCTTGTGCTTCAGGGTGCTGAGGGGGATGCCCAGGTAGCGGGCGGTCGCCGTCACGTTCCAGTCCGACTTCTCCAGCGCGCGCAGGATGAAATTGCGCTCGAAGGTGTCGCAGGCCTCCTGGAACCGGGTTTCGCTGGCGGCCGATGCCGGGCCATCCAGCTTGGCGAAGTGATACTCGAGGGGGAGGTCCTCGTCGGTGATCCACTCCTTGTCGCTGACCGCCAAGAGCCGCTCGATCAGGTTTTCGAGCTCGCGGATGTTCCCGGGCCACCAGTACGACGCGAGGATCTTCAGCGCCGTGTCCGCGACCCCCTTGACCGGCTTCCGGAACTTCGACTTGTAGCGATCGAGAAACAGCCGGGCGAGCTCCGGCAGGTCCTCGATGCGATCCCGCAGCGGCGGCATCCGGATGGGGATGACGTTGATCCGGTAGTACAAATCCTCGCGGAAGCGCCCCTCCTTCACCGCGCGCTCCAGGTCGATGTTGGTCGCGGCGATGAGGCGGAAGTCGGTCTTGATCGGCTTGGTGCCGCCGACGCGCTCGATCTCCCCCTCCTGGATCGCGCGCAGCAGCTTGGCCTGGAGATCGAAGCGCAGGTCGCCGATCTCGTCCAGAAACAGCGTGCCGCCGGCGGCCAGCTCGAACTTGCCGAGCTGCTGCTTGACCGCGCCGGTGAAGGATCCGCGCTCGTGGCCGAACAGCGTGCTCTCCACCAGCTCGTGCGGAATCGCGGACATGTTGACGGCGATGAACGGCGCGTCGCCGCGCCCCGACTCCTTGTGCAGCAGCCGCGCCAGCAGTTCCTTGCCGGTGCCGCTCTCGCCGAGGATCAGCACCGTCGCCGACAGCTTCGCCACGCGCTGCACGAGATCGACGATATCGCGGATCTGGCGGGACGGTCCGATGATGAACTCGCGATCGCTCTGTTCCGCGACCTGCGCGCTCAGGGTGATGACCTGGCGGTTCAGATCCTGGCGCTCGCAGGCGTTGCGCACGAGCGACCGCAGCTCGTCGTAGTCGAAGTCCTTGGTGATGTAGTGGTAGGCGCCGTGCTTCATCGCCTGCACGGCGGTTTCGACCTCGTTGATCGCCGAGATCATGATGCACTCGATAAGGCTGTAATTCTCTTTCACGATCCGCAGCACGTCGAAGCCGCTGATGCCAGGCAGCCGGATGTCCTGGAGAATCAGGTCGACGTCTTCGTTCTTGAGGAGCCCGAGCGCGGCTTCGCCGCTGGACACCGTGAGGACGCGGTAATCACGCTTCAGGATTGCCGTGAGCGTATCGCGCATCCCCTGATCATCGTCGCAAATCAGGATGGTCTTGGTGGGACGGGTCATGGGACCTGCCGCATTGTAGCGACTTCCGGCTCGGGCCGGAAGCGGCGCATTGTGATAATTTACGTAACTTATGCTGCTCTGGGCGTTCGCGGTCGCAGGCGTGCTCGTCGCATGCGCGGCCTGGGCACGCGCCGGGAAAACGGCACGCAAGCTGGAAGCGCTCAACCAGTCGTACTGGGAACTGCGGTACGACTTCACCCGTCTCCGCGCACAGGTGGCCCGGCTGGATCCGGACACCGAGCCGGCCGCGGCCGAGCCGCCGGCTTCAGGGCAGACGGTCGCGTTCGTATCGCTGTCCTCGATGAAAAAGAAGACCGACGCCTGATCCGGCTTCATCGAGGTTCGAGGACCGAGGACCGAAGATCGAGGACCGCGGGCCGAGCATGCAAACGGGAACGAGAATCACATATATGGCGAGCGAATACGACGTCGTGATCATCGGGTCGGGAACCGGCGGATACGTCGCCGCGATTCGCGCCGCGCAGCTCGGGCTGAAGACCGCCGTGGTCGAACGCGCGCCCGTGCTCGGCGGCACCTGCCTCAACTGGGGCTGCATTCCGACGAAGGCGCTGCTCGAGCACGCGCACGCCCTCAAGGTTGCACAGGACTGGAAGGAATGGGGGCTGACGATCGGCGCAGCCGCCCTTCGGCAGGACTCGGGCCCGGCCATCGGTCTCGACATGGACCAGGTCCAGGCCCGCAAGGACAAGATCGTCAAGGGCCTCACCGGCGGGGTCGAGTTCCTGTTCAAGAAGAACAAGATCGACTGGATCAGAGGGTCGGGCCGCCTCGCCGGCAAGGGGAAGGTCGACATCACCGACGGCGACACGCAGACCCTCACGGCGACGAAGGAAATCATCGTCGCCACCGGCTCGCAGCCGCGCAGCGTCCCCGGGATCGAACTCGATCGCAAGCGCATCATCACGAGCGACGAGGCAATCAACATGAAGACGATCCCGAAGTCGATCGTCATCATGGGCAGCGGCGCCGTCGGCGTCGAGTTCGCGTCGATCTTCCGGCGCTTCGGCAGTGAGGTCACGATCATCGAGCTGCTACCGCGGATCGTCCCGGTCGAGGACGAGGCGGTGTCGGCGGAGCTCGAGCGGTCGTTCAGGAAGCAGGGCATCAAGGTGCTGACCGGCACCAAGGTGACGAGCGCGAAGCCGGGCGCCAACGGCGTCGACCTCGAGGCGCAGCTGCTCGACGGCAAGGCGGGGAAGCTGAGCGCTGAATACCTTCTCGTGGCCACCGGCCGCGGCCCGGTCACGAGCGGCCTCGGCGCGGAAGAGGCCGGCCTGACCATGGACCGCGGCTATATCAAGGTCGATGCGCAGTACCGCACCAGCGTCCCCGGCATTTCCGCCATCGGCGACGTCATCACGTTCGACACGCCCGGCCATCCGCAGCTCGCCCACCTCTCCTCCGCCGAGGGCATCGTCCTCGCCGAGCGGATCGCCGGACAGGAGGTCCGCCCGATCAACTACGACCACATCCCGGGCTGCACCTATTGCGATCCGGAGATCGGCAGCGTCGGTCTGACCGAGGCCAAGGCGAAGCAGCGGGGCTTCGACGTCCGCATCGGGACGTTCAGGTTCGGCGTGCTCGGCCGCGCGAAGATCGCGGGTGAGACCGAAGGCTTCGTGAAGATCGTCGCCGAGAAGAAATACGACGAAGTGCTCGGCGTGCACATGATCGGCTCGCGCTCGACTGAGCTGGTTGCCGAGGCGACGCTCGCACTTCGCCTCGAAAGCACGGTCGAGGAGCTGATCCGGACCATCCACGCGCACCCGACGATGTCGGAGGCGGTGGGCGAAGCGGCCCACGCGGCGCACGGAGCCGCGATACACAGCTGATGTCGAAGGCGTCAGAGGCTCTGATGGCGATCGTGTTGAGATTGTCCGTTCTTTCCGTACCCTCCGTATCAGATTCTCAGACTACTGCGTTCCAGAAGGTCATGACCGGAGCGAAGGGATTGGTGGAATACTAGAGAGCGAGCGTGATGGAGCAAACCAGTATGCCGACCAACGTTGTCATGCCGCAGATGGGCGAGTCGATCGCCGAAGGTACCGTCGTCCGCTGGATCAAGAAGGTCGGCGACAACGTCGACCGCGACGAGCCGCTGTTCGAAATCTCGACGGACAAGGTGGATGCGGAGATCCCGTCGCCGGGGGCCGGCGTGTTGACCGAGATCAGGGTAAAGGAAGGGGAGACGGTCCCGGTCAACTCGGTCGTCGCGGTGATCGGCGGCGAGACGGCATCAGACGTCCCGCCTCAATACGGGAAGACTTCCGAAGTGCCGGAAGGAGCGGTCGGACAGCACGACGCGGCGCCGGCGGTGCAGGCCGTTGCCGTCGCGGAAGTGGTCACCAAGGACGACCTGCGCCGGCAGAAGTCGTCGCCGCTCGTGAGACGGATCGCGCGCGAGCACGACGTCGACATCCGGCAGATCAACGGCACGGGCATCAGCGGCCGCGTCACCAAGGAAGACATCCTCGGGTTCATCCAGACCGGCGCAGCGAAGGCCTCCCCCCGTCCGACCGGACACGTTCCCGCGTTCAAGCCGGGTGACAGCGTCGAGATCGTCCCGATGACGATCATGCGCAAGAAGATCGCCGAGCACATGGTGCTCAGCGCGCGCACGTCGCCGCACGTCTACTCGGTGTACGAGGTCGACTTCCACCGCGTGTCGCAGCTGCGCGACAGGAAGAAGGCGGAATACGAGCGAAACGGCGCGAAGCTGACCTTCACGGCGCTGATCGCGAAGGCGGTCGTCGACGCGCTCCGCGCGTTCCCCGTCGTGAACGCGTCGATCGACGGCGACAACATCGTCTACAAGAAGGACATTAATCTCGGCATTGCCGTGGCCCTCGATCATGGGCTCATCGTCCCGGTCGTCAGGAACGCGGACGAAAAGAACCTGGTCGGGCTCAGTCGCGCGATCGAAGACATCGCCGTCCGGGCGCGGTCGAAGAAGTTGAACCCCGACGAAGTGCAGGGGGGGACGTTCACGATCACCAATCCGGGCATCTTCGGCGCGGTCTACGGGCTGCCGCTGATCAACCAGCCCCAGGTCGCGATTCTCGGCGTCGGGGCGATCGAGAAGCGCGCGGTCGTGGTCCAAGCAGCCGACAACGTCGGCCGCGCTGGTGATGACGCGATTGCCATCCATCCGACGTGTCACCTGTCGCTCGGCTACGATCACCGGCTGATCGACGGCGCGGACGCGGGCCGGTTCCTGTCCTACCTCAAGGAGCGGCTCGAGAAATTCGACGAAACCTGGATGTGACCGTCCGCCGCCTCGGAACGATCGGCTATCAGGCGGCACTCGATCTGCAGAAGCAGCTCGTCGAAGAACGCAAGCAAGGCCGCATTCCCGATCAGCTCCTCCTGGTCGAACATCCGCCCGTCATCACGCTCGGCGCCAGGAACCACAACGGTCGCTCGAACGTGCTCGAGACGCAGGAGTCGCTGGCGCTGCAGGGCGTAGAGCTCTTCGAGACCGGCCGCGGCGGCGATGTCACCTACCACGGTCCCGGCCAACTGGTCGGCTATCCGATTCTCGAGTTGCCGCGCGATCGTCGTGACGTGCATCGCTACGTGCGCGATCTCGAGGAAGTTCTCATTCAGACCGTCTCCGACTTCGGGATCGCCGCGGTGCGCATTCCGGGATTGACCGGCATCTGGGTGCGTGATGAGAAGCTGGCCGCCATCGGCGTCAGGATCTCCCGCTGGGTAACGAGTCACGGTTTCGCGCTCAACGTGAGCACGGACCTGTCCAATTTTGAACTGATTGTTCCTTGCGGAATCGCGGACAAAGGGGTCACGTCGATGGAGCGTCTGCTCGGGCGGCCGGTGCCAATGGCTGAGGTGGCCGAGACCATTGTCATCCGGTTCATGGAGATCTTCAGCCCATCTGCAACTACTTCAAAGTAAGTTACTTACAGCTTGGAATAAGAGTCCTCCGTACGGTGTTCAACCATAGACACGGAGGCCACAGATGCGTCAGCAAAATGCGGAACGCGATCTGATCGGCCGCATGCGCGCCAGGGACGGCTCAGCCGTCACGGATCTGGCGTCCCTCTACGGCCCGAGGATTCAACAGCTAGCGTTCCGGTACCTTAAGAACTGGGAAGATGCCGAGGAAGTCGCGCAGGATGTCCTGCTGAAGGTGTATCGCAAGATAGAAGCCTTTCGCGGCGACGCGGCGCTGTCGTCCTGGATTTACAGGATTACGTTCAACACGGCGATGTCGCGCCTGCGCAGCGCGCGCTTCAACCGGAGCGCGGAGGTCCAAACGCCGGAATCGCAGGTTGAAGGGATGGAGCACGTCAAGGCAGAGCCGGCGGACTGGACGTCGCTGGCCGACGATCAGGTGATGCGCGCGCAAATGCGCACGAAGCTGATCGACGCGTTGACACACCTGCCCGAGGTTTACCGGGTGCCAGTCCTGTTGCGGGACATCAACGGGCTATCGACCGAAGAGGCAAGCGCGATCCTCAAGGTGAAGCCACAGACGCTGAAGTCGCGGCTGCACCGGGGACGCCTGATCCTTCGGAAGCACATGGGTGAGTTTTCGAGCGGCCTCGACCTCCACGCCCGCGAAGCGGTGAATTGATTCCGTCAGCCGTTTAGCGCAAACCATTCTCGAATGCCGTACGCTCGTGCCGGCTCAGGGCCGGCTCGAGCGCCTTTCTGACTCCACCCTTCACAATTTCGACGGGGACGGCCGCGATGATGTTGCGGCCTGCGCCTGTGACGTCGATCGCGGCGAAGCAGGTGTAGCGCCGGCGCGAGCCTTCCGCGAGAGCTTCGGCGACTCGCGTTGCGGCGCTAGCCAGCGTATACGGCTGAGGAGGCCATAGCGCCGGCAGCCGCGCCGTCAACGCCGACAGGTGATGCGGCGCGAGGGCGTCGGCGATGGGCCGATGGAAGGCCGTCGCCGCGTCCCAGCCAATCACCGCGTCCCGGGGGGGCACGCCGGCCACGCCGATCGACAGGTCGGCCGGGCTCGCGTCCATCAACGCGGCTGTCACCGCGCGTACGGCCGATTCGAGCGCGAGCGGTGCGGACCCCACGAGGCGGCCGGGCGCCAGGTGCAGTTCCGTCATCGCTCTCGTCATCAGCTCGCGCTGCAGGCCGCCTGCGAAGAGGAACGGCGCCGTCGTTTCCATCCGCGCAAGGTGGCGGAGGAGGGCGAGGCCGGGCTCACCCGCAATCTCTCCCCCCGACACGAGATCCGCCAGGACAATGGCGTGGGCCCCTGCCGCGGCCGCAGCGGTGGTGGCGGCGGTCACCCGCGTGCTGAACGGCTCAACCGGCGACGCCTGCAGGATGTCGAGCGCCTTGCCTTCGGCGACGCGGCCTTCCGGATCGATCAGCCGCACCTCTCGGATCCGGCCGCGCGCGGCAAGCGCGAGGGCGAGCGCTCCGCCGAGCGGTCCGGCGCCGATGATCGCTACGGTCGACATGCGTGGCGCTCTATTCTATCGATCAACCGGGGGCTTCGCCCCGCCAGACCCCCGGACACGTTTCCGCCTTGGCCAAGGCTACGGCGAGACCTCGCCGAAGCTCGAAGAGCGCAGGCGGGCGCTCGCGGAGACCCCCAGGCCCCGCGCCGCTCACGTGGCACTCGCTTCGCTCGTGCGACGAACCGGGGGCTTCGCCCCGCCAGACCCCCCGACACGTTTCCGCCTTCGCCAAGGCTACGGCGAGACCTCGCCGAAGCTCGAAGAGCGCAGGCGGGCGCTCGCGGGGACCCCGAAGCGCCTGCGGCGCGAAGGCGGGCCGCTCACGTCCCGCTCGCTTCGCTCGTGGTTTATGCTGAAGGTGCATGGTCGCCATTGTGACGGGCGGTTCGACGGGCATTGGGCTGGCCATCGCGCGCGCGTTCCTCTCGCGCGGCATGCAGGTCACGATTACCGCGCGGAAAGAGGCGGAGCTCGAGAACGCCGCGCGCCAGCTCGCCGCCGGCGACAAGCTCCACATCCTGCGGGCGGACGTGCGGGACGCGGGTGACGCCACGCGGATCGTCGACGACACCGTCCGGCGCTTCGGCGGCGTGGATGTCCTCGTGAACAACGCGGGCATCGGCAAATTCGCCAATGTCGCCGACATGAATCTCGACGACTGGCGCCAGATTCTCGAGACGAACCTGAGCGGAGTCTTCTATTGCAGCCGCGCCGCGATCCCGGCCATGAAAACGCGCGGGGCGGGTTTCATCATCAATATCAGCAGCCTCGCGGGAAAAACCCCCTTCAGCGGCGGTGCCGCGTATTGCGCGTCGAAGGCCGGCCTGAATGCGTTCAGCGAAGCGCTGATGCAGGAAGTGCGCTACGACAACATCCGCGTGAGCTACGTCCTGCCGGGGTCGGTGTCCACCGGCTTCGCGGGCCACGGATCATCGGGCGAGACCGGCCCCTCAACCCAGCTCGGGGCGGATTGGAAGCTCGCGCCAGACGACGTGGCCCGGGTCGTCGTCGGCCTGATAGAGCATGACCCGCGCAGCCTGCCGAGCCGCGTCGAGATCCGGCCTTCCCGGCCGCATAGGAATTGAGGCAGGACTGCTGATGATGGCGTCGATCGCCCACTACAACCTGCTCGAACGCATCGGCGACGGAGGCATCGGTGAGGTGTTCCGCGCGCGCGACACGAAAGTCGGCCGGACCGTCGCGCTGAAAGTCGTCTCCCCCGCCATCACCGGCGATCCGGAACGCCTGCAGCGTCTGCTGGACGAAGCGCACGCGGTGGCGGCGCTATCGCATCCCAACATCGCGACGCTGTGGGACGTCGGTGACGCCGACGGCCAGACCTATCTCGCGTACGAGTTTGCGGCCGGCCGCAGCCTTCTCGAGGAATGCGGCGGCGCGGCCATGAATCCCCGCCGTGCGCTCGATCTCGCCGTGCAGATTGCCGATGGCGTCTCCGACGCGCATTCCCACGGCATCATCCACGGCGACCTGCGTCCCGACACGGTGATTGTCACCGCGAAAGGGAACGCCAAGGTCCTCGATTGCGGTCTCGCCCCTTGGACGAACGGGGGCATCCTGCGGGCCAGCGCGGCCCGCAACCCGGACGCGCTGTCGCCGGAGCTGGCGCCCATGCTCGGATATCTGTCGCCCGAGCAGGCGATCGGGAGCGCGGTCGACGCGCGGACCGACGTGTTCTCGATCGGCGCGCTGATCTATCAGATGGTGACCGGAAGAAATCCTTTCATCGGGCCGACGTCTGCGGCCACCGTCATGAACGTGATCCAGGGAAAGTTCACGCCTGCGTCGAAGGTCAATCCCGCCGCGCCGGTCGAGCTGGACGCGATCCTCGCACGGGCGCTGGCGCCGGATCTCGCCCAGCGGCAGCAGAGCGCCGCCTCGCTCGCCGCGGAATTGCGCACCATCGCCGCGATACTCGACGTCAGGACAGGCGACGCCGCGACACCGTCCGCGCTCCTGCCGATCGACGACTCGCCCGATCGAAACGCCGCCGGTCTGCTGGCGGGCGCGCTCATCACCGCCGCCGCTGCGGCCGGCG
>WNFC01006295.1_pt2 | contig 13361 bp, 13 predicted proteins | sample 5400541 | NCBI WGS metagenome assembly WNFC01 (sample SAMN13153342, study PRJNA577476) | soil metagenome | isolation source: 120 cm saprolite under Douglas fir tree site 2 hole 2 replicate 1 | place: USA:California | collected 2015-04-18
AGTATCGACCTGGTGGTCTGCTTTGAGTTGATCGAGCACCTCATGGAGCAAGACGAAGTGCTGTCCCAGATCAAGCGTGTACTTCGGCCGGAGGGCATCCTGATTATCTCTACTCCCGAAAAGGAGCATTACAGTGGTCAGGGGCAACCGCTGAATCCGTATCATGTAAAAGAGCTCTCAGGAACCGAGTTCCGATGTCTCTTGACCAGCTATTTTGATAAAATCGAAGTCTTCGGTCAGCGCGTCACATATGCTTCCAATATCCTGGAAGCAGAGCCACGGAGGGGCATCTTTCATAAGAGTTTTAAGGGCGATTATCATGAATGCATCTCATATCAGGGGGTTAGTAAGCCGCGCTACCTCGTGGCTCTCTGCTCGGACGCGAAGCTGCCCTCGATCCCTTTGGGTCTATTCGAAGATACAACCCAGTCTGATGTAATCACGAAGCGATCCCACGAATGGAAGCGGGATCATCGATATTGCCGGGCTTGTACTGCGCTCCAGGACGACGGGAGAAATCTTTTGGCGTGCTAAGAGTCGAAGCGAATTCGATAGTCTTACCGTAAGCGGTACAGCGATCTCCTTGCCGCACCAGCGTCTGCTCCGTCTCCTGAGCGTTGGTGAAGATCCCCAGATCCATCTGCCGGCGATGGAGGGAGCGCAGTTTGCGCTACCACTAGTATTAGAAGTCTGGATCCGATTCGAAACCTCCTCACAGCAAGTTGGCGTGTATCTGAATGAGTTTGCCAGAGAACACCTTCGGCTAATTAAGTCTGCAGAAGATCTCGATGAAACAATAGCTGATTTGCAATCGAAGTTGCATATCCAAAAAGCCCAGCTCGACGAGTCCGAGGCGAGCGAGCTGAAGCTCCGCGCAAACCTGCAGCGGACTGAGGCTAGCGAGTTGACGCTCCGTGCAAATCTGGAGCGGGTCGAACGAGAAGCGTGGGAAAATAAAGCGCGCCGAGCCGATTTGACGGCTCGCTTGAAAGAACGCGATCGATTGATCCAAGACGTCCAGGGATCGGCGGTCTGGAAAGCAATCAAGCCACTTTGGAAATTGCAGCGTCACTTTTCAGGTCGGCCGAACGACGCCACGCAGGAGATATCCAATGAACTTGTTTTCGGGCTCGATGCGCCGAGTAATTGGACGACGCCACACGACGTTCTCCTTATTCGGGGATGGTGCTTAGCTCGAAGCGGCCCCGAAATTGTCGGTGTCCGAGCGAAGGTCGGCCGTAAGTCCTATTTTGCTCGCTACGGGCTTGAGCGCCCGGATTTGGCGCGAGCCGCCGGCAGTTTGTCGGCCGCCATGCAATGCGGTTTTACGGTCGAGATTCCGGTCCCGCGCGGCGCGTCACCGGTACGTCTGGAAGCAATTGCGCATGGAGAAGCTTGGCAATGTTTCTCGGAGCACACGCTCATCGGCAGCGCCCAGCAGGGCGAAAATGCTGACGCGGGCAACCACGCAGCTGCGGGCTTGGTCAGTCCGGGTGAATCAGCAAATGATGAGGCCGACCGTGAATCGTTGCCGCATTATCCAAATCTCCGCGCTCATCAAGTTCCGTGCGCGCTTCATGCTTTGATAGAAGAGCACGCCAGCCGGCTGGAAAACGCGCCGCCGTATTTCAGCATCATCACGCCGACGTTCAACCCGCAGCCGCGTTGGATCGCTGAAGCGGCGGCCACCTTGCTGAACCAGACCTTCGCTAATTGGGAATGGTGTTTAGTTGATGATCGATCTCAGGAGCAAAAAGTGCAGTCAATGCTCGAGGCATTGGCAGTTGCGCACCCGCGGTTCCGCGTGAAGTTCGCCAAATCAGCTGGTATTAGCTCGGCAACGAATGCGGCTCTCGATCTGGCGATCGGAGAATTCGTTTGTTTCATGGACCACGATGACCTCCTGCATCCGCAGGCCTTGGAGGCGATGGCGGAAAAACTGCGCGAGGGTTTCGACGTCGTCTATTCGGACGAAGACAAACTCGACGATAAAACCGGTGCCTTAGTGGAACCATTCTTTAAACCAGATTGGTCTCCGGAATATCTACGCGGAGCGATGTACGTAGGCCACCTACTCTGCGTTCGCCGCGAGCTAGCGTCGCGGGTCCGCTTCGATCGCGAGTTTGATGGTGTCCAGGATTTCGAGTTTATGCTGCGCGTGAGCGAGACTGGAGCGCGCATCGGCCACATTCCGAGGATCCTTTACCATTGGCGCAAAGCTCCCGGCAGCATCGCCGACAGGGGCGATGCCAAGCCGCAGATCGGCACGCTCCAGCAAAAAGCGGTTAACGCACAGTTGAAACGGCTCAACCTGGCGGGGCGCGCCGAGCCCGCGACATTGCCGCATCGCCTGAAGATCGTCCCCGCGCCGAGGAAGACCTGGCCCAAAATCAACGTCATCATCCCCACGAAAGATTCTCCGGAGTTGATCGCACGCTGCCTGAAAAGTCTCTACGGGAAGACGAGCTATCCGGATTTTGAAGTCATCCTTGTCGACAACGACACGACGAACCACGAAGCGCTCGACTTGATGCGCGCATATCCCATTGTTCGCCTCCCGCTTCCCGACCCGTTTAATTTTTCGCGGGCCAACAATCTGGCGGCGCGTCATGCCACCGGCGATTATTTGGCCTTCCTGAATAACGATACGGAGATAGTGAGTGCGACATGGCTCGAACATTTGCTCTACTATGCCGAACAGCCGGATGTCGGCGCCGCGGGAGCGCTGCTGCTTTTTCCGAACGGCACTGTCCAGCATGGAGGTGTTGTGCTCGGGATGCGCGGAACGGCTGATCACGCGATGCGCGGTTTTCCGGTGGAAGCCGATGGCTACGCGGGAAGTCTTTCTTGCGCGCACGAAGTTTCCGCCGTGACGGCCGCCTGTATGATGATTCGGAAATCAGAGTTCGAAGAAGTCAAAGGATTCAACGAACATTTCTTCACAATTTATCAGGACATTGATCTTTGTCTCCGTTTGCGTGAGCGCGGCCACCGCATCATTTGGACGCCACAGGCTCTGGTGTTTCATCACGAGTCGGTCTCGAGAAAGAGTTACTACGACATGGTTGACAGGATGTTGCTTCTTGATCAATGGGAAACGCTTATCGGGCGCGGTGATCCATATTACAATCCCAATCTGAATCTCGAGCGGGGCGATTACAGCGTCCGGCGTTGATCATGGGAAATATTCTCTTCGTTCTCTATAACGATTTCAGCGCGAACAGCGCGGTTCACGTTCATAATTTTGCCAACCAGCTGGCGCGTTTCGGCAACAGCGTCGCCGTCGCTGTCCCGAGCAACAAGGAAACGGGCGTCAACCTTGGCGAGGCGCTTTATTCGGTCGCGAACTTTCCTGAAGTCGATGGCACGTGGAGCAACCTTTTCGCCGACGGTCAGCCCCCGAGGGTGGTCCACGCCTGGACGCCCCGCGAAGTCGTGCGGCTTTTCTGCGAAAAGTTGCGGGGTCTATGCTTGTTCGCGCTCGTCATCCATTTGGAAGACAACGAAGAGCTCATCCTCGAGGTGAACCTGGGCATGCCTTTTGCGAAGCTGGCCCAAATGTCTTCAATCAAAATTCCGATTGAACTCTCGCATCCGAAGAAGCATCGGCAGTTTCTCGCTTCGGCCTCTGGCATCACCGTGATCATGGATCGGCTGGCAAAATTTGTGCCGAAAGGAATTCCGCACCGAGTTCTTTGGCCCGGCTCGGAGACGGAGCTTTTTTCTCCGCAGCCCAAGGATGAAGCGCTCCTTGCGAGCCTCGGGATTCCGGCGAACAGCGCGATTCTCTGCTACACTGGCAACGTGCATTCCGCGAATGCCCGCGAGGTGCGCAGCCTTTATCTAGCGGTCGCCATGCTCAACCGCGAGGGCATGCCAACGACGCTCGTCCGTGCCGGCCGCGATCACGCTCCCTTTCTCGGGCCGGACGAACACTGGGCGCGAAAATATTCCGTCGAGCTCGGTTACGTGAAGCACGTCGACATTCCGCGCGTGCTCAGCCTGGCCGATGTACTGATTCAGCCCGGCGCGGATGACGCTTTTAACGAGTATCGCCTACCGGCAAAACTGCCGGAGTTTTTCGCGATGGGTCGCCCCGTCATTCTTCCGCTAACGAACATAGGTCGTTTTGCAAAACACGGTGAAAACGCGTGGGTGCTGCCGAAGGTGGACGCACTCAGCATCCTCGAAACAATCCAAATGCTGGGCCAAGATAAAACTCTGGTCAAACGTCTCAGCGAAGGAGCGCTAGCATTTCAGCGAGAACACTTCAATTGGGAGGCAAATGCCCACGAACTCGAACAATTCTACGACAGCGTGCTGGAATGCCGGCAACTTCCGGCGACCCCCTACATCGCTCTTTCCGCCTGATTCCGCAGTAACTTCTGTCGTGAGTTGTCCCAACCGCGACCAGGCCGGGCAGTGGTTAGCTACAGGTTTCAAAGAAACAAAAGCCACAAATGACCGCGACGACGAGTAACGGGACCCCTCGAAATTTGTCGCTCAAGCGGCCGCTGAACTCTCCATCACGAAATCAAAGATCGAAACCTAGGTTGCATGTCAAGCTAGTTGGAAGCGAATGAAGCGAGCGGAACGCTTTCTTGACACCCCAAGCGCGATTTATAGTTTCACCGCATCCGGCGAGCCCGGCCGCGCCCTTGTTTATCGTGACCGCTCTTCCCGCTTTTTACCAGTCCTCCGTTGGGAAAAAAATCATCGTCGCGCTCACGGGAATCATTCTGATTCTGTTCGTCATCGGTCATTTGCTCGGCAATCTGCAGATCTTTCTCGGGCCGGACTGGGTCAACGGTTACGCCGAGCATTTGCGTAAGCTCGGTCCGCTGCTTTGGATGATTCGCGGCGTGCTCTTGGCTACCGTCATCATCCACATTTACGTGACGATCTGGCTCGCGATCGATAACCGGCGCGCGCGACCCGAAGGCTATGTCGAAAAGGAATACGTCAAAGCTACTTTCGCGTCGCGCCACATGGTGATGAGCGGCGTGATCATCCTCGCCTTTCTCATCTACCATCTTGCGCATTTCACGGTGCGAGTGACCGATCCACGCTTCCTTCTGCTGAAGAATGATCCCCTCAATCGTTACGATGTTTACTCGATGATGGTTTACGGGTTTCAGAATATTTTCGTCTCCGCGTTTTACGTTTTAGGAATGTTTCTGCTCGCGCTGCATTTGAGCCACGGCTCATCGAGTTTTTTTCAGTCATTTGGTTTAAATAACAAGAGACTCACGCCGCGCCTCGCGCTCGGTGGTCGAATCTTTGCGTGGGCAATTTTTGTCGGCTACACCTCGATCCCGGTCGCGGTTCTGCTCGGGCTGGTGAAGCCGGCGCAAGCGTTATGATCGGCAGTTTGGATTCGCGCATTCCGCCGGGACCGCTCGCCGAAAAATGGCGCAATCACAAAGATCATTCGAAGCTGGTTGCGCCAAACAATCGGCGAGAATTCGAGATCATCATTGTCGGCACAGGACTTGCCGGCGGCTCAGCGGCGGCCACGCTGGGTGAGCTGGGTTATCGAGTAAAATCTTTTTGTTATCAGGATAGTCCGCGTCGCGCGCACAGCATTGCCGCGCAAGGTGGAATCAACGCCGCGAAAAATTACCAGAACGACGGCGACAGCGTTTATCGTTTGTTCTACGACACGATCAAAGGCGGCGATTTTCGCTCGCGCGAGGCGAACGTTTATCGGCTGGCGGAAGTAAGCAATCTGATCATCGATCAGTGCGTCGAACAAGGAGTGCCGTTCGCGCGCGAGTATGGCGGATTACTCGCGAACCGTTCATTCGGGGGCGCTCAGGTATCGCGCACGTTTTACGCGCGCGGGCAGACAGGGCAGCAACTCTTGCTCGGCGCCTACCAAGCGCTTTGTCGGCAAATCGCGGCCGGGATGGTGCAAATGTACCCGCAAACCGAAATGCTCGACCTTGTGGTGGTGGACGGTCACGCCAAAGGAATTATCACTCGCAGTCTGGTCACCGGAAAAATCGAAGCGCATTCCGGCGACGCGGTAGTCCTCGCCACCGGCGGTTACGGAAATGTTTTTTATCTCTCGACGAATGCGCGCGGCTGCAATGTCACCGCGACATATCGCGCTTTCAAAAAGGGGGCGCTTTTTGCCAATCCCTGCTTCACCCAAATTCATCCCACCTGCATTCCCGTCAGTGGCGAGCACCAATCGAAACTGACCTTGATGTCGGAATCTTTGCGCAATGACGGGCGCGTTTGGGTCCCGAAAAAGCAAGGCGACAGAAGAGCGCCTAACGATATTCCCGAGATCGAACGCGATTACTATCTAGAGCGAAAATATCCGAGCTTCGGCAATCTTTCGCCGCGCGATATTGCCTCACGGGCGGCAAAGGAAGTTTGCGACGAAGCCCGCGGTGTCGGCGAGAGCGGGCGCGGCGTCTATCTTGATTTCGCGGACGCAATCAGACGCTTAGGCGAAATCACAATCCGCGAACGTTACGGAAATCTGTTCGACATCTACGAAAAAATCACCGGCGAGGATGCGTACCACGCGCCGATGCGGATTTATCCAGCAGTGCATTACACGATGGGCGGATTGTGGGTTGACTACAATCTCATGAGCAACCTTCCCGGCCTGCACGTGATTGGAGAGGCGAATTTTTCCGATCACGGCGCAAATCGACTCGGCGCCAGCGCGCTCATGCAGGGATTGGCTGATGGGTATTTTGTCCTCCCGTCCACGCTGCCGAATTATCTCGCTGGACAAATCGGCAAGCGGCCCCCGAACGATCATCCTGAATTTCGCAAGGCAGAGGAGGAAGTGCGCGCGCGCGTCAAAAAACTATTGAGCGGCAATGGAAAACGTTCGGTCGATTCGATTCATCGCGAGCTTGGCCTCATGCTTTGGGACAAATGTGGCATGGCGCGCAACGCGTCCGGTCTGCGCGAAGCGCTCGACCGCATTCCGGATTTGCGCGAAGAATTCTGGCGCAACGTCAACGTCCCTGGCTCGGGTGAGGAATTTAACCAGTCGCTCGAGCGCGCCGGACGGGTCGCAGATTTTTTGGAATTCGCCGAGCTGATGTGCACCGACGCTCTCGCCCGCGACGAATCATGCGGTGGACATTTTCGGGAAGAACATCAAACGGCAGAAGGCGAAGCACTACGCGACGACGAGAACTTTGCTACGGTCCTCGCGTGGGAATATCAGGGCAACGGGCAAAGGGCGTCGCCGAAGCTGCATCGCGAGCCGCTTGTTTTTGAAACGGTGGAGCTGACGCAGCGAAGCTATAAATAATTCGATCGCCTAACGAGTAATGAATTTTAAACTCAAAGTTTGGCGACAAGAAAACGCCCAAGCCAAAGGCAAGCTGGTCGCCTATGACGCAGGCGAGATCTCACCGAACACTTCGTTTTTGGAAATGCTCGACATCGTGAACGAGCGATTGCTCGGGCGCGGCGAGGAACCGATCGCGTTCGATTCGGATTGTCGCGAAGGAATTTGCGGCACCTGCGCGTTAACGATCGATGGTGAAGCACACGGGCCGAGTCATCCCGCGGCCGCTTGCCAGCTTTACATGCGCCAATTCAAAGATGAGGCCACGATCACAATCGAACCGTTCCGTGAGAAATCATTTCCTCTCGTCAAAGATTTGGTCGTGGACCGCAGTGCGTTGGATCGCATTGTCCAAGCCGGTGGCTTTGTTTCGGCGCGCACCGGCTCGGCGCCTGAGGCGAATTCAATTCCCGTGCCGAAACACGACGCCGACCGCGCGATGGAAGCAGCCGCCTGCATTGGTTGTGGCGCCTGCGCGGCTGCATGTCCGAACGCGTCGGCGATGCTCTTTACATCAGCAAAGGTTTCGCACCTCGCGTTCTTGCCACAGGGACATCCGGAACGTGTGAGTCGCGTTTTGAAAATGGTGCGCGCGATGGATGCGGAGGGTTTCGGCAACTGCACGAACACCTACGAGTGCGAAGCGGTTTGTCCGGTGGAAATCAGTGCCAGCTTTATTGCGAAATTGAATCGCGAATACACAAGCGCGGTCCTCCGTTCGCACGCGGGCGAATAACATGGAGGGACACGCGCTGTCGTGTCCCAAATATTTAGGATGCCGACAGCGCGGCGCCCTCCAGCGTCTCGCACGCGCACGTCCAAATTTCGCGGTCGAGCTCTTTACGTGCGCGCTTCGCGACGAGATCGACGTCCGTATTCGGGCGCATCACGGCAAAAACAGTTGATCCAGAACCGGACAACAATGCTGCAGTAACTTCAGGTTGCCGACGCAACCACATTTTCACTTCAGCGAGAAAAACAAATTTCTCGAACACCGGCCGCTCGAGATCGTTGACCAAAGTCAGATCGGCGAATTTCTGTTCCAGGTATGAAACTTCCGGTAATTCGCGCGAATTCTGCCAACGCGAATACGCCCATGATGTCGAAATACCGAATGCGGGCTTCAGGAGAAGAAGCGGAAATTTTTCCTCTAACCTCGTCGGCGTAACAATTTCTCCTCGCCCTCGGCAAAGCGCGGCGCTTTCATGAACAAAGAAAGGAACGTCCGATCCGATTTGCGTCGCAATTTCTGCGATCTTTTCGCGCGGCCAATTTGTCGCGAAAAGCTCATTCAAAGCCCGCAATGTTGCGGCCGCATCGCTGCTGCCACCACCCAATCCAGCACTGTGCGGAATTTTTTTTCGAAGCGTAATCTCTACTACCGGTCCTTTTTTTGCGTTTTCGAAAAACAGTTCGGCAGCGCGCACCACGAGGTTATCGCTGCCAACTGAAAGTGAAGGATCGTCGCAAACAAAATGGATTCCGCGATTTTGCTGAGCGCGTTCAATGATCAATTCATCGCAGAGGGAAATCGGAGTCATGAATGTTTCCACTTCATGGAAACCATCTGGTCGCTGATGAAGAATGCGGAACGAAAGATTAATCTTCGCGGGCGCACGAAGCTGCATACATTTCAATCTGTCCGCGAAAATCGCGGATTAACAGGATGAACTCCCCAAGCGCTGCCCTCACACCACGTGATCGGTTGATCGTGGCGCTCGATTTTTCGACGCAAAAGGAGGCGCTACGAATGGTCGAGGCCTTGGGAGATGACATCACATTTTTCAAAATCGGATTGCAGCTCTACACCGCGGCAGGTCCCGAAGTGGTGCGAACAATCGCGGCGACGGGCGCGAAAATTTTTCTCGATATGAAATTGCACGATATCCCAAGCACTGTTTCCGGGGCGGTGACTGCTGCCGGGCAATTAGGTGTGCAAATGTTGACGCTGCATCTAAGTGGCGGACTGAAAATGATCGAAGCCGCGCTCGTCGCGAAACGATCCGACCTAATCTTGCTTGGCGTGACCGTCTTGACGAGTTTCGATGAAGAAGCGCTGCATGAGATCGGCATTGCTTCATCGATCGAAGAACACGTCCAGTTCCTCGCCGGATTGGGCCTAGGAAAGGGTCTCGATGGTGTCATCGCTAGTCCACATGAAATCAAGATGCTGCGCTCTCATTTTGGAAAAAACATCAAGATCGTGACCCCTGGGGTGCGCCCAAGCTGGTCGCAAGCGGACGATCAAAAGCGTTTCATGACACCGCGCGAAGCTTTGGAAGCAGACGCCGATTATCTCGTCATTGGGCGACCAATCACGCAGCACAAAAATCCGCGTGAAGCCGTGCGAAAAATTCTCGACGAGATTTCGGCCTAACGAGTCGTACGATGAACTTGTTCGAAGAGCTCGCCGTTTACCATGATGGCGAAGATCGGTCGGCCGCGCTGAACATGGCGCTCGATGAAGCCCTGCTCGAAAGCGCGTGCAGTTCCGCGATTCGTTTCTATCGCTGGGGACATGCCGCTCTTTCGTTCGGGTATTTCGGCAGTTTTGCAGATGTAGCAAAAGAAGAAGCGCACCGCGACTTGGTTCGTCGCTGGACCGGCGGCGGTATCGTCCTCCACGGAAAGGATCTGACCTACGCTCTCGTCATTCCCGCAAGTGATCATGCGGTTGTACGTTCTCCGGCATCGGTTTATTCGGAGGTGCACGCAGCGATCCGCGACGTCTTACGGCAAAATGGGACGCGTGCGGCCTTGTTAGAAATAGCGATGCCTAAGATCTCCGAGGCGTGTTTCGCAAATCCGGTGCCCGCGGACGTTCTCGTGCACGGCAAAAAAGTGGCAGGCGCTGCGCAAAGACGAACGGGAAAAGGCTTGTTGCAGCAGGGCAGCATTCAACATTCCGATTTGTCCGATGATTTTGGAAAAAAAGTTGCGTGGATCCTTTCTGCTCGCGTGAAAGAAGAGGAACTCACGCCTGATTTGGTCTTCCGCGCGCGAGAGATCGCTCGGCAAAAGTACGAAACGCGTGGATGGCTGGAACGGCGATAGTTGTAGCTTTGACATTAAAGAGCGTCCTTCTATTCTGCGCTTATGGAAGCTTTCGCACACTCGCCTACGGCTTCCGCGCTTGCTGAACGGCCGCTGGCTCGAGTGGCGCGGCTAGTGGGGCTGCAACTCGAAGAAGTTGAAAGGCGGATCGCGCAACAAGCGAGGGCGTTTGATCCTGCGATCGACGGTTACATTTCCTACGCGGTCGGGAGTCGGGGTAAGCGACTTCGTCCCTTACTTGCACTCCTCAGCGGAGGGGCGACCGGGCCGGTGACAGACGATCATGTGGATCTCGCTGTTATCGTCGAGCTCATCCACATCGCTACGCTGGTGCACGACGACATCATGGACGAGGCCGAACGGCGGCGCGCGCAGCCAACGGTCAACGCGCGCTGGGGCAATTCGCTCAGCGTGCTGCTGGGCGATTGTTTATTTGCGCACGCCCTTAACCTGGCGACCGATTTCGACAACGTGCACATAAGTCGCACGATCGCGCGTGCGGCGCGGGAAGTTTGCTCGGGCGAAATTGTTCAAACGCAGCGTCGTTTCGATCTTCACCTGGGAATCGAAGATTATTTGCGGATCGTAAAGATGAAAACCGGTTCGTTGTTTGCCGCGGCCTCAGAGCTCGGCGCGACGATCAGCAACGCAGATGCAGCATCTATTTCCGCGCTGAAAGAGTACGGCATGAAAATCGGCACCGCTTACCAGATTTATGATGACTGCCTCGATATCGTCGGGAGCGAAAAGGAAACTGGAAAAACGCTCGGGACGGACTTGCGCAAAGGGAAATTGACCCTGCCTGTGCTCATCCTTTTGCAATTGTCGCCACGCATCGAACGAGAACGGTTTTGCGCATTGATCCTCGACGAGAAAGCCGGACAAATCGCCCAAATCCTGAAATCGGCCGTGGCCAATGGAGCATTAAGTGCGTCGATTGATCTCGGACAGGAGCTGGTCCGCAAAGCGCAGGGCGAACTCGACCGCGTGCCGTCGAACGCGCATTCCGACGCGCTTCTGCAGCTGGGCGATGTGTTGCGCGAATTGCTCGATCAATTTCGCGCCTAACGAATGACGCGGACGCGGCCTTTGATGGCGCAGCTAAAAATCCGCGAGCTGCCGAAAGAGGAGCGGCCGCGCGAGAAGCTGCTGGCACGCGGCGTCGATGCTCTGAGCGATCCAGAGTTAATCGCGATCCTTTTACGCACCGGATTGCCAGGCGCCAACGTGGTGGAAGTGGCCCGCGAGTTGATTGAAAAATACAAGTCGCTGGCGGGTTTGAGCCGATGCAGCGTCAAGGAGTTGGAGAAGATTCCCGGAATTGGTCCAACAAAAGCATTGGAACTCGTGGCGGCGTTCGGTCTCGGCCGAAGGCTCGCGCGGGAGTCACTGACGCGCGAAAAAATCGATTCGCCCGAACTCGTTTGTAATCTCCTCGCTCAGGAGATGCGCGCGCTGCACAAGGAATCGCTGCGCGTCATTTTACTAGATACAAAATATCATCTGATGCACATCGAGGCGATCTCGCTCGGCACGATCAACGAAAGCATTGCCCACCCGCGCGAAGTTTTCCGGCCTGCGATTATTTTTTCCGCCTACGCCGTTATTGTCGTGCACAATCATCCCTCCGGTGATCCCGCGCCGAGCCAGGCAGACCACAGCCTAACGAGACGTTTAGCCGAAGCAGCCGAACTTTTGCAAATCCGGCTGCTCGATCACATCATCATCGGCGCGCCAGCGGAAGGGCGGCCGGCGTATTTCAGTTTCAAAGAAGCCGGCGTGCTTTGAAAGTTCATCCCACAGCGATCGTGGATCCGGCTGCGCGAATCGCCGCCGACGTAGAAATCGGCCCTTACACTGTTATTGGAGCGGAAGCTTCAATTGCCGAACAGTCACGCATCGGCTCGCACGTGGTCATCGAGGGCGATGTGCAAATTGGTGCACGGAACGTGATCGGACATGGCGCAATCATCGGAGCTCCGCCACAAGATCTCTCATTCGATCCGAAGCGGCACAGTGGTGTTCGGATCGGGACCGACAATATCATCCGGGAACTTTGCACGATCCATCGCGGAACGCTCGAAGGCAGCATGACCACGCTGGGCGACAAGAATTTTTTGATGGCTGGAGCGCACGTCGGTCACAACTGCAGGATCGCCAACAACGCAATCATCGCGAACAATTGTTTGCTGGGCGGTTACGTTGAGATCAACGATAGCGCGTTTCTTGGCGGCGGATGCGTTTTCCATCCATTCGTTCGCGTCGGACGACTCGCGATTACACAAGGCGGTTCCGCTTTCAGCAAAGACATCCCGCCTTTCTTGATCGCGACAGGACCTAACTGCGTTGTCGGCATAAACGTTGTCGGTCTTCGCCGCGCCGGCTTCAGGTCCGTCGAGCGTGATGAGATCAAAGCCGCGTTCAAGTCGCTTTTTCTGAGCGGACTAAATACGACCCAGGCGCTCGCGCGGGCCGGGGAAAAAACCTGGAGCCACAATGCGCGCGAGTTTTTCGATTTTGTGGCCAGCGCGAAGAAGCGCGGAATCTGTGCTTATCGGCGAACCAACGAAGAGCGAATGGAGGGATGCGCTCCGTCCCGTCCCTGATATTTTTGGGACGCCACAGAAGGCGTCCCTCCAGTTATTGGAGAGCGAGGAGCGCGAGCATTCGTCCGGTGCGACCTTTTTCGGCGCGATAAGAATAGTAACGCTGGAGATCGCATGCGGTGCAGATACCGCAATCGTAGATGTCCTTGATGCCCGAGGCATGAGATTGCCTAACGATCTCCGCCGCAAAATCCACCTCATAGTGCGGCGGCCGAATACACGGACTTAACTGCACAATCAGATCGGATGGATTCGAGCCAAAATGTGCGCTTAGTTCCGCGATCGCACGAGAAACAATGCCGAGCTCGGTTCCTTTTTTTCCGGAATGCACCAGTCCGATACAGGCGCGCACGGGATCGACGACATAAACTGCACAA
>WNFC01005992.1_pt1 | contig 13356 bp, 19 predicted proteins | sample 5400541 | NCBI WGS metagenome assembly WNFC01 (sample SAMN13153342, study PRJNA577476) | soil metagenome | isolation source: 120 cm saprolite under Douglas fir tree site 2 hole 2 replicate 1 | place: USA:California | collected 2015-04-18
TGGCTCTACCAGGCTCGGACCCCCCAGGAAGACGCCCTCGCAGAGGGCGACGAGCTGCTGGCCCTGCGGGGGCTGCATGCCAAGCGCGATGGACACGGTCGCCGCGGGGGCTATGAACCGGAACAGCGGGCCGCGATGCTCCAGGCTCTCGCACACCTCCAGAACCTCTGGCTGGATATGAGCGCCCTGGAGGTCTACGACGTGACCACTGCCGGGCGGAGACGGCACGCCCCTACCCGCCAAGCGATCCAAAGTCGGGCCTTTACTATTACCGATCTCTTTGGCCAAACGCGCCTCGATGGTGGCTTCGACCTCCATAAGTTTCTTTTTCGGCCTGGGAAGGTCTTTGCCCACTTTTTGTTCGGGCCAGGTCGCCAGACGGCGCTCCTCGCTGTCCAGGCCCTCCGCTATGACCCTTACCGACAGACCTGGGAAAAACGACTGGCACGTTACCTCAGTTATCAATGGCGCTGCAAAGCCCACGAAGGCCGCTACTGGCAGCCCTTTCGGGTTGCGACACTCCTGGCCGCCGTTGGAGCCGAACTCGACCAACGGAAGCCATCCAGAACCCGCGAGCGCTTGGAAAAGGCCCTTGACACCCTCCTGCAGGACGTGTTGATCACGGCCTGGCAGTACGAGCGCTGGGATGAAGCCTGGACGATGCACCGTGGCTGGGCTCAGCACTGGCTCCAAGCCACGATCCTCATTGAGCCTCCTGAAGTCATCCGAGCCACCTACCACCGTCTGGAACGCCATGAATCTTCGTCTCCCAAGGTACCAACGCGCCTCGCGGCCGCTGCGCTCGGGGAACGGGTGAAGCAGCGGCGTCTGGCGTTAGGGTGGTCGCAGATCCAAGCAGCTGAACATTTCAAGGTCCACCAGGCAACGTGGAGCCGCCTCGAACATGGCCAGGTGCGATGCGCGCCCGCACTCCTCAAACGCCTCACGCAGTGGTTTGCGCCGTTATCCTCGGAGACTTCCATCGCCGAGCCTCAGACCGACACCGCGAGCCTCGCGGAGCATACGACCTGGGAGAGTGATCCATGCGAGAACGCGTGACGATAGGAGCACCGGGTACCTCGAAGGGTCGTCAAAGACTTTTAGTCTCTCGTGTCAAGCGTATGCACATGATGGTGCTGTTATGCAAAAAACCGGGGTTATCGTGTCCCAAATGTTTTCTACTGCCACATCATCTCTAATATTTACAATAACTTCCAAGGAATAATGACCTTATGCACGCGCTAAGCCCTCAAAAGAGGTGTACGATCGATTTTGTCCTATAGCCCGGTACTCCACTCAAATTTTGTAGGCGGTGCTATCCATGTCAATGTACCACCCTCTCGACGGGTTCACGATGATGCATAAAAGAACACGTGACGACAGGGTACAAGATTCCCTGAAAAGTCGTCGAAGCGCTTATTGTCTCTCGTATTGAGCGTATGCATGCAGTGGTGTCGTTATGCAAAAAACCGGGGTTATCGTGCCCCAAAACCGGGGTTATCGTGCCCCAAATTTTTTCTGCCCTTGCACCATCTCTAGTATTTACAGTGGCTTCTACGGACTTCACGCCTTTATGCACGTCCTAATAAGATCTATAAGATCGATAACGCCCCGGCTCGCCTCACGGCGACCGGGCGTCTGTTAGAATTTCTCGCCTTTGTTTTTTTCCTTGACGCCAAGACTCCTGCAGAGAGAGCCCTATGCAGAGCTACCACCTCACCGACGAATTCATTGACATAGCAGCTGAGCAAGCCCTGCTGGCCAGCCTCACACACTCTCCCGAGTTGTATTGGGACTTGCTTGATGTCCTCACCCCAGAGGTCTTTCCCAAGGAGACAGACACCTGGCGGGCCATTACTCTGGCGCTAGAGACTGGCCAGTCTCCCAGCGTGCCTGCAGACTGGCTTCCGGCGCCCGACCCCCACACGACCGCCCAGCATCTTGTGGACCTGCACCAGCGGCGTCTGCTCGCGGCAGCGCAGGAGCGCTTAGCACAAGCCCTCTTCGATGAGACTACGCCTGCTACAGATATTGCGACCCTGCTGGAAGAAGAAGCCCTGCGCGTGCAGGCCGCACTGCGCGACACTACGGCGGGCCGTCTGCAGTGGGCGAGCACGCTGCTCCCCCAGGTCCTGGCGGATGCCGAAGCGCGCCGCCTGCAGCGGGAGACCACGGGTAGCGCTGTGCTGGGTGTGTCCACAGGGGTGGCGCAGCTCGATAATATGCTGGGCGGCCTCAACGAGGGGCTGTACCTGCTGGCCGGTCCCCCTGGCATGGGCACAAAACCACCCTGGCGCTGCAGGTTGCTGCTGCGGCCACGCGCGACGTCCCCGTCGTGGTGGTCACCTTCGAGCATGCTCCAGCGAATCTGACCCTGAAGCTGTTGTGTGCACGCGCCGGTGTCAACCTGCGTGATGTCCAGCGCGGCTATGCGGATCTCGCCAAGCTGCGGGTGGCGGCCGAGGCGTGGGAACCCGTGGCACAGCGGCTGGCTGTGGTGGAAGGCAGCAGCCAGCTCACCGTGGCCCAAGTGCGCGCCCAGGCATGCCGCGCCATGCGGCAGCACCAGGCCGAGCGCTGTCTGGTCGTGGTGGACTATCTGCAGTTGTGGGCCAAGGTTGCGGAGGACCTGCGGGGCAACTTCACGTCGGTGGAGGACTTACGGGAGCGCATCCTGGCTTTCATTGCCTACTTCAATAAGACGATGGCCAAACCATTCAAATGGACGTATAAGGGCCGTCCATTGACGGTGTAGGGTGATGGATTATTTCTGCCAAACACCACTGGTGCATGTTCACGCAGCTTGTTGTGCAATATGTTCGAGCCGCTCACACTCATAATAGGCACAGATGCGATGCTCCAGTTCCTCAACACTCAACTTCTGCTCAGGTTCGGCAATGGCCCGCTGGCCTCGATCACCGCGTCGGCCACTTGGTCTTGATGACGGCCCCAGATAATCCGTGACTCGACCTCACAAAGGGTTGAAACCAGGAAGCGACCCCGCCATCCTTTCCCATCACGTAGACAAAGGCGAAGGGTGGACAAAGGAGGTCGCTGTGGGCACAGTCATCCAATCTGCGCAACGAGGCAACGAGGATCGTCACCAACGCTGGGATCGCCTCGAACACGCTGCGTTGTGGGAGCAGTATCGCGCTCGACAATCCCAGGGCGTCTCCCAGCGTCGAGCCGCCACGGTGCTTGAGGTTCCCCGCACGACGCGGCAAGCGTGGCGGGCGTATCAAGAGCGCCTCGACGCGTGTCCCGCAGTCGTGGCGTTTTTCCAAAGTGTTCCGGGGCTCGCCTTCCTGCATCGGCTGGTTTTGGCGATCCACCTGGTATGTACCGAAGTGGGTGCCTGTGGGATCCGCCTGGTGGGTCTACTCTTGAAGCTCACGGGTCTCGATCGGTTTGTCGGCGCCTCGTATGGGGCGCAGCACCACGTCAACCGTCAGGTTGAAGAGGCGATCGTGGCGTACCGCCACGAGGAGAGCGCACGGCTGGCGCACGAGATGCCAGCGAAAGATATCACGATGACGCAGGATGAAACGTTTACAGGCGGTCTGTGTTTGGTGGGAATCGAGCCGAAGAGCAACTCTATTTTGTTGGAACACCTGGCATCCGCACGGGATCAAGCCCCCTGGCAGCCGCGCATGGAACCGGCCCTTGCGGGTCTCAACTGTCGGGTGATCCAATCGACCAGCGATGAGGCGCCGGGACTTCTGGCGTATGTCGCCCATCACCTTGGGGCGCATCACTCGCCAGACGTGTTCCATGTGCAGCATGCACTGAACAAGGCGGTCTCCGCTCCCATGGCGACCAAAGAGCGGGCGGCCGCCAAGGCGGCCGCCAAAGCTGAAGAGATGTGCAAGCGGGTGCATGAGCCCCTCGACAACGCCAGCGAGGCACCTGCACAGCGCGGCTCGGGCCGCCCCCCAAAGGGGGCAGTGAGCCTGGAGCAGGTCGCGCAGGACGTGGAAGCAACGCGCCAAGAGCACCAGCGCCTCAGCAGCCAGCGCGCAAAGGTCACCCAGAGCCTTCGCGCCATTGGCCACGCCTACCACTGTGTCGATTTGGAGCGCGGTGTGCGTCGCAACGGCAAGCTCATTGCCGGGGATATCCAGCGCCACATCGACACGATCCGCACCATGGCCCAGCACGAACACCTCAGCGAGACCTGTCTGGAGCGGATCGCGAAAGCCGAGCGCGTGGTGCCCAAAATGCAGGCCACCATCGAGTTCGTCTCGGGGTATGTGCGCGAGCAGGTGCGTCAATTGGACTTGACGCCGCCCGTGTCGTACGCCCTGCATGCCCATCGCATTCCTGCATTGTATCTCGATCGTGTGGCCTCGACGCGGACGGTGACAGCAGGAGAGTCGCTGCGTGCGTTGGCCGAGCGCCTCCGCACCCCGCTGTTTGAGCCCGATGGCGCGTGAGGGGCGTTGAGCCCGGTTGAGCAAAACACGCTGCAGGGAGAAGCCGCCAAGCTCGCGGAGGTGTTCCAGCGCTCAAGCTCCAATGGAGAAGGGCGCAACGGGTACCTCTCGCTGAGAAATCACCAGCTGCGCGGGCTCGACCATCCCAGAAAGCGTACGTGCCTGACAGCGGTGCACAATTTTTTCCTCACGCGTCCTGACGGGACGACCGCGGCGGCGCGGTTTTTCGGACAGAAACCTCGGTCAATGTTTGCAGCCATACTCGAATCAGTCGAGATACCCCCTCCGCCTCTCAGTCCGCCGCGACAAGCAGTCGGCTAGACTAAAAGGGCATAGGGTGGCCGACGCGGTGATCGAGGCCGGCCCGGCTTGCCATGCACCCATTTGGGCTCGATCCGATTGAGCCAGGGACTCTTCGTCGGCAATCGGCACACCACCACACGACAGCCGCCGTTCCGCTTGACACCCCGGTTGTGCACCTTAAGCCACGTCCGCACAGCCTGGTTGATGTGCCACAAGGCATTATCCCACACCAGCAACAGTGCCGTTTTCCCTTCCGCCGCCAACCGGGCCGTCAGCCACGCGAGAAACGGGGTGGTCACCGCACTGACCGGACGCCCATCCACAAAGCGGAGGAGCATGTCCTGTGTGTCAGCGCGTAAGAGCCCATAACAGGCGACCGCTTTGGGTTTCGGGTCGGAGCGGTCTGGCTCGTTTTGGAGTAAGCGCAGCGGCTTGGTATCTGTCCAGGTATGCAGGTTGGGCTGCGCCAGGCGGCTCCACCAGACCTCATCCTGAAAGCCTCACACCCAGTCGGGATGCCCCAAGGCCATGGCAATCAGGCGATCGCGCCACTTTTTTTTCGCGCCTAGTGCGGATCAGGACTCGTGATCCAGTGTTTGGCCCGCTTCCAATTGGGGCGCAGGCGTTGCAACGCCCGGCGGATGGTTTCCTCACTCAGACACCGCTCCGTCACGCCTTGCTCAGAGCAGACCTGCGCGGCGAGGGCGAGTGTCCACACCCCTGTGGGCTTGCCATAGGTGCGTGGCGCCTGGTGCAGGATATGCTGGAGACGCTCACAGCTGGCGGCATCCAGGATCGGTGCAACGCTCTTGGGCCGCGTCGATTGCTTGGGCACGCACCCCAGACCTGTCGTATTAAAGGCATGGATGACGTTGCGCACGGTCTGCACGGCGCAGCCCACCAGCTGCGCAATGGGCTTGGGGGACAGGCTCCGGCCACTGGCGAGGATAATCTGTGCACGGCGCACGCGGAAAGCGTCGGCGCCCCGGCGCTCAGCTTCCAACTGCGTGCGCTCCTCATCAGTCAAGGGTCGAATATAGAGAGGTGATTTCATGGCTTGAGCGTACCATCGAATCCTCTATTGCACAAGTGCTTCTGGGGAAATGCACTAGGGATCCTCAGAGATGCTGAAGTCAGAGTATCTGCGGCACGATGGTGCGGGTCATCACGGCCACGCCGCGGGTGGCACTGCGGCTCTCCCGGGCTCCCTGGCTGCTGGCGCTGCAGCTGCTCCAGTTTGGAGTGAATCGAGCCCAGACACCGCTTACAGGTGACGTCCGGCCACCCCCGCACCACGAGGGGGCGCCGCAGGACGCGGGGCCGCCGCTGGCCGCAGGCGGTGTGCTCCAGGTCGGTGAGCCAACAATGGATGGGGTGCAGCATCGCGGACCTCCGTGTGTGCGCTTACTTGCCAATGCGTCGAAGGCATGTGTGTGTCTGCACACCTTCCCCCGGGGCAGGCAGGACATGCAGCAAGGCGGTTCGCTCCATTTGTCGCGGTTTGTAGGAGCAGACAAACGTCAGGAACATGTGCGAATCTCCCCCCCAGTGCGAACCGGTTTCACGACACCAGGAGATGCGCAGCTATGCCGGTGCTCTCGCCTGTGCACCACCTCTGCAACGCCGCACAGTGCCAAACCTCCATCCATACACTCCGGTGGACAGATCGTCCGCGGCACTGTCCTCGCTGCCAGAGCCACTACAGTGGCTGCTGGAGCACGTACCACTACCAGCCCGGGTGCACGCTTCTGGTGCCAGAGCTGCCAACGCACCTGCAATGACCTCACCGCGACCCTGTTGCACCAGAGCCAGCGGCCACGCGCGTACTGGATACTCGCGCCCTTTCTGTGGTGCCTTGCCTGTTCCGCCCGGCGCATGGCGCGAGAGGTGGGGGGCCATAGCCGCACGAGATCTCGCTGGTGCTGGTGGCTCCGCCATGCGGCCTTGTCCTACGAGATGCAGCGCCAGGTGAAGGGGACGGTCGAAGCCGATGCGCTCTCTCACACCGCTGGGCAGCAGGGACAAGCACACCAGGGCGGGAAGTAGGCGCGGGGACACCGCACGGGGTCGCCGCAAGCAACGCGAGCCCGGCCGGGGGCATGATGACAAAGATCGACCGGCGCTGAGCGCCTGGGGCAGTCGCCAGGGGGCTGTCGTCATCCAGGCGACCCGCGATTGCACCGTCAAGACGGTGCAACAGGCGGCCAATATCGCCGTGCACGCGGGCAGGCGGCTCTCTACGGACTCGGCGAGCACCTATCGCGCCTTGAAGGGCTATGGGCATGACTCTGTCCAGCATACCCAGAAGGCATAGGCGCGCGGGGAGGTGCATGAGCATCGAGCCGAGCGTCTGTGCTCCTTACGCAAGCCCTCTCTGCGGGTGTTGCGTGGCATCAGGAAAGTGCATCTGCCAGAAGACGTGGGCTTTGTTCACTTCCTGCGGAACTTGCGGCACCAGCATACGTGTGCGCAGGCCGAACTGATCGTACAGGCGGCTTGCGACCCGACGATTGCCCGCAGAGCCAGCCAGGGGGAGTTTGTCATGTGTTGTGATCACTATGAGCTCCTACACAGTGTGAGAAATTGAGCGAGAACTTCGACATGTGTCCAGAGAAAAGCGAACCATGACTGCGTTCTTGCTCTCACACAAACCTGTATGTGCACCACAGACACTGCGTCAGATGTCCTCGAGGGGCATCTCTCAGCGATTTTTCATGAAGTTGACAACGCCGTCGTGGCCTATGCGCACGGCTGGCAACCCAGCATCACCCTTTACAACCCACAGCCCGTGACCGTGGCCTGGCCTTCGAGACGGACGTGCGGCCCGGCGCTGTCAATGACACAGGCGGGGGCGTCCAGGAGGATATCGGCCGTCCCTGCCGCACGGATGCTGTGCTCTGCAGCATGAAGAGTAAGGCGACTGCCAGCGTCCAGCCGCACCTGGGCCGTCCCTGCCGCACGGATGCTATCTTCGGCAGCCGTGCACTGGAGCGCGCCTGTGGTGGTGAGGTGGATACTCGTGTTCCCCTCCGCATGTATACACTGTTGACAATTGGTGAGCGTCACATTCCTGAAGGTCAGGTCGATCGTGCAGTTGCCTTCCGCCCGTAGGCAATCCTCGCCCCCACCATCGAGCGTCACATCGCGCTGCCCCTCATCACTCAGACGCACCCGCCCACCTGTACAGCGGATGGGTGGCAGCGCCTGGGCCTCGTCCCCGACCACGACCTGGGTCGGAATGACCACCCGGGTGGGTTGGAGCATCACCACCAAGACCACCGTACTCTCTGCCGGGATGAGGACATCCGTCGTGACGGTAAAGGTCGCGGTCGTAAACTCCAGGGTGATGGTGCCCGCCACGACATGCAGCGTAAAATTTCCCTCCCCGTCCGTCGTGACGCTGCCCACCAGCGTCCCCCCTTGACGGGCCACGACCGTAATGCCCGCCAGAGTCGCCGTTTGGGCATACGCCGGCGGCACCAGGCGGAAGAGGCCTTGCCAGCGGGCGAATTGGGAGGGCCGCTCGCGCCCTGGACGCAGCGCCGTCAGCACCTGGGCCACATTGCCCTGAATGGTACTGTTGGGGATATTCGTGCTGCCGGTATTGCTTCCATCCCCTCCACTACACCCGTGACTCAGGAAGAGCAGGCCGCAGGTTAAGACGCCGAGCAAGAGGCCTGTGAGAGACTTGATCCACATATGGGCTCCTTTCGTGGGCGCTGTCGTCTAGGACTGCGGAAGCGATGCTGCGGGCCCGTCCGTCATCGCACGTGGCGCTGGGAACAGTCGGTGATGCTTCCAGCGCCCTAGAATAGATGGTATATAATGTATCCCACAATAACATAGAAAACAAGCTTCTAAAATATTTATGTATATAAGGAGTTACAAATTAAGAGAGTGGTGAAGCTTGGCGGGGAAATGTTGGCTTTGTCGCAAATTTCACATTCCCCCGGATTTAGTGGTAGATATATAGCCTCATAGAGTAAGGGCAGTTCAAGTCTTGACTTCCCGTCGATACACGATACGCGGTCGCAAGACCAGCCATAAAATAACGTCAACAATATCAACATGTTGAAATTTTACCACTAAATCCGGTGGAGTCTGAGATTTTCCGGAAGCTGCTGCGACACCTTGTCGAGTACGCTGCAACGTCGCACCACCATCCAGGTTTTCGTACATTTGCCCTCAATCTTTATAATTTATTAAAGTTCAATGATATATGAATATGGCACGCGAATTGCTCTCTATCTGTGTAGATTGTGGAGGAGTGCCGCACAGCCACGAGAGCTGGGGATAAACATACGAAGGAGGTACTATCATGGCAGAATGGAGTCCTTGGCAGACACTGGAGACATTACGTCGGGAGCTCGACAGAGTTTTCGACGAGTCGGGCACCCGTAATGAGCCTTCTTTCCGCACGGCATTTCTCCCTGGGAGAGCAGCCCGGCGTTATCCACTCACCAATCTCTATGAAGATAAAGACGCGGTGTACCTGGAGGCGCTGGCGCCAGGGGTCGATCCCGCCACCTTGGATGTGAGCGTTGTGGGGAACACCCTGAGTATCACAGGCGAGAAACGGCGTGTGGCTGAGGACGTGAAACCGGAAGCGTTCCATCGCAGTGAACGCGCGACAGGCAAGTTCGTGCGGCATCTTCAACTGCCCGTCGAAGTGGACGAGAACACCGTCCATGCCGATTATAAAGACGGACTGCTCATGGTGACACTCCCCAAGGTAGAAAAGGCGAAACCCAAACAGATTGCCGTGCAGGTAGGCTAAGCGCGCCCGCCGGCACGTTAAGATAAAGAAGGAGATGATCCATGGCAGAGCAAACCGTTGCGGCCCCTGAGGCCCAGAAACCTCCTATGACGGAGAATACACGCAATCACGAGCGTTACGTGGCACCGCCGGTCGATATCTACGAGACGCGGGATGGTCTGGTGGTACTGGCCGATTTGCCAGGTGTGGCGCAAGAGACGCTCGATGTACGCGTTGACCATAACGTGCTGACCATTCGGGGGCATGCCCGCCATGGGGTCCCGGGTGAGGTGACCTATCGGGAATACGAGTTGGTCAACTTCTTCAGACAGTTTGCACTGAGCGATACAGTCGACCAGAGTCACATCACAGCCGATCTGAAGAGCGGCGTGTTAACCTTGCATTTGCCCAAGGCTCCAGAGGCCAAGCCTCGTCAGATCGCGGTGCAAGTCACCTAAACTCGCGGCGATAGCCGGCAGGGTCCTCCCAGGACCCTGCCCAGGGAGCAATCTCCATACCACCCTGGGTGTGACAAAGAACGCCTCCCAGGAAGAAATTCAGCGAGCCTATCGTAACCTGGCTCGCAAGTACCATCAGAGGCACTCTCATTAGTTCTGTCGCAACATTGCTTTTTCGAGAGTTTGAGAGTCTGTAAGTCATTGAATTCCTGACACCCGATTTTTGGACTTTGCCCAAAAATCGCACTTTGCGACAGAACTCTCATGCTCCCAGGAAGCACCAAGACCCATGAAAAGGGAATTTACAAGGCAACCCCGGGGCGGGCTGGGTCCCATGATCGTCGGCACGCACAGGACAAGGACCCGGCGTCGTGCACTGTGCACCGTCCTTGCTACGGTGGAGGCCCTCACACGGAGGGCCACTATGGAGGGCAAAACAATGGTGGCAGACCAGGAAGCACGGGCATATGCTGGAGCATCCTTGCCGGTAGGCGAACTCGTCACGCTGGTCATCGACGAAGAACGGTTCTTTGGGTGGGTCGCGTCTGCGTCTCCCGCCCACAGTCTCGCGTGCGTGGCGATCGAGTTTAAACGAGGTTCCCACAGGGTCCAGGAACTCATCCCAGTGGAAAATATCCAGAGGCTCAGGGCGCAGATACCAGTTGGGGGAGGACGGGCATAGCAGCGAAAATGCAGTATTCTTTTGGAACCCCCATAACACGTTCCAAAAGGAGACGTCTTCCCAATGCTATGCCTCAAGGACAGCATACGCCACGACGACCCGTCTGTGCAACGGTTGTGCGATGCACTCGAAGACGCCAGCACCCTGTCGGCCTTGGTCCTCGCTGCGTGGCACTTAGCCCGCGTCCTCGCGATGCACCTCGTTGAAGATGTGCTGGCCCACCGGGCGCGCTGCCCGACGGCCTGGCCCCGCTGTCCCGCGTGTGGGAGGGCCTTGCGGAGTAAGGGCTTTGTCAAGCGCCAGGTGCTCAGTCTTGTGGGACCTCTCCAGTGGCAGCGACGGGTGGGCCGATGTCCCCAAGGATGCGCCACGCCGCACGTGGCTCCCTTGGATGAGGCATTGGGGTTGCGCCCCCATCAGCGTACGAGCGCCGAGTTGCAGCACCTGGGCTGTGCCTTGGCGGTCTTTGTGCCGTTTGCGACCGCGGCCACGCTGCTGGGCTGGGCCAGTGGGGTGGCGGTCAGTCCACGGGCGGTGTGGGACTGGGTGCAAGCCGCGGGGCGGCGGGCCATGGAGCAGCTCCACGAGCAGCTGCAAGCCGTCGCCACGGGACACCTGCCCACCGAGGAGCCCCTGGCCGCCGCACTGGCGGCGGCTCCCTTGCTCATGGGAGCTGATGGGGTGATGGTACCGTTTCGCCCAGAGGGAGGGCAACCCAGGGGCAAAACGGCATGGCACGAGGTCAAAGTGGGCGTGTTGGCCCGCTTGGGCCAGCATCGCACGCGGACAGGGCAGGTCGTCACCCGGCTGGCCCATCGTCGGCTCGTGGCCGTCTTGGGTGGCAGTGAGGCCCTCAAGGCGCGGCTGTGGCTCGAAGCCGTACGCCAGGGCATCCTCCACGCGCCCCGCGTGGTCTGGCTGAGTGATGGGGCACGGGGATTGTGGCATCTGTTTGAGGAGTGCTTCACGGCCTATGCTACCGGTATCTTGGACTTTTACCACGCGGTGCAGCAGCTGTGGAAGAGTGCGGCTGCCTGGCTCGATGGCCGTACGACCCAGGCCCGCCGGTGGTTTGGCTGGGCCCGACACCGCCTGCGGCATGGCCAACCCGACGGGGTCCTGGCCGACCTGGCCGAGGCCTTGGACTTGGAGCACTTGCCCGACACGGCGCGGGACACCGTGCGCACGGTGTACGCGTATCTGGCGCGGCACCGCGAGCACATCGACTATGAGACGTACAAGGCCTTGGGATTACCTTTGGGCTCGGGGATGGTCGAAAGCGCCTGCAAATGGCTTATTCAACAACGGTTCAAGGGGGTTGGGATGCGCTGGAGTGAGGACGGTTTCAACCATCTGTTGCACCTGAGGCTTGCCTGGGTCAACGGCTCCTTCGAGACCTTGTTTCAGGTACAGTTTCAGCCCTCCCCCAACAAGTAAGTGCGCCCGAGGCTCAGAGATTATTTACAGGCGCATCCGGAATTACGCAAGGCGCAGGAGCAAGGCGCGCCGTTGCGGCAAGGTTGACAGAGGTGGTTGGGTACACTTACGGTATGTCTCGACACAACTTCCTTGGTGGTCTACAATCATGTACTATCCCCTCTGCGGATAGTACATGATTCAATGTTTTCTGAGTCTTGACAGATATTTGTTATTCTCTTTCCATAATTGCTATTTTGTGGTATTGTCTAATATCTGTCCTACGAAACCATAAGACATGTCTTGTGATTCCTAGGCTCTCTCGCCCCTTCTCCTGCGTATGGCTGTTGCATTGTGCTTCTGCATACTGTTCGGATGACCTGGCGATACTTTCCGTGCTTTCTCACAAGAGGAATCTTGCGTGAACATTTATGTGAGCAATATTGCGTTTAATGCGACGACTCAAGACCTCCGCCAGCTCTTCGAATCGTATGGTGCGGTGGACAAGGTGAATATCATTACCGATCGTGATACCGGCCAGTCCCGTGGGTTTGGCTTCGTCGAGATGCCCGACAGCGCCGCCGCCAAAGCCGCCATTCAAGGCGTCCAGGGCAAGGAGCTGGCGGGACGTACCTTAACGGTCGATGAAGCCAGGCCGCGTGAACCGCGCCGTGAGGCCCGTCAGGCTCGCTGGTAAGCTACTAACCAATGGTGTTAGTATCTTACATACTAGACAATTATATTAGTCTGTTACAAACTAAATTCGGCGATCGAGAGGGGCACGAAGCCAGCAATTCCCGCTGAGCCTCCAGGCCCAGTGATCACTGGGTCAGCGGCACTGGCCTTTCGTAAACCTTGATGCGAAAATACTCCCTGACTTGAACGATTTGATGTTCTCGTGACGGGGTTTTCCATGTCCATCGTTGCGCCGCAAGTCTGGAAGCATCTGTCCGCCGATGCGCTCTTTCGCCTGGTGCACAGCGGCTTTGCCAGCCTGCCAGATCACCGGCTGGACGATCCCGAGATTTCCTTAACCGATGCGCTCATGTCGGCCTTTGCCATGTTTTCCCTCATATGCGCTGTTCAAGAATATGCGGAGTGTTGCAGAGCTGGAGCCAAAGAAATCCCCGTCTTCGGCTCCAAGTACTGCGCATATTTAGTCACTGTGGAGCAGCAATTCCCGCTCATACCCTTGCAACATGTTCCTTGTGATGTCAATGGGGCAGTTTGAGCATCCGCTTTGGCTGGATGCCAGTCAAATGGGGAGCAAAACAGGCAACATGGCGGTCTCAAAACAGGCCCATTTGA
>WNFC01012886.1_pt1 | contig 13354 bp, 10 predicted proteins | sample 5400541 | NCBI WGS metagenome assembly WNFC01 (sample SAMN13153342, study PRJNA577476) | soil metagenome | isolation source: 120 cm saprolite under Douglas fir tree site 2 hole 2 replicate 1 | place: USA:California | collected 2015-04-18
ATGGCTCGATTCTGGCGCGACCTCGTCACCACCGATTTCTCGGCACCGCTTGATGCCGAGCGGGTGGTCGCCCTTCTGCCGGTCGCCGCGATCGAGCAGCACGGGCCGCATCTGCCGCTCGGCGTCGATGCGATCATCAACGAGGGCATCGTGCGCGCGGCAATGCCGCTGATGCCCGACAGCGTTCTGGTGCTGCCGACGATGGAGGTCGGCAAGTCGAACGAGCATCAGGCCTTTCCTGGGACCCTGACGCTGAGCGCCGAGACCCTCATCCGCCTGTGGACCGAGATCGGTGAAAGCATCCACCGCGCCGGGCTGCGCAAGCTCGTTCTGGTGAACAGCCACGGCGGCCAGCCGCAGATCATGGAGATCGTCGCGCGCGACCTCCGCGTCCGGCATGCGATGTTCGTAGTGACCTGCAATCTTTCGGCGCTCGGACGCATTCCCGGGCTATTTCCGCCGCAGGAAGCCGAGCACGGCATTCACGGCGGCTCGTCGGAAACCTCGCAGATCCTTCACCTGCGACCCGACCTCGTGCGCGCCGAACGCGTCAAGAACTTCGTGCCGGATTCGGTCCGCATCGCCGGCGAGTACAAGTACCTGCGCCCGGAAGGGACCGGCATCGGCTTCGGCTGGCAGACCCAGGATCTCAATGTCGACGGGGCGTGCGGCGATGCCAGCGACGCCGATGCCGAACGCGGCGGGCGGTTGATCGAGCTGCGCGCCAAGGGTCTCGCCGAACTGATTGCCGAGGTTACGCATTTTCCCCTTGCCCAGCTGCGAGATGGCGCGCGCTCATGACGGCGTCGCCCGGGATTCAGAGTTGGGCACGCAACCGTGACGCAACCGTTTCCGGTCAGGCTCATAACGGTTGTCGCAGGTTCGAGTCCTGCCGGGCCCACCATCTTGGAATGTACATCACAAATTCGGGTCCAGAGGCCGCCGGGCAGCCTGATCATGGGATCGTCGCTGACAGGCGCGAGGCTTTCAAGGCTCACGTTAGCGGCGGCCGGCGGTCCACTCGTCGTTTTGCTCAAGCATGAGCGCGCCAACCGCGCATATCAACCTGCGATAGGTTCGAGCTGATTGGCGCGTATGGTTTCCCCCTCGCTATGTGAAGGGGAAGCCGGATTCCGGCCACGGCTAACCACCATGTTCGTTACCGAGTTTCATGTGCCTTCTTACGTTCAATGAGCTACCAGCTTATAGTCGTTCTGCGCTCGTTGAAGCGCCACTCGAAACAGGAGCCTCATATAGCGCACTTGCACGTCAGAGGTTGATTATGGCAAAGGACAAATACGCAATTTTTGATGCCCTGAATCCCTTCTTTGAAATTGTCCAAAAAGGGCTAACCGGACTCGTTGACGGCAAGCATTTCTTCGACGCAATTGCGGATGATGCATTTTTCGACTTCCGGTACAACTTTCCCGGTTGGCCTCTGACGATTCGGGGGCGAGCCGACCTGATGGATCAGTTTTCAGGATACGGCGACACTATAAGGCTTCACTCGGCTGATGGGCTTGTCGTGCACCGCTCTCAGGATAGTCGCGTTGTAATCCTCGAATACGACGTGCACGGCAAGATTCTCTCTACTGGAGTGTCCTACGACAACAGGCTCATCTCGGTCATCACGATCGAGAACAGAAAAGTAGTGCACTGGAGAGATTACATGGACTCTCTCGCCGCGTGGATGGCGTTGGACGGCAAAACAGTCCCTGCCACTCCCTCACGCTCATAAATCCGAAACGCGAAGCGCAGCCGACGCGTCTACTTCGCATCGAACCGAGACCGCGCTTTGTTCACCCGCTCCCAGTCGATTGATCCATCGTACGGATGTAGGTTGATGGTGCTCTGCCGAGAGGTTCTGATCTCTTCCACTCGATAGTTACCTCTTGGCGCGTTGCGCATCGCTTGTTTGCGACTCGCATTGCACTCCGCGGGTCACCTGTAAAGATGCGCAACCGTCAAAGCCAGTGCCCAGATTTATCCTGGTTGGCCCGCCAACCTTCGCTCGCGGGGCAAGCAAGGCTGTCGCGGCGAAGCCTGCAGGGCGAAGGCGGACGATTTGCGTCCGCGAGTTGCATGATCCGATGTTCCTACCCCGGTTGTCCGGTTCTTTCGGCCAGGCCTATGTTGCCGCAGACGCGGCCTCGGCCGGCGACACGCGGCAGGCGCGCCACACCTTCTCGGGCGTTGCCGGCATGTCGAGGAAATCTCTCGCGCCGGTATGGCGTCGGCGATGGCGTTCATGATGGCGGCGAGAGCGCCTGTCGTACCGGCCTCGCCGGTCCCTTTGACGCCCAGGGGAGTCGTCGTGCATGGCACGGGGTGGGCGGCGGTGGTGAAGGGCGGCAGCATGTCGGCGCGCGGCATCGCGTAATCCATGAACGAGCCGGCAAGAAGCTGCCCGGTTGCTCGATCGAACACCGCTTCCTCGCAAAGTGCCTGACCAACGCTTGTGCGATTCCGCCATGGACTTGCCCCTCGACCAGGACGGCGTCGAGCATGACGCCGCAGTCGTCGACCGCCGTGTAACGGACGAGGGTCACGGTCCCGTTTCCGGATCGATCTCGACTTCGGCAATGTGACAGCCGTTCGGGAAAGTCTGCGGGACTTCCGCGCACCCTTTGGTATCGAGCGCTTCGGCGATCTCGCCCCGACGCCGCATCTCGGCGGCCCGCGCGGCAACCTCTAACAGCGAGATCCGCCGATCGGTGCCGGAAACGAGAAAGTGCCCGCTTTCGTAGGCGATGTCGGCTTCAGCCGCCTCGAGCATGAGAGAGGCGATCCGGCGTCCCTTCGCCAGGACGAGATCGACGGTGCGCACGATCGCGCCTCCGCTCGCGCTGGTCGAACGCGAGGCAACCGCCGCGGAAGCGCCGAGATCGAAGCGCGTATCGCCCTGTTCGACCGTCACCCGTTCCTCGGCGATGGCGAGGCGCGAAGCGGTCAGGCGCCGGAACAGCGAAGCATGCCTCTGCCCGGACGACTGCGCCGCGCGACGACCAGGCGGCGATCGCCGGGAAAGCTGATCGCCGCATCCTCGCCGGGCTGACCGCCGGCATGCTCCAGGGAGCACGAGACGCCGATGCCGCGCCGCCGCGCTCGGGCGAATTCCCGGGCTGTTTCCGCCGCAGGAAGCCGAGCACGGCATTCACGGCGGCTCGTCGGAGACTTCGCAGATCCTTCACCTGCGGCCCGACCTCCTGCGCGCCGACCGGGTCGCGAATTTCGTGCCGGACTCGGTCCGCATCGCTGGCGAGTACAAGTACCTGCGCCCGGAAGGGACCGGCATAGGGTTCGGCTGGCAGACCCAGGATCTCAACGTTGACGGCGCGTGTGGCGATGCCAGCGACGCCGATGCCGAACGCGGCGGGCGGTTGATCGAATTGCGCGCCAAGGGTCTCGCCGAACTGATTGCCGAAGTGGCGCGTTTTCCCCTTGCCCAATTGCGCGGCGGTCCGCAAGCGTGACCGTGCCGGCGCGGGTTTACGCGGGCACCGGCTCCGCGGCTGGCGCGGGCGCGATCGCAGCCGCTGCACGCGCACGCAGATCGGCGACGGCGGCGAGGACACACTCGGGCGTCGCCGGCGCGTCGAGATTCACCGGCAGACGATGGTCGGCGAGGCTGGCGAGGGCGTCGCGCAAGGCGAGCCAGACCGAGATCGCCAGCATCAGCGGCGGCTCGCCGACGGCCTTGGAGCGGAAGATGGTCGGCACGGGGTTGGGCGAATCCTCGAGGATGTGGACACGAAAATCGGCGGGTACGTCGCGGCTGCCGGGGATCTTGTAGGTCGAAGGGGCGTGGGTCCTGAGGCGTCCCTCCGCGTCCCACCACAGCTCCTCCATGGTGAGCCAGCCCATGCCCTGGACGAAGCCACCTTCGATCTGGCCGCGATCGACCGCCGGATTGAGCGAGCGGCCGCAATCATGGACGATATCGGTGCGCAGCACGCGGTACTCGCCGGTGAGGCAGTCGATGGCGACCTCGGATGCCGCGACGCCATAGGCAAAGTAGTAGAACGGCCGGCCCTGAAGCGTCGCATGGTCCCAGGAGAGGTCGGGCGTGCGATAGAAGCCCGTCGCGGACAGCGAAACACGGCGGCTCCATGTGAGCTTGGCGAGTCGCGGACAGCGAGACACGGCGGCTCCATGCAAGCTTGGCGAGCTCGGCGAAGCTCATCGAGCGGCCGCCGGCATGAACCCGGTTCCGCGCAAAGACGATTTCTTCGACCGGTACGGCGAACTTGGCCGCCGCCACGGCGGCCATGCGCTGACGGATCTCGATCGCCGCGTTGTAGGCCGCCATGCCGTTGAGATCGGAGCCCGAGGAGGCGGCGGTGGCGGAGGTATTGGGTACCTTGTCAGTCGCCGTGGCGCTGATCTGGACGTGCTCGAGATCGATCTGGAAAGCGTCGGCGACGACTTGCGCCACCTTGACGAAGAGCCCTTGCCCCATCTCGGTGCCGCCGTGGTTGAGATGGACGCTGCCGTCGGTATAGACGTGGACAAGCGCGCCCGCCTGGTTGAGCGTCGGCAGGTTGAAGGAGATGCCGAACTTGACGGCGAATGTCGCCAGCCCCTTGCGAATGACCGCGCTCGATCGGTTGAAGGCATCGATGGCGGCGCGCCGCTCGGCGAGAGCGGCATCGGTCGTCAGCTTCGCCTCGAGCGGCGCGATGATGTTGTCCGCGACCGCCTGGCCGTAAGGCGTCGTCGCACGCGGCGGCGGGCCGTAATAATTGCGCGCCCGCACCGTCTCGATCGGAAGCTGCAGGTGACGCGCGATCTGCTCGATCATCACCCCCGTCCCGATCATCCCTTGCGGGCCGCCGAAACCGCGGAAGGCGGTGTTCGAGACGGTGTTGGTCTTGCAGGCATAGCCGCGCAGCCGCACCGCGGGAAGGAAATAGACGTTGTCGACATGGCAGAGCGCCCGGGTCAGCACCGGCCCCGAGAGATCGGCGACATTGCCGGCGCGTGAGGCGAGGCGCATATCGAGCGCGAGAATGCGGCCCTGCGCGTCGAAGCCGATCTCCCAATCGAGAAGAAAATCGTGACGCTTGCCGGTGGTGATCATGTCGTCGTCGCGCGCCAGGCGCAGCTTCGCGGGTCGCCCGGTCCGGGCGGCGACGAGCGCCGCCATGCCCGCGATTTGGGTTGCCTGGCTCTCCTTGCCGCCGAAGGCGCCGCCCATCCGCCGCACCTCGACGGTCACCGCAGCATGAGGCAGATCGAGGAGATGCGAGACGCCGTGCTGCACCTCGGTCGGATGCTGCGTCGAGCTATAGACCAGCATGCCGCCATCCTCGCGCGGGACGGCGAGGGCGATCTGTCCCTCGAGATAGAAATGATCCTGTCCGCCGGTGCGCAACCGCCCGCTCAAGCGATGCGGCGCCGCGGCGAGGGCGGCGACGGCATCGCCGCGCTGCATGATCTGCGGCGCGGCGACGTAGCTCTCGGCGGCGAGCGCCGCCTCGATCGTGAGGACGGCCGGCAACGCCGCGTAGTCGACGTGGACGCGCTTTGCCGCCTGACGCGCCGTCGCGAGGCTGTCGGCGGCCACGATGGCGATCGCCTGGCCGGCATACTCGACGGTGCCTTCGGCGAGGCAGGGCTCATGCTTGAGGATGGGCGCGATGTCGTTGACGCCAGGAATGTCGGCCGCGCTGAGCACCGCGGCGACCCCGGGCAGCGCGAGCGCCGCCGCGGCATCGATGCGCAGGATGCGCGCATGGGCATGCGGGCTCACCACCAGCTTGCAATGGAGAAGGTCCGGCGGCTCCGGCATGTCGTCGATGAAGCGCGCGCTGCCGGCGACATGGAGTCGCGCGCTGTCATGATGCCGGGGGGTGCCGGCAACGCCGGAGATGCCGCCGGTCGGAGCGTCGCTCATAGCGCCATCACGTCGAGCGGAAGATCGGACCGCATGGTGGCGAGCCAGAAGCGGCGGAGGAGATTGCCGGCGACCTCGCGGCGGTACGACGCGCTCGCCCGCCAGTCGCCGATCGGGTGAAAGTCTTCGCCCAGTGCCGCCACGGCAGCCTCGAGGGCCGCCTCGCTCCATGCCCGGCCGATCAGCGCCCGCTCGGCGCTGAGCGCGCGGCGCGGCGTCGCCGCCATCCCGCCATAGGCGATACGGGCATCCGCGATGCGGCCGTCGTCGATGGTGAGGTTGTAGGCACTGCAGACGGCGGAGATATCCTGATCCCAGCGTTTGGCGATCTTGTCGGTGCGGAAGAGCTGCCCCGGATGCGGCAGCGGTATGCGTACCGCCTCGACGATCTCGTCGGGAGCGAGCGCCGTCTTGCGATAGTCGAGGAAGAAATCCTCGATCGGCATCTCGCGGCGTCCGCTGCGCGAGCGCAGGCAAAGCGTGGCGCCGAGGGCGATAAGGGCAGGCGGCATGTCGCCGATCGGCGAGGCGTTGGCGATATTGCCGCCGATCGTGCCGAGATTGCGGATCTGGCGCGAGCCGAGCCGCTTGACGAGCTGCGCGAGGGACGGCCAAGTGCGCTCGATCGCCGGCAGCGCATCGGTATAGGTTGCCGCGGCGCCGATCGTGACCGCATCGTCCGCGATCGCGATGTCGCGCAGTTCCTTCACGCGCGTCACCAGGATGATTTTGCCGAGCGAGCGATATTCCTTGGTCACGAGAAGCGCGAGATCGGTGCCGCCGGCGAGCAGATGCGCCTCAGGATGTTGTGCCCGCAGCTCGAGGAGCCGGTCGAGCGAGGCAGGCGCGAAAAGGCGCTCGCCGTTCTGCTCGAGCACGATGTCCTCGGAGTCACGGAGCGGCGCTAGCGCCGCGCGCAACGCCGGCCCAGCCGCATCGAACCGGTCGGGTGTACCGGCGATCTCGCGCGCCGCCGCGATGATCGGCCGGTAGCCGGTGCAGCGGCAGAGGTTGCCGGCGAGCGCCTCGTGCACGGCATCGTCCGCGGCATCCTCGCCGCCATGCTGGAAGGCGAAGAGCGCCATGACGAAGCCGGGCGTGCAGAAGCCGCATTGGCTGGCATCGTTCTCGACCAGCGCCTGCTGCACGGGATGGAGGGCGGACGGCACCGCCGCGAGGCCCTCGACGGTGAGCAGGGCCTTGCCGTCGATCTGCGGCAGGAAGGTGATGCAGGAATTGATCGCGCGCCAGCCTATGCTGCCCGCCGACGGTTCGCCGATAACCACCGTACAGGCGCCACAATCGCCCTCGGCGCAGCCTTCCTTGGTGCCGCAGGCGCGCTCGACGCCGCGCAAATAGTCAAGCACCGTCGTGGTCGGCGGCAGCGAACCGACCTTACGGGGCGCACCGTTCAGCAGAAAGCGGATCTCGCCACCCATGATTGCCATTCTAGCGTCGACCCGCTGTTCTCTCGAAGCGCAGATTACGGTTCCAGCCGTTGCCAAAATGTGTACACGCTTCCGGCACTAACGAGCACTGCCGAGTTGCGCCAGCGTCTCGCTGAAATGCTCGGCCAGCAAGGCAGCGGCGGGGGAAAGATGGCGCTCGGCGGCAACGCAAACCGAGAGGGTCGAGGTCGGAATGGCGCTGTCCTGCAAGGGGATGTAGACAAGGTCGCCGGCGCCCATTTCGAGCGCGATGTCGAGCGTCGTCAGATAGGCGATGCCGACGCCGCGTCGCGCCAGCGCCTTCATGACCGCGATGCTGTTGCTCTCGGCGGCCGGCTGCAGGCGCACCCGCGATCTCGCGAGGGCGGCATCGAGAACGGCGCGCAGCGAGACCGCCTCGGCGCTGATGATCGCCGGGTATTCGGCGCAATCGCGCAGCCTGACGGCGCGCTTCTTGGTCAGAGGATGGTCCGGCGGGACGACGGCGCCGAGGCGGAAGCGCGTCGCCTGGGCGATACGGATGGCGGGGTTGAGGGGCGGATTGAAGAGGATGCCGATCTCGGCCTCGCCGGCGCGCAGGCGGCGCAGGACACCTTCGGAACCGTGGACGTTGGCGGTGAAGGAGACCAGTGGATAGGCGCGATTGAAGCGCGTCAGCACATCGGGCACAAACTCCGCGATCGCGCCCTCGACGACCGCGATGCCGACATGGCCGCGCCTCAGGCCGCGCAGCTCCTCGAGCTGGGCGCGGGCGCGGCCATAATCCTGCTGCCAGCGCCGCACGCTCTCGACGAGGATCTCGCCGGCGGCCGTGAGGCGCAGCCCGCGCGGCAGGCGCTCGAAGAGCGGGGCGCCGAGTTCGTCCTCCAACTTGAGAATCTGGCGGTTGACGGCGGAGGGTGCGACGTTGAGCCGATCGGCCGCCCGGCGGATCGAGCCCTGGCGCGCGACCTCGTCGAAATAGCGGATAAAGGGCGAGAAGACCGGCATCAGCGGGATTCGCGCGCGGCCATATCCGATGTCAGCTCCCGCGATAGGTCGCGTAGGACCACGGGGTCACCAGCAGCGGAACGTGGTAGTGGCCTTCCGCCTCGGCCACGGCAAAGCGGATCGGCACGCTGTCGAGGAAGGGCGGATCGGCGAGAGCGACGCCGCGACGGGCGAAATAGTCGCCGACGGCAAAGACCAGCTCGTAGCGGCCGATCGGCACCGGCCGGTCGGCGATCAGCGGCGCGTCGGTGCGCCCATCGGCATTGGTAACCGCGCCGGCGACCAGCCGGGAAGGGCCGTTCGCCGCGAGCTCATGCAATGCGACTGCGACGCCGGCAGCCGGGATTCCGGCATGGGTATCGAGCACGTGGGTCGAGAGGCGCCCGGCAAGCTGGAGCCGCCCCTCGCCGCTGACCAGCGCGTCGAGGCGCAAGGCGGCTATGCGGTCGATCTCGACGAGGGCGGTTTCCCGCTCGGCCTCCGGCATCTGGGCAAGACGTTTGGCGAAGCTCGCGAGGATCGAACCCTTGGTGTGGCGGCGGACGCAGATGATGAACGGGAAGCCGAATTTGGCGCGGTAGGCATCGTTGAGCCGATGAAATGCCGCGAATTCCTGGTCACCGAGCCGGTCGAGGCCGGCGCTTGCCTGCTCGCCGCAGGATTCTGCCGTGAGGGCACCGGCACGCGCCGCCTTGCCCGCGAGATCGGGATGGCCTCGGATCAGCGCGATCCGCTCGGCCGGCGAAGCTTGGTGCATTGCTGCCTGCAAGCCCTCGAAGAGCGCGGCGATCGTCGCGAAGGGACGCGCCGTCGCGGCGTTCTCGGCGACCCACGGCGCATGCTCGTATATGTTGGCGAGACGCTGCGCGAAATCGGCCGGGGCAAGGGTATTCAGAGTCGCGAGCGGGATCATCGCGTTCCCGCCCGCGCAGCGTTCGCCAGCGCGGCCAGCCCGGCGCCGACGCGTTGCCGTTCCTCGGCGGTGATCTCGGTGACGTTGCCGGGCGGCATGGCATCGGTCAGCACGGCATAGATCTCGATCTGCCGCGCATGGGCGGCGATATGCGCGGGCGTGTCGAGCAGCACGTCGGCGGGAGCGTGGCTGAAGCCTGCCCAGACCGGCTCGGCCATATGGCACATGCTGCACCGTGCACTGACGATCTCGACGGCGCCGTCGAAGGCGGGCTCGGCCGAAGCCGTGGCCGCGCCGTCGCTGCGGGTGCCGGCCCAGGAGAGCAGCGCGATCGCCGCCATGCCGATCGCGGCGGCGGCCCAGGTCCACCAGGGATTCGCCAGGCCGGCATGGCGCAGATTGTAGAAATGGCGAACGAGGAAGCCGATCACCAGCACGATGGCGAAGATCAGCCAATTGTACCGCGTCGCGAAGAACAGCGGATAATGGTTGCTGAGCATCAGGAAGACGACCGGCAGGGTGAGATAGTTGTTGTGCACCGAGCGCTGCTTCGCCTGTTTGCCGAGGGCGGGATCGGGCGCCTGCCCGGCGAGCAGCGCCGCCACTACTTTCTTCTGATTGGGGATGATGACGACGAAGACATTGGCCACCATCATGGTGCCGATCAGCGCGCCCATTTGGATGAAGGCGCCGCGCCCGCTGAAGAGATGGGTGAAGCCCCAGGCGAGGGCGACGAGGAAGACGAAGCCGAGGAGCGCCAGACGCCGCTCGTCGTCGCCGAGGGACGAGCGGCACATCGCCTCGTAGGCGATCCAGCCGGCGAACAGCGTCAGGAGACTGAGGGCGATCGCGGCCGGAACGCCGATATCGAGCACCGAGCGGTCGACAAGAAAAAGATCGGCGGTCCAGTAGTAGGTGACGATGAGGAGCGAGAAGCCGCTGAGCCAAGTCGTATAGGCTTCCCATTTGAACCACGTCAGTTCCTTGGGCAGACGGGCCGGGGCGACCAGGTACTTCGCCATGTTGTAGAAGCCGCCGCCATGCACCTGCCAGGCCTCGCCCTGAGTCCCTTCCGGCCGCCCGGGATTGGGCTTGAGACTGAGATCGAGATGGATGAAGTAGAACGAGCTGCCGATCCAGGCGATGCCAGCGACGACGTGCAGCCAGCGCAGCCCGGCGCTCAGCCATTCGGTGAGAACAATTTCCACGTCGCTTCAACCCTGCGGCGGATGAACGGCGCGCCAATGACGCGCGATGTCGATGCGGCGGCAGATCCACACCCGGTCATGCCGGGCGACGTGGTCGAGGAAGCGCTGCAGGGCGGCAAATCGTCCGGGGCGACCGATGAGGCGGCAATGGAGACCGACCGACATCATCTTGGGCCGCTCGGCGCCTTCGGCATAGAGCACGTCGAAGGCGTCGCGCAGATAGGCGAAGAACTGGTCGCCGCAGTTGAAGCCCTGCGCGGTCGCGAAGCGCATGTCGTTGGCGTCGAGCGTATAGGGTACGATGAGATGGTCGCGCCCCGCCGCCTTCACCCAATAGGGCAAATCGTCGGCATAGGAATCGGCGTCGTAGAGGAAGCCGCCCTCTTCGGCGACGAGGCGCTGCGTATTCTCGCTGGTCCGCCCGGTGTACCAGCCGAGCGGCCGCCCGCCGGTGAGGCGGGCGATCGTCTCGATGGCGCGCTGAAGGTGGGCGCGCTCGACCGCTTCCGGCACGTCCTTGTAGTCGATCCAGCGCCAGCCATGGCTCGCCACCTCGTGGCCGAGCTCGATCATCGCGCGCGCCGCCTCGGGATGGCGCTCGAGCGCCATCGCGACGGCAAAGACGGTCACTGGAACGCGGCGCTCCTCGAAGAGCCGCATGAGGCGCCAGAAGCCGGCCCGACTGCCGTATTCGTAGATCGACTCGATGCTCATATGGCGTCGCCCGACAAAGGGCGCAGCGCCGATGATCTCGGATAGGAAGGCCTCGGAAGCTGGGTCGCCGTGGAGGATGGCGTTCTCGCCGCCTTCCTCGTAATTGACCACGATCTGCAGGGCGAGCCGAGCGCCCGCCGGCCATTGCGCATGCGGCGGATGCCGACCGTAGCCCACCATGTCGCGCGGATATGCGTCGGTCATGTCATCCCCGTGGCAGCTGGCGCGCGCAAGCGCAGAATACGCCGTTGCCGCAGTCCGAGAAAAGAGCCGTGTTGCGGTGCAAGTGTTGCTAAAATGAGGACGGGGCAAGCTGCAATCGGTCGCAGCGCGCTGCTCGCGACGGTGGTATTCGTTTGGTCATCGGTTTTGTGAGCGTCTCTCGGAGCCGCGCGGCAGGTCGACAATGCGTAACAGATTTCTGATCGAACGGGTGTGACGGCCGATGAACTCGCCTGAGGACCAAAGATTGGGGCTGATGCGGCGCGCCATCGCGCTCTCGGCCGAAAAGATGCGGGTAGGGGCCGGCGGACCATTCGGCGCCGTCATCGCCCGCGACGGCGACATCATCGCCTGCGGCTACAACGAGGTGACCTCGGCCAACGATCCGACCGCCCATGCCGAGATCGTGGCGATCCGGACGGCCTGCCGAACGCTCGGCTCCTTCAGCCTCGCGGGCTGCGAGATCTACACGAGTTGCGAGCCCTGCCCGATGTGCCTCGGCGCGATCTACTGGGCGCATCTCGAGCGCATCTACTACGGCAACACGCGCGCCGATGCGGCGGCGATCGGCTTCGACGATGCGCGCATCTACCGCGAGTTCCAGGCCAGCATCGCCGACCGCTCGGTGCCGCTCATCCAGCTCGCCCCGGAAGAGGCCCGCCGCGTCTTCGAGGAATGGTCGGAGAAACCCGACAAGATCCGCTACTGATGGACGAGGCTTTGCATTCTCCCCCCGGCGGTCCGCCGCGTCTCGCGCTCAAGGGCATCGTCAAGCGGTTCCCCGGCTGCCTGGCCAATGATGCGGTCGAGCTTACGGTGCGGCCGGGCGAGATCCATGCGCTGCTCGGCGAGAACGGCGCCGGCAAGTCGACGTTGGTGAAGATCATCTATGGCATCCTGAGGGCGGATGCGGGCGAGATCCTCTGGCAAGGCGAGCCGGTGCAGATCGCCAACCCGGCCGCCGCGCGCCGGCTCGGCATCGGCGTCGTCTTCCAGCACTTCTCCCTGTTCGACGGATTGACGGCCGCCGAGAACATCGCGCTCGGCATCAATGACGCCGAGCAGCGGCGCGACCTGAAGCGGCGCATCGCCGAGATCTCCGCGAGCTACGGACTCGCCGTCCATCCGGACCGCCCGGTGCACGATCTCTCGGTCGGCGAACGTCAGCGCATCGAGATCGTACGCTGTCTGCTACAGGATCCGCTTCTCCTCATCATGGACGAGCCGACCTCGGTGTTGACCCCGCAAGAGGCCGAGCAGCTCTTCGTGACCTTGCGCCGCCTGGCGGCGGAGGGCCGTGCGATCCTCTATATAAGCCACAAGCTCGAGGAAATCGCGGCGCTCTGCGAGCGGGCGACGATCATGCGCCTCGGGCGCGTCGTTGCCGAGTGCGATCCACGTCGCGAATCGGCCGGACGGCTCGCCGAGCTGATGATCGGCAGTGCGCTCGCGACGCCGCAGCGCCACAAGCCTTCGCGCGCCGGCGCGCCGCGGCTGGTGGTGGAGAGATTGGAATTGCGCTCCGATGAGCGCTTCGGTACCGATCTCAAGGATATCAGCTTCACCCTGGCCGCCGGCGAGATCCTCGGCGTCGGCGGGGTCGCCGGCAACGGCCAGGGCGAGCTGATGGCGGCGCTGATCGGCGAGACGCCGAGCAACCGGCCCGACGCGATCCGGCTCGACGGCGTGCCAGTCGGCCATCTCGGACCGGCACAACGCCGGCTCCTTGGCGCCGCCTTCGTGCCCGAGGAGCGCAACGGCCATGGCGCGGTCGCCGAGATGACGCTCGCCGAGAACGCACTTCTCAGCGCGCATCGCCGGCTCAATCTGGTGCGCCACGGTCTCATCGACGGGAGCGCTGCATCCGACTTCGCCGGCAAGGTGATCCAGCGGTTCGATGTCCGCACGAGCGGGCCGGCGGCCAAGGCCCGCAGCCTCTCGGGCGGCAACCTGCAGAAATTCA
>WNFC01006495.1_pt1 | contig 13352 bp, 13 predicted proteins | sample 5400541 | NCBI WGS metagenome assembly WNFC01 (sample SAMN13153342, study PRJNA577476) | soil metagenome | isolation source: 120 cm saprolite under Douglas fir tree site 2 hole 2 replicate 1 | place: USA:California | collected 2015-04-18
TAGCTATTTCGAGAGGGTCCTGATCTCCGAGGTAGAAGGCGTCGGAAAGCCCGATCGTCGCATCTTCCACAAAGCCCTGGAGCACCTCGGAGTTGACGCCGCGGAGTGCTGCCATGTGGGCGATCACCCCGTCGCTGACGCGACGGCAGCGAAGGCAGCTGGCCTCGCTGCGATCTGGAAGCGCACGTCATATTGGTCTCCTCCGGCCGCGGACATCCCTGCGATCGACACGCTGAGCGAGGTGCTTTCATACGTATAGATCAGCAGCACGTTGGCCGCATAACTCACGAATCCAGCGGACGAGCTTCGCTCACCGCTCATCCGCGCGCTAGTGGGTCCAGAGGCATAGAGCATCGAGCTTGGTGTCGCGAGGGCATGATCCTGCAAAGGAGGAGGTGGGGCGCTGCAGGGCGCGCCCCGGCTGATACGCAGCGTTCGGCGTCGCGAGCTTGAGAGGCAAGTCCGAGCTGAGCAGTCAAGGAGGGCGAAGCATGTCAAACGCAGCGCAGGTCGAGCTTGGTGCGGTGGTTTCGCTCTGGCGATACCCTGTGAAGTCCATGATGGGAGAGGAACTGAACGCCGCTGATGTAACAGAGCGTGGGCTCCTCGGGGATCGTGCGTACGCCCGTACGCCCTCGTCGACAGCTCCGACGGAAAGGCGGCGACCGCCAAGAACCCGCGAAAATGGCCGCGCCTCTTCGATTTCCGCGCCACCTTCATCGAGCCGGTGCGTCCGGCCGCGAAGGTTCCTCCGGTCAAAATCGCCCTCCCCGATGGCACCACTGTCACGAGTGACCAGGGTGATCTCAGCCAGATCCTCTCGAAGGCTCTCAACCGAGAGGTGACTTTTCGTGCAGCCCAGCGCGGCGCGGTCAATGCGGAGGAGTACTGGCCGGACATGGAAGGTCTCGACCACCGGGACACGGTCACCGATTTCACGCTACCGGAGGGGACATTCTTCGACATTGCCATGGTCCATCTATTGACCACCGCCACGCTCGATCGCTTACGTGAGCTGTATCCGCAAGGCCGCTTCGAGGTCCGGCGGTTTAGACCAAACATCGTGGTGCAGCTAGCCTCAGGGGAGAAGGGCTTTGCGGAGAATACCTGGGTCGGCCACACGCTCGCCATCGGGACGGCGGTGCGTCTGAACATCACCGGGCCTTGCGGGCGTTGCGTGATGACCACTCTCGCGCAGGGGGATCTGCCGCGGGATCCTGGAATCCTGCGCACGGCAGCCCAGCATAACCAAGTCAACGTCGGTGTGTATGCTGCCGTAGTGCGGGGCGGCACAATCCGCCGTGGTGATCCGGTCAGGATTGAGTAGCGTGGCAGCCTGGCAGAGTGGAGCGCATCCATGTCCGAGCTACCCGGCGGCACCCTCACGGTGCGGCACACTGACGTCGAGGACAGCACCCTCCTGACGGTGCACCTTGGGAACCGATACCCAGAGATACTGGCTGTCCACCGCGCCCTGTTGCGGACCGCGTTTGCCGCGCATGAGGGCCGCGAGGTCGATACCCAGGGGGACGCGATCTTCGTGGTGTTCGGCCGCGCCACGCAGGCGATCGCGGCGGCAGTGGCGATCCAGCGCGCTCTCGTGGCCGAGGCCTGGCCGGAGGGCGGGGCCGTGCGGGTGCGCATCGGCGTCCACACGGGAGAACCGCGGGACGCACATCTTCAAGGGACTCCCGGGGGTGGAGCTGACGGTCCACAGCACACGCTTTTTGCGAGCACGTACCGCTGTACTCTGTGGGCCGCAGCTCACCGGCCACGTAAGGCGGACGCGCTCATGCAGATGAAGTACACAGAGGCCGACTTTGAACACGTGTCCTGGCACGACTGCCACATTTGGGGTCTGGATCTCCGCGTGGGCGACCCCGATGAGGATGACTGGACCAGCGATCTCGTGCTCGACATCGACTTCATCACCGATTGGATCTGTCCCGTCGAGGGCGGTGGCCAGTTTCGGGTGGCGCCGGCCACGCTCGCGTTTCATGGGGTGACGGACCCTCGGATCATGATCGACTGGGGCGACAGCGGGTTTCAGGTAGCGCTCCACGGGGTGTCGATCGATATGATCGAGCGCGAGCGCGTCCGGGAGCAGAAGGTGTACCTCGATCGTCCGTACTACAGATGGAGCATTCGGCTGAACTGGCCTCGGGCCGGCGAGATCGCCTTCGGCGCCGTCGGCTTCACGCAAACACTGCTGGCAGAGCCGGTGCCCACCACCAAGCAGCACCTGTCTCTCCGTGAACGGAGGCGGCTAACGGGGAGCTGAGGCGACAACGAATGGTTTCTACGCCATCGGCCTTCAGATCGCCAGGGTCGACTCCCAGAACATCTCCTCGACTTTGAGCCGGCGCGGCGCCAGCCCCTGCCGGTAGGTGTAACCCGCCAGCGTCTCCAGGGTCTTCCGGTTCCGGGCGACGCCGTAGGGAAACGGATCGTCGCCCATGAGCGCCCGGGTCTCCTCGGCCTCGGCCACGAGCCACGGGAGACTGACGGGCAGTGCGGCGGTGAACTGCAGACGCTGATAGGCCAGCCACTTCGACTCGACGAACGCGTCGTAGAGGCTGCGCGGCAGCCACGGGTGCTGCCGCGCCAGCTCCTCCTTCAAGACCAGCGTGTGCATGATCGGGAAGATCCCGGTCTTTTCGTAGTAGGCGCGCTCGACGCGACGGAAGTCAGGAAAGAGCCTCCGCACGCGCTCGCCGAAGGCCGCCGGCCGGCGAGCGCCCACGAAGGCGTCGAGCTCGCCCGCCGCCACCATGTCGCCGAGATTCCGGCCGGCCGGAACCGACTCCCGTCGGACGTCGGGCGGAAGCGTCACGTCCACCTCCTTGACCAGCGATCCCTCTCCGCCCTCGAACCAGTGGACGTCCTTCGGCGCGACGCCGTATTCGTCCTCGAGCATGCCGCGGATCCAGACCGCGGCCGTCATGTGGTACTTCGGCACGCCCACGCGCTTGCCGATGAGGTCCTTGGGCGCCGCGATCCCGGCCGCGGCTCCCACAAAGATCGACGAGTGGCGGAAGCTGAACGACGGAAAGACCGGAACCGCGACGAGGGGCTCACCACGGCCGCGGAGCACCGTATAGGTGGAGAGCGAGAGCTCCGAGACATCGAACTCGCGGAACCGGGCCATGCGGTAGAACATCTCCTCCGGGGCGAGCGTCACGACGTTCAGCTCAACGCCGTCGGGGCGGACCTCGCCGGTCTTGATCGCGCGGGTCCGGTCGTAGTCTCCGCACGCGAGCGTGAGGTTAAGTCTCGCCACACCCATCACCGGGACGCGGCGGGCGCGGCCTCGACGACGGCAGATTTCTTCCCGCTGTAGCGCCGGTAGCAGCGCACGGCGTTCTCCCACAGGAGCTTCCGCCGGGCGCCCTCGGGAATCGACGTCCACTTGAGCACCGCGTCCACCGACTTGGGGAACCAGCTCTCAGAATGCGGGTAGTCCGTCGCGAACATCAGCGTGTCTTCGCCGATGGCCTCGATGGCCTGGCGCAGCGACAGCTCGCCCTCGTGGAGCTGGATGCTCTGGAAGTACTGCGGCCCTCGGATGTACTCGCTCGGCTTGCGCTTGAGCCGGGGCAGCGCGTGCTGGCTCATCTCGGCCTGCTCGTCCAGGCGCGAGGCCCAGAACGCGAGCCAGCCGTGCCCGCACTCGAGCGACGTCAGGCGCAGATCCGGGTAGCGGTCCAGCACGCCGCTGCCGATCAGCGCGGCCATGTTGCGCTGGGCGTTCCAGACGTGGCTGGCGGAACGAACCAGGAACATGTTGTCCCAGTTGTCCCACATGCCCGGTGGGTACGGGATCGACATCGTGAAGGAATGGATCACCACGGTCAGGTCGTACTCCTGAGCGGCCGCCCAGATCGGCTCCCAGTCCGGATCGTCGAGCGTCATCCCGGGCGGACAGACCGGGAAGACGCCGACCGGCCAGGTCTCCTTGCCGCAGCGGCGGATCTCGGCGACGGACGCCGCAACATCGCGGACCGAGACGTGGAGCACGCTCGTGAGCCGGTCCGGGTACGGCGCGCAGTAGTCCTTGAGGAAGCGGTGATACGCCTGGTACATCGTCATCTCGATCGAGACATCATCCAGACCGGAAAAAGCCGCCAACCCGCCTGACGGCAGGACCATATTCACGTCGACGCCTTCGATGTCCATGTCCTTGATCCGCGCGTGCGAGTCGAAGTTGACGCGGTCGTCGGGGAACGGGGGGCCCTGCCAGCGAACGTCCCAGGGCGTGCCGCCGTCCTTCAGGCCGCGGGTGACCGCGTCGGACGGAGGGACGCGCTCGCGAGAGCCGAGGAGACGGTTGAGCTCAGGGCGCTTGCCAACGCGATACCGGGACACTCCTCCCTTGCCCGGAGCGCGCCCGATCAGTGATCCGAGCGCCGCCAGCCTGGCCTTGTCAGCGGCCGACAGGTAGGCCTCGATGGGTTCTGCGGCCTCGATGATGTGGGTGTCGGCGTCGAAGATCCGGTAGCCCGCGCGTGCCATAAGCGGTTCCTCCTCGGGTGTCCCTGACACCCCCCCAGGCGTCGGTTAGTCAGCCGGCTCCATTCGATACAGACGCAGGAGCTTCAGGAGCGGGACGTCCTGCGCCGTGAAGAGCACGGCCGGCTCGGTCCCGACATTGGCGTGGGCGTGCCGCGCTCGCGGAGGAACCACGAAGAAGTCGCCCGGCTCCCACTCGAAGGTCTGGTCGTCGACGGTCGTGACGCCCCTCCCCTGCACGACGCGATAGACGGCGCAGCTCGTCTCACGATGGGCGCGCGTCCGCGCCCGCGGGCGGAGGAGCTGAAGGTAGCAGGCGACCGTCGGGCGCAGCGAGGAGCCGCTCGCCGGATCGACGTACTCGAGCAGGGTGTCGTCGAAGGGATCGGGCGCTTGCTCGGCCCGTCTGAGCAGGGTGGCGTAGGCCTCGCTCCACGGAAAGTAGATATCGCGCCCCGGGCTCCGGAGCGCGGGCTGCTGCTCGTCGGGATACGGCTCGAACGTCAGGTTCTCGAGGAAGCGGACGATCTGCCAATCGAGGATGTCCATCCAGTAGACGGGCGCGCCTCCCTCGTTGCCGTGGTCGTGCCAGGCCATCCCGGGCGTGAGCACGAGGTCGCCCGGTTTCATGGCGCACTTCTGGCCGTCGACCGTCGTGAAGGCGCCTTCGCCGTGGAGCATGAACCGGATCGCGGTCGGCGAGTGGCGGTGCGCGGGCGCGACCTCGCCGGGCAGCAGGTACTGAATCGCGAGGACGAGACTGTGGGCGACGGTCCGCTCCGGGACACCGGGATTGTGGAGCCGCAGGACCCGGCGCTCGGCGCCGCGGTGCGGGCTGAGAAACTCGCTGCTCTCCCGCAGCAGTGGCTCGATGTCGCGCCAGCGCCAGTGGCGCGGCTGGGTCGCGGTGGGCTTCGGCGGGATGAGCGGTCCCGGACGGGACCACGGAGCGTCCAGCCCCGCCGCTCTCAACCGCGCACAATACGCCTCCAGCTCCTCGACCGTCCGCGTCGTCTGGACCGCCATGGTCGCCTTCCCCCCAGCTGGGATTCTAGCTGAACACGCTGCTCTGCTGGCTGTCGAAGCGCACGCCCACCCGCTGGCCCACCTCGAGCGTCTGGCTGGAATCGACCTGGACGCGGACGCGTGTCCCATCGTCGAGCGTCACCTGGCAGTCGATGATGTTGCCGAGGAAGGTCACGTCCGCCACCTTGCCGGGAACTGTTCCCAGTGGGTCGGCGGTCGACGCCGGCGCCGGCGGGCTCAAGCGGAGGCTCTCGGGGCGGATCGCCACCTGCACCGCCTGCCCGCCGACCGCGCTCTGCGGTAGTGCCGCGGCTATCGGGTGCTCGCCACCGACCGCAACGAGGCTGTCGTCGCCGGCGGCGCGGATGACCCGCCCGGGGATCAGGTTGACCAGGCCCATGAAGTCCGCGACGATCCTGTTGGCCGGCCGCGTGTAGACCGCTCGGGGCTCACCGAGCTGCATGATTTCACCCCCGTGCATCACGGCGATCCGGTCGGAGAGCGCCATCGCCTCCGACTGGTCGTGGGTGACGTAGACGAAGGTGATTCCGGTGCGGCGCTGGAGCTCCTTCAGCTCCCACCGCATGCGCTCGCGGAGCTTGGCGTCGAGGTTCGAGAGCGGCTCGTCGAGGAGCAGGATGCCCGGCTCCACCACGAGGCTTCGCGCCAGCGCGACGCGCTGTTGCTGGCCGCCGCTCAGCTCGCTCGGGTAACGTCGCTCGAGCCCCGCGAGGTTGACAAGCTCCAGGACGCGCGCCACGCGTGCGCGGGTCTCGGCCCGGCCGACCTTGCGGACCTCCAGACCGAAGGCGACGTTCTGGTACACCGTCCGGTGCGGCCAGACGGCATAGTTCTGGAACACCATCCCCATCCCCCGCCGCTCCGGCGGGACGACACCGGCCGGCGTGGAGAGCGTCGTCGCGCCCACCCGGATCACGCCCTCGTCGGGCGACATGAAGCCCGCGATCAGACGCAGAAGCGTGGTCTTGCCGCAGCCGCTCGGGCCGAGCAGCGTGACGAACTCGCGGTCGAGGATTTCGAGGCTGAGATCGCGGACCGCGATGACCGCGCCGAATCGCTTCGTCAACCGCTCGATCTGGATCCCGGCCAAATCAGTCGCTCCCCATCACTGTGTCACCTCGCCGCGCTCGGCGCGCGAGACCGCGCCGGCCGCTCGTCCCCGACCGAGGCGGGTCGCGAGAGCAATGGCCGCGGTGATGATCAGCATGGTCACGATCGCCAGCGCCGCGACCGGCCCCAGCGCCCCCGTCTCGTAGAGGTTGTAGACGGCGACGGCGAGGGTGATCGATCCCGAGCTGAAGAGAAGGACCGAAGCGGAGAGCTCCTGGAGCGCCGGGACGAAGACGAGCAGCCAGCCGGCGAAGAGCCCCGGACGCGCCAGCGGGAGCGTGACGCTCCGGAAGGTGCGCAGCCAGCCGGCGCCGGTGACCCGCGCCGTCTCCTCCAGCGAGGGATCGATCTGGCGGAAGGCCGCGTTCGCCGAGCGGACCCCGAGCGGGACATAGCGGCCGGTGTACGCGAGCAGGATGATCAGGAGCGTCCCGTAGATCGGGAGCGGAACGCGCAGCCAGAACTGGATCAGGGCCACCGCGACGACGATCCCCGGCAGCCCCAGCGGGATCAGCGAGACGTAGTCGAGGAGCTTCCGCCCGCGGAGCGCGGTCCGGAGATCGAGCCAGCTGACGAGACTCCCCAGCAGCACCGTCAGCGTGGCCGTGGCGCTCGCCAGGATCAAGCTGTTCCAGATGGCGCGGCGCGTGACGTCGTACTCGAAGAGGACGAAGTGGTAGTGCTGGAGCGTGAGGTTCTGCCAGAACTGGAGCCCCCACGACTTGGAGACGGACACGGCGAGCAGCGTCAGGTACGGCGCCGCCACGGCCACCGCGAAGACACCCACACAGAACGCGAAGACGCCCCAGCGCGCCGGGCCGAGGTCGACGAGCTGCGGCCGGTTCCCCCTCCCGCCGAGCGTCACGTAGGACCTCCGCGCCAGATAGCGGCGCTGGAGATAGAGCGCGGCGACCGTGAGGGCGACGAAGATCAGCGACAGGGCCGAAGCCAGCCCGTACTGCGGCGGATAGTCGAAGAGCGCGTAGATGCGAGTGGGCAGCGTGAAAACGCGACCGGGCAGGCCGACGATCGCCTGCGATCCGAACAGGGCGATCGCGTTCACGAAGGCGACCAGCGCCCCCGACAGGATGGCCGGCGCCACCAGCGGCCCGGTGACAGCGGCGACCGTGCGCCAGCGACTGGCGCCGAGGATCTGCGCCGACTCCTCCATGGACGCGTCCACCGACTCGAGCGCGCTCGCCGCGAGGAGATACACGAACGGGAACGTGTGGGGCACGGTGACGAGAATCAGGCCCGCCATCGAAAAGACATCGAACGTCAGCGCCGGCATGCCGAGCACGTCGCGGACGAACCGGTTCACCAGGCCGGCCCTGGGACTGAAGAGATTCACGAAGGCGATGGCGGTCAGGAAGGGCGGTGTGAGGTAGGACACGATGGCCGTGAGATGGATGAACTGCTTGCCCGGCACGTTCGTCCGGCTGACGGCCCAGGCGAGCGGGAGGCCGATGGCGACACTCAGCACCGCCGTCGAGATGCCCAGGATCAGCGAGTTTCGGAGCGCCTGCGTGTAGAGCCGACTGGACACGGCGTCGCGGAAGTGGGCCAGCGTGAGATGGCCGTCGGTGTTGACGCTACCCCATACCAGAAAGGTGAGCGGCAGCACGACCAGCACGGCCAGGGCGAGCACCGAGCCCGCCATGACGACGTGCTCCGCCCGTACGGGCCGCGGAGCGGCCGGAATCGAGTCCAGCGGCGTCGCTATGGTGTTCGTGTCGTGCCCCGGAAGCTGGCGGCGATTCTATCGGACCGGGCGCGCGGACGGCAATCCGCCGATGACCGGGGCGAACGACGAATGCCGACCTCGGGATGGAGCCGCGCTATCCTCGCACTCAGGGAGACGCGTGACGATGGCCACGGACGCCGCGAGAGAGGCGTCGTCGAAGAACGACGAGCTGATCAACGCAGACCTGATCCGGAAGTGGCTCGCCTCCGGACTGGGCTGGCTGCTGTTCTTCCCGACGATCGGCGTCTTCGTCTCCACCAAGTTCACCTATCCGGAGTTTCTGGGCGACACTCCCTGGCTCACGTTCGGCCGGCTCCGGCCCATTCACGTGAACGGTGTGATCTGGGGCGCCTTCTCCACCCTCTTCATCGGGCTCTGCCACTACATCGTCCCGCGGCTCACGGGCGTGCGACTCTGGCGGGAGCGCTGGAGCTACGGGCTCTTGTGGGTGTGGAACGTGAACCTGGCGGTGGCCGTGGTGCTCCTGGCCCTCGGCGAAAACCGCGGCTGGGAAGCGGGCGAGCTGCCGCTGATCAACGTCGTCGTGATTCTCGTCGGGCTCGTCCAGCTCACCGTGCAGTTCCTGATGACCATCGGGAATCGGCGGCAGCCGGAGCTCTACGTGTCGCTGTGGTACTTGATTGCGGCTTTCGTGTGGACCGACGTGAATCTGGTCCTGCTCCTGCTCGGCCCCTACCACATTCCGGGGATCAACAACGCGGCGTGGCACGGGCTCTACATCCACTACGTCGTCGGCCTCTGGATCACGCCGGCGGGCTACGTCCTCATCTACTACTTCCTGCCGGCCAGCGTGAAGAACCCGATCTACAGCCACAAGCTCTCGCTGATCGGATTCTGGTCGCTGGCTTTCTTCTATCCCTTCGTCGGCATCCACCACTACCTCTACTCGCCGATCGCCGACTGGGCCGAGACGATCGCGATCGTGTCGTCCATGATGCTGATCGTCCCGGTGTGGACCGTGCTCCAGAACTTCTTCGGGACCATGATCGGCCGCTGGCGAGAGCTCGGCCGGAACCTCCCCGCCAAGTTCCTCATCGTGGGCTCGATCATGTACCTGATCGGCTGCTTCCAGGGATCGATCTCGGCGCTGCGAACGGTCCAGCAGCCGACCCACTTCACCGACTTCGTCATCGCCCATTCCCATCTCACCGTCTTCGGCACCTTCGTGATGTGGGTCATGGGCGGCACCCTCTACGTCTGGCCCCGGATCGCCGGCGACGAGCCTTTCTGGAGCTTCCGCGTCGGGAACTCGGGGTTCTGGCTGACGACGCTCGGCATCTCGGCGATGGGCCTGGTGCTCGTGGTGCAGGGCCTGCAGCAGGGCTTCATGCTGATGGCCGGCGCCGAGTGGGTGCACTCCGTCAACGCCATGCGGCCCTACTGGTGGGTGCGGACCTTCACGGGCATCTCGATGGATATCGGCATCTCGCTGCTCGTCTACACCTTGATGAAGACGTCGCTCCGATGAGGTCGATCGGATCTCTGGCGGTCGGCGCCGGCTTTTTCTTCGTGACGCTGGCCCTGTTCGTCCAGGGCTTCCTCCCCGCGATGATCCCCGAATCGCGATCGAAACAGGTGAGCCGAGCCGTGCGGACCGACCTGGGCGACGTGAAATGGCTGCGGTACGACGCGTCGGATTACGCACCGCTGGAGCGCCTCGGCCGCGGCGTGTACATCCGGGAAGGCTGCTGGTACTGCCACAGCCAGTACGTGCGCCCGGTGGCCGGCGAAGACCTCCGCTGGGGCCCGGTCTCCGAAGCCGGCGAGTATGCCTTCGACCTGCCGCACCTCCTCTCGACGCGGCGAATCGGTCCCGATCTGACACGCGTCGGGCTCAAGTATGGCGACGACTGGCATTACGCGCATCTCTGGGATCCGCGAGTCGTGGTGCCCGACTCCGTCATGCCGAGCTTCAAGTGGCTTTACGCGCGGCTCCGCCTGCCGGTCGCGACGACCGAGGCCGGCCCGACTCTTCCGCCCTCACCGGCACTCCGGCCGTACTTCACGATGAAGGCGGACACGCCGATTCCGCTCTACCCGAACGCGGCGGGCCTCACGTTCGTCCCGCCCCCGTCGAGCGGCCAGTGGCCCCTCGACGGGACGCCTCAAATCGACCTCAAGGGCTTCGGTACCAAGCCGCCCTCGCTGAGCGCTGTGACGCTGGTGCTCCCATCGGCGGAGACGATCGGGCTCGTCAGGTACCTCCAGAAGCTCGGCACCAACCGGGGCGCCTGGCGTGAATTGTTCGAGCCGCACCTGGTGAACGTCTCGGTCATCAACGTGTCGCCGCGCGAGGACCTGCTGGTCCTGGGCCGCGAGGTGTACCGGGCGCGCTGTGTCGGGTGCCACGGACCCAAAGGCGACGGGAACGGCCCGGCGGCGACCTTCCTGTTCCCGCGTCCCCGCGATTTCACGCTGGGGGTGTTCAAGTTCCGCACCACACCATCGGGCTCGCTGCCCACCGACGGCGACCTCTATCGCACGCTGACACGGGGCATCCGCTGGACGGCGATGCCCACATGGCATGAGCTTCCGGGCAAGGAGCGGCTCGCCGTCATCGCGTTCATCAAGACGTTCTCGAAACGCTGGAAGGAGGAGAAGCCGGAGCCCCCGGAGGTGATCGGCGATGCGCCCAAAGCGACGCCCATGCTGATCGCGCGGGGGAAGGATCTCTACCAGAAGGTCAAGTGCTTCCAGTGTCACGGCGAGAGCGGCAAGGGCGACGGCGAGTCGGCGCCCGATCTGATAGACGACCTCAAGTTTCCGATCAGGCCGACCGATTTGATCCGGGGCCAGCTCAAAGGGGGCTCCACCGCGCGCGACATCTATCGAACGATGACCCTGGGGCTCGACGGAACACCCATGCCCTCGTTCGCCGACGCGCTCAGCGACGAGGAGCGCTGGGCCGTCTCATACTATGTGCTGTCGCTCTCGGCCTGGAGGGATCCGCTCACGGGCCAACCGCTGGACGTGCCGGCAGGCGCCCGCGCGGCGCTCAACTCCCCAGAGACCGCAGCCGCTTGGCCGGAATCGGCCCTGGATCCCGCCCGGCTCGAGCACGCGGTGCGAGAGAGCCGCGGCAAGCCGCGTATCCTCTATCGTGGAGTCCGCGAGTGATCGAGCATCTTACGCTCGGCGAGTTCGTCGTGGCGGTGTCGATGAGCCTGGCGGCGCTCTGCGCTTTCCTGTGGGGAGCCGCGACCGGTGCCTTTCGCGGCGTCGAGTCGATCAAGCATCAAGTCCTGCGCGCCGAAGGTCTCACGACCGAGGAAACCCAAGACCAGACATGAGCGACAAGACGCCTGAGAGCCATCCGAAATACGGTGAAATCGAGGAGTACGCGCAGGGAGAGATCCGCAGCTATCGTGGGATCGTCAACAAGTGGCTGCTCCTGGTGTACGCGGTCCTGGCGGTCTGGGGAATCTACTATCTCTTCAGATACTGGGGCGGGCTCGGGCCCGGCCTGGGCGCCGGTCAGTAGGAGCGCCCAATGCGGGCCGAGCGCATCCTGATTCCGCTGGCGCTGCTGAACCTGGTCGCCCTGATCCTCGGCGTCGTCTACAACATCTTCGCCGACCTTCTGGGGCTGACGTAGCGTGAGCACCATCGAGCGGGTCGCGTTCGGGGCGTTCCTCGTGGGCACCGTGGCCTTCTTCATCTGGGTGGCGATGCTCGCCGCCCGCAAGTAGGCTCGTGGCCCACGGCGCCGCCCAGGCGCTCGGCGCCGGGACGCCCGGCGACATCTGGTCGGTCGCGGCTCTGACAGCCGGCGGCTGGAGCGTGCGACCCGAGGTCGCCGGACCTCTTCTGATTGCGGCGTGCGCGTACGCGGTGGGCTGGTGGCGCCTGCGCCGTCGCGGAGGGTCAGTCCCGGGCTGGCGCGTCGCGGCCTCCGGAGGCGGCCTCCTGAGCGTGTTCGTCGCGCTCTCGCCGGCCCTCGATCAGCTGGCCCACACAAGCTTCGTGGCGCACATGGTTCAGCATCTTTTGCTGATCGTCGGCGCCGCTCCGCTCTTGCTGCTCGCCGATCCTTTCGCGGCGCTCTTCTGGGCGCTCCCGGCGCCGGTGCGCGTGGGTGCCGGCCGGCTGCTCCGGCCGGGGACGCCCCTGCGCCGGCTCTGGCGGGGACTCACCATGATGTCGGTGGCGTGGCCCGCGTACGTCGGCGCGATCTGGTTCTGGCATCTGCCAATCGCCTATGACGCCGCCGCCGCCGACCGCGTCGTCCACGACCTCGAGCACCTCGTCTTCGTCGGAACCGCCGTGCTGTTCTGGTGGCCAATCATCCAGCCGGCGCCGCGATTCCGCCCGCCGCCGAGCTACGGTGGCCGCGTCGTCTACCTGGTCCTCGCCGCCATGCAAGGCTCGCTCCTCGGCCTGCTCCTCGCCATGAGCCCCCAGACCTGGTACCGCTCTTACCCGAACGCCGAGGACCAGTCGCTCGGCGGCCTCGTCATGTGGGGAATCGGCGGCGCCGTGGACATGCTGGCCGTGCTGATCCTGATCGGACGCTATCTCGTCTCGCAGGAGCGAGCCGCACCCGACCCGAGTCACGAAGGTGCGGGCGCGCGCGTCTCTCGCCCCTGAGGGGCGCGACTTCGCTCTCGCTCAGGCCGTCCTTCTCGACCCCGGCTGGTCCCGGTAAACCGCCGCGCGATGCGTTTCCGGCAGGAAGGCGTACACGGTGTTGCGGACCGCGTCGAAGCCGATCGTGTGCGCGCCACGCTCCGTCGGGACGCTTTCCAGAAGGCGCATCGTCTCGGTATCGAACACGTCGATGACGCCGGGCTCGCCGATCGCAACATAGAGATGCCGGAACGCAGGGCTGAAGAAGACGACATCCGGCACGCCACTGATCGCATGCGCACTTCGAACGGCTCCGGATCGCGCATCGACCACGAGCAGCGTCTTTCCGTCGCAG
>WNFC01005995.1_pt1 | contig 13351 bp, 9 predicted proteins | sample 5400541 | NCBI WGS metagenome assembly WNFC01 (sample SAMN13153342, study PRJNA577476) | soil metagenome | isolation source: 120 cm saprolite under Douglas fir tree site 2 hole 2 replicate 1 | place: USA:California | collected 2015-04-18
GTCCGGTGCGGATGGTCACGAACTCGGACTCGCGCGGCTCGGGCCCGAGGCCGTACTCGACCGTCCACGTGTAGCGGCCGGGAATCCGTGTCGCGACGGCGGCGCGGATCTTGACGCGGCGGCTCGTCGTCGGGTCCATCTCCTGGTACCAGTCGGGCTGCAGGATGTCGACGGTGGGCGGGATCTGAGCGGCGTGGACGGCCTGCACGGCCTGGTACACGTTCGGGCGCCCGTAGCCGTACTGGATGTTGAAGGTCGCGCCCGGGAGGCCCGGGAACGGCAGCGTCGGATCGTCGATGGGAGACACGGTGGCGCGCACGACCTGCTTCACCTCGTCGGCGCTGAGCGGCCGAGCGATCTCGGCCGCCTGCGCGGCGTCGAGACCGGCGGTGATCACCAGGGCTGCGACGCCCGCCTGGGTGGGCGTCCCGGTCGAGGTCGAGCCGTCGTTGTCCGGCACGCTGAAGAGGTTGTGCGGACCGAAGGAAGTGAGCGTCGAGCGGCTGCGATAGGTGCGGTTGGAGGTCACGCTCGGCGACTGCTGGCCACGCGTCGACTGGTCGCCGACGATCGAGTTCCCGGGCCAGAGGTGCGGGTAGAACATGCCGTCGGTGTGATCGCCCGAGTCGAAGTCGTTGGAGGCCCACGCGACCACGACGCCGCGGTCGTAGGCGTAGCGTAGGGCCTGCGCGACTTCGGGGATGAGCCCGATCGACGCGATCACACCCGTGATCGTCTTCGCACCCGAGTCGACCGCGAACGTGATCGCCTCGGCGATGCGGTCGGGGCGGTCGATAGCCTCGTCGCCGGCCTTGACCGTGAGGAGGCGGCACCGGGGGCACATGCCGGCGGTGCGGAGCGCGTTGTCGGTCTCGCCGATCACCTGCCGCGACTCGCCGTTCGCGTGGCCGTAGACGCTGTTGTCGGTCTGCGGATCGTTGGTGTCGCGGTGGAAGTTCCAGCCCGAGATGTCGTCGACGTAACCGTTGCCGTCGTCGTCATGCCCGTCCGAGAACGCGCGGATCAGGTCCTCGGCCGTGATCCCGCCCGCCTGGGGGTGGAGGAACGGCCGCGGCACGCGCGGGTCATCGGCGTAGTCGTCGACGTTCACCACGCCGTCGCCGTTGAGATCGTACGTGCCGTGCGTCATGCCGCCTGCATCCTCCGGGAGCGGGAGCTCACCCGTGTTCAGATAGGCGCGCAGCCGGAGCTCGGGGCTGTCGTCGAGGCGCCAGTTGACGCCGCCCTCCATGTAGGCGACGAGGACCTCGTCGCGGCCGCGGTCACCGAGCTCGTTCCACACGCGGTCGACGCTCATCCCGCTCGCACCCTCGGGATCCGTGGCGGCCGGCGCGTCGGCCGGCAGGCAGGAATAGAGGTACCACTGCTCCTCGTTCCACGTCTTCGTCTGATCGCCCCGCTCGGCGGGCGCGTAGTCCGGATCGTTCGGGTAGGCGGGGAGGTTGGCGCACGTGCCGCCCGCAGCGGACGCCGGCGCGGCCAGTGGGGCGAGGAGGCAAAGGGCGGCGAGCAACTCGAGCGAGCGGGGAAGCGAGACGGCGCGCATGCGAACTCCTCCTCGGCTGGTCAGCTCCCACGCGCGTACCACCGGCCGTCGAACAGGGTCAACGAATTCGACCCGACGAGGAGAGTAGAAAAGACGGGATACCGCCACCGGCGAAAGGTGACGTCGCCCGGTCCACCGCCGCCGGCTCCGCGGAAGCGAAGTCTGCGCGCGGGGACGTCTGCTAGCGAGCTAGCGACTCGCGCGCGCGGATCACATCGTTGTAGCCGCGGCCCGGCGGGATCGCGTCGAATGCCCGCTCGGGCATGAACGTCACGTAGAGGGCGCGTCGGCCCGCGCCGCTGCCGGTGGGCGGCGGCGCGGCATGGAGCACGTCGACGGTCGGAGCCTCGGCGCCCGGCTCGACGGCGATTGCGTCGGCCCCGGGTGTCAACCGGTAGGCGCGGCCGTCGGTCAGCAGGAAGGCGATCGGCCGTGCGCCGCGCACGTCGCGCGCGGCCGCTCGCCCGGCGCCCGACCTGCAGCGTGCGGGGAGCACGCGGCGGTGGTAATCGTCGAAGGCGAGGGCGGGGAAGCCGCGCACCGAGGCCTCGGCCGCGCTACTTGCCGGAGCGCGCGAGGGCGTCGACGTCGAAGGTGGCGGGGTTGAACTTGATCCGGCCATAGAAGGCGGAGTTCGGACTCGACTTGATCCCCGCGACCGTGGCGCGGTTGAGCTTCAGGTTCTCCGCGCACTGGTAGGCCATGTTCGAGCCTTGCATGTAGTCGACCTTGCCATCCGGCCGCGTGAACCGGAGCGGGTTCCACGCCATCACCTGCATGGTGTTCAGCAGCTCGCCCTTCCAACTGAACTTGCGGTGCCAGGCGCCCTGGTAGGTGAGCTTGTCGATCCAGAGCTCGAGCTTGCCGTAGAGGTAGTACCGATCGCGCGGCACGCCCTCGACCACCCAGAACCGCCGCCTGGCGAGCACCGAGGGCCCGGTGGGCGCCCAGGCGATGCCCTTCCACGCGGGATCCATGTAGCCGATGAACTTCGTGTCGGGCCAGTCCGTGTCCCACGCCCCGATCTCCGGTACCCAGCGCGCCTTGCCGACGTCCTTCAGGTTCAGGTCCTCGGCGAAGCGGAAGCCCTCCACCTCGCCCTTGAGATTCCACTCGAAGTCCTCCGGCTTGCCGTCGAAGAAGGGACCGTCGTCCTGGCTCATGTCGGAGCCGAGGAAGCCGTCGGAGCGGTTGGTCGGGCTCACGGCCCGCACGCGGCGGAGCGCCGGCACGTAGGTCCAGGTGGAGTCGCGCCGGTCGGCATCTCGGTACCGCCAGGTGAGGGCGGCGGTCCCGTGCAGGTCGGCAGGCGCCTTCACGAGGATCAGGGCCTGCGTGAGGAAGTTCTGCGGGTTTGGCATCCGCTCGTCCTCGGGGACGCCGTCGTAGTAGGCGAACCGGACGTCCTGGTCGGTGCGGCGCTCGAGGCCCCCCGGGCTGATCCAGTTCACCTGCGACTCGGCGCGCAGGTTCCCGAAGTACCAGAAGCGGTAGAACTGGTTCCACACCACCTTCACGCCGGCCGTGCGATCGCTCGGGTCGATGCTCGGAAACGGGTGGCCGAGGACGTACGGCGGCTGCTTGCCGGTCTCCTTGCTCAGGATCTCCCCGCGCGGGCCCACGGTGAACTTGCCCTCGTTGGCCCGCGCAGCCGCCTGGAAGTCCGGCGGCCAGTTGTACTTGCTCTCGGGCCAGTCGGCGACGGGGTTCCGATACTCGCCGTCGCGGTAGTGGCGGAGGATCTCCGGGGGCAGGAGGCTCTCCGCTTCCTGCCAGGTGGTCTGATCGAGCGTCTCGCCGGGCTTCGGCCCCTCGGCGCCGCCCGCGGTGGCGATCGCGAGCGCGGCGACCAGGACGACGGCGGCCACGACGAGGCTCGGCTTCGACATCACCTGCAGTTCTGCTCACCCGCCAACGGGCGCCGGACACTAGCGCGGATCCGTGGGGCGAGGGAAACGGAAATTGCGGAGCATCGCGGCGCCCTTTTGCGGCGAGCGTAGACCCGCGTCGACCGCTCAGGGTATAGCCCCAGCGGGGTTCTGATGCGGCTCGTCGTCGGGGTTACCGTCCTGCTCCTGGTCGTCGGTGGCGTCGGGCACGGGCAGGTGACGACCGCCTTCCGTGCGGGCGCCGCGCACCAGATCAGCGCCGATCCCTTCGCCGGCCTCTCCGGCGCGGAGGCCGACACGGAGGTCGAACCCGACATCGCGGTCGACCCGAACGATCCCGACGTCGTCGTGGCCGTCTTTCAGCAGGGGCGCTTCGTCCAATCAGGCGGCTGCGTCGATCCCGGCTTCGCGACCTCTCGGGACGGCGGCCGCACGTGGATCACGGGCAGCCTCCCCGGGTTGACCGTGGCCGCGAGCGGCCCATTCGATCGGGCCTCCGATCCGGCGGTCGCCATCGGAGCCGACGGCGCCGTCTACGTGCAGACGCTCCCGTTCGACGTTCGGGACTGCCGCAGCGCGGTCGCCGTCCAACGGTCGGACGATCACGGCCTCACCTTCAACGCTCCCGTCCTCGTGCAGGATGACTCCTCCTGCTCGGTCTTCAACGACAAGACCTGGATCGCCGTGGACACCTTCCCCGCGAGCCCGCACCGCGGGCGGGTGTACAGCGTGTGGGACCGCATCGAGCCCGCCGGGCAGCCGATCTCGCTGCGCTACTCCGATGACCGCGGCGAGACCTGGAGCGCACTGGTCGCGGTGTCCAGCCCCTTCTTCCCCGGGGGCATCGGGGCGTTTCCCCTCGTCCAGCCGAACGGCGACTTGACGCTCGTCTACGCGCCGGTCGGAACGGCGACCGCCGAAGAAGCCGCGCAGACGTCGCACGACGGCGGTGTCACCTTCGCTCCGCCGGTCACGATCGAGAGCTTCGCGGGCAGCGACCCGGCGGGCATGCGGACCGGCGATGGGCTTCCCGCGGCCGCGCTCGACCCGGTGACCGGCCGGCTGTACGTCGTCTGGCAGGACGGTCGCTTCCGCTCCGACGGGCTCAACGACATCGTCATGAGCGTCTCGACGGACGGGGGAACGAGCTGGGGGCCACTCGGCCTGGTGAACGTGAGCGCGCCACGTCAACCCCGCGACCGCTTCACGCCGGGGATCGCCGCGTACGGCGGCGCGGTCCTCGTCGTCTATGGTGCCCGCAAGGATCTCGGCCCGCGGGTGAGCATGCGCTACGTGGCCTCGGTCGACGATGGCGTCACCTTCGGCCGGGAGCGCCGGCTCGGTCGCACGGGAGATCTGACCTACGCCGCCACGGCCGGCGGGCAGCGATTCCTCGGCGACTACATCGGCGTAACGGCTTCCGCGACCACGGCGCACGCCGTCTGGTGCCTCTCGGCCCGGCCCCGGCTCGGCGCGCCGGGACCGCTCCACCAGGTGGCGTTGAGCGCGACGTTCACCCACTAGCGATCGCTTCGCGCGCCCCGAGCGGTGGCTGCGTGTCGATCTCCTCCGCGGGGCATGCGGTCATGCCCGCGCGGGAGGGCTTGCTCCCTCCCGGGCACCGCCGTATTGGACTCAGGAGCAGCGTGCAGAGCGAGCGGGGATCCCGGGGAGGACGAGCGGAGGCGCGGGGCGCCTGCGCGGCAGCACGGTGGAGCTCCTCGATGCTCTGGCTCAGCGCCTGCGTGCTCCAGATGAGCTTCGTGTTCCGCTCCGATTGACTGGCGCTGCCGGGCCGCGATGATGCGCGCGTCCTTCATGGAGGAGCGGTGGCGGGGTCCCGAGGTCGGCTCCTGGCGTTTGGGATGGGCCCTGCCCGGGTTCTTGCTCCTCGTGCCGTTGGTCGCCGTGGTGCTGGCCAAGAGACCCCTGGGGGAGAACGTGCATCGGCCGGGCGCGGACTGCACCGCCTGCCACACCGTCGAGCAAGCCGTGCTCGAGCACGACCCGGTCGCGGCGCGGGCCCTCCTCGCGCCCGATCTCGAGGAGCGCTGCCTCCTGTGCCACGGCGACCAGGGCGCCTCCCATCACACCGGCATCAAACCTCGGAAGCCCGTGCCCGACACGCTCCCGCTCTCCGCCGAGGGGCTGATCACGTGCGCCACCTGTCACTTCATGCACGGCGAGCCGAACGCCTTCGACGACTTCGCACGCATCGACAATTCGCGCGGCGGGCTGTGTCTCACGTGTCACGAGCTGTCGGAGCTCGAATGAGAGGCTCGCGAGGAGGCTGAGCGATGGCACTCTTTGGCTTGCTGCATCACCACCCCGGACACCGCGCCCGGCAGCTGCGATGGGTCCTCCCGCTGGTTGCGCTCGTGCTGGTGGCAGTCCTCGCGACGCTCGCCGTCCAGTACGAGGTGAGCAACCAGAGTGTCGGCAGGGAATTCTTTCGGGCGCACAAGACGATCACCCACACGGGCGAGCTCTTGCAGCGCGGCATGGTGATCGGGAGCGTGGTGCTGACCATCCTCGTGCTGGCGGTCGCGCTGTGGGCGTTCCGGCTCACGCACCGCATCGTGCGCCCCGTACACACGCTCCATCGGGCGCTCGAGGCGCTGGTGGCAGGCGACCTCGGCGTGCGCGTCGAGCTGCACCGGGACGACGAGTTCCACGAGGTGGCCGAGGCCCTGAACCGCCTCGTGGACGAGTTTGCGAGCACCCTGGCCAAAGTGCACGCGCTGGTCGATCGCACGGCGGCCGTGGCGCGCGGGGCGCACGATCAGGCGAGCGAGGCGCAGCTCCAGGGACTGGTCGGGGACCTCGATCGGACGATGGAGTTCTTCCGCCTCGAGCCACGCCGCACGATCCGCGAGGACGGCGACTGACATGCGGGGCGTCCTCGTGCTTGCGTGCCTGGTGCCGACGGCGGCGCACGCGGCGCCGACGCAGCTCAACCAGATCCCGACTACGGACCTGGTGCCGGTCAAGCAGGTGAGTCTCCAGCTTCAGAACGGCAACACCGAGGTGAGCGGCCGATCCTCGGTCTTCCATCAGCCGCAGCTCCTGCCGCAGAGCGAGTTCGGGCTGCCGGGGAACATCGAAGCCGGGCTCGACGTCGCGCCCTCCGACCCGCCGCACGACTACCGGCCAGTGATGAACCTCAAGTGGAATCCCGTGCGGGAAGACTATCGGATCCCCGCCCTCGCCGTCGGGGCGACGCAACTCGGCGTCGGCTTCACCCCCAGCTACTTTCTCGTGTTGAGCAAGACCCTCAACTACCAGCAGATCCAGTACCAGAAGTTCCGGGCCCATCACCGCAACATCAAGCTGCGCGGCATCCGGCTCCATGCCGGCATGCTGCGCACGAGCAACGCCTGGCGGGCGCTCGCCGGCACCGACATCGAGGTGAACGATCACTTCGTCGTCTATGCGGACTGGATCTCCGGGGCGCGGAACGCGGTCGCGGTGGGTGGTGTGCTGGTGATCGACCGGCTGAACAGCGTCCAGGTGTCGCTGCTGCGCGGGAACACCGAGGACCGGGTGAGCGGCGTGCTCGTGGGTCTCACGCACACCTTCGACCTGACCCATCCGTTCGAGTGGTGACCCGCCGTGGTCTGGGCGCTGCAGGCAGGCTGGACCTCGGTGTCAACCCGAGCAGGGGGACGTACGTCTATAAGGGAAGGGCGTCTCGCGGGCCGCCGCAACCGGCGGCCCCGAACCCGATCGCGGGCCGCTACGCGCTTGACAGGGCCCGGCGGGACCCGAATATTAGAAACGGACTAGTCCGTAAACTAAATGTCGACGCCCGTCCCGCAGCCTGAAGCGCAGCACCCGCGCCGGGGCCGTCCGCCCACCCCGGGTCTCCGCGAGGGCATCCTGCGCGCGGCCGAGATCATTTTCACCCGCCGCGATTACCACGAGGTGCAGATGGACGACGTCGCCGAGGCCTGCGGCGTGGGCAAGGGCACGCTGTATCGGTACTTTCCCGGCAAGCACGCCCTGTACTTTGCGGTCATGTTCGAGGGCATCGAGCGCCTGCGCGCGGAGCTCGCGGCCGCCGTCGGCACGAGCGAGCCCGCGGCGCGCAAGATCCGCGGCATCGTGCACCGGACGCTCGCGCATTTCTGGGATCGGCGGTTCTTCTTCTCCCTCATCCACCAGAACGAGCACAAGCCCGATGGTGAGGCCCGGGAGTGGTTCCGGCACCGGCAGGTCCTGTCGCACCTGGTCCAAGAGGCCCTCGAGAATGCGATGGCCGCCGGTCACATCCGGCGCATCGATGCGCGCATCGCCACGGAGATGCTATTCGGCATGATGCGGGGTGTGAACCGCTACCGCGCGAAGGACGACCGGCTCGAGGACGTGGTCACGGCGGTGGTGGACATCTTCATGCGCGGGGTCGGCACGCCGGCGGGCCGGCAGGTCCTGGCGCCGCCGCGCGCGCGGAGGGCATGATGTCGCTCCCTCGCGTCGTTCCCCTCGGCATGCTGGCCCTGGTCGTGCCGGCCGCGGCACTCGCCGAGGGCCCGGCCAAGAAGACGCTCGCCGAGTGCATCGCGATCGCCCTGGCAGAGCAGCCGACACTCAAGGCGGCATCGGCATCGGTCGAGGCGGCGCGGGAGCGGGTGTGGGAGAGCACGGCCGCGTACCTCCCCCAGGTCGGGGCGTCGTACAGCGCCACGCGGCGCCACGCGAGCAGCGGGAGCCTGACCGGCAGCAACTTCGGCGGCGCCCGCGCGGCGACGTTCGACTTCTACAGCACCGGTGTGGCGCTCTCGCAGGTGCTGTTCGACTTCGGGCAGAACCTCTCGCTCATCCACGCGGCACAGCGGAGCGCCGAGTCGACCGCGGCCGATGCGGCGACGCAGCACGACGCGGTCGTGCTCAACGTCGCGCAGGCGTACTTCGGGCTGCTCGCCTCCTACCGGCTGCGGGACGTCGCCGACGAGACGGTGGCGGACAACCAGAAGCACCTCGATCTCGCCCAGGGCCGCTTCGGGGTCGGGCTGGCGCCGAAGTTCGATGTCACCCAGGCGCAGGTGCAGCTCGCGAGCGCGGAGCTGAACCAGGTGACGGCGCGCAACAACGTGTCGCTGGGGCGGGAGACCCTCCGCCACGCGCTCGGCCTGAGAGGGCCCCTCGAGTTCGACATCGTCGACGCGCTCGAGCAGCCGCCGATCGAGGTCGACGATGCCGAGGCCCTCGCGCTCGCCTACGACCACCGGCCGGAGCTGCGCAGCATCCGCGCGCAGGTGGACGCGGCCGCGCAGCGGGTCGCGGCGGTCGAGAAGGACTACTTCCCGAAGGTCACCGGCAACGCGGGCTACAGCTGGTCGGGGGCGCAGTACCCCCTGCAGGAGAACTGGAGCATCGGAGCCGCGGTCAACCTTTCGCTCTTCAACGGCGGCCTCACGACCGCCCAGGTCGGCGAGGCCAAGGCCAACCTCGAGAACCTGCAGGCCAACGAGGAGCTCACGCGCCAGAACATCACGCTCGACGTGCGGCAGGCGACGATCAACCTGCGCCAGGCGGTCGAGAGCATCCGGGTCGCGGACAAGGGGCTCCAGCAAGCGCGCGAGAACGTCGAGATCGCCGAAGGCCGCTATTCAACGGGCGTCGGCAACATCATCGAGCTCACCGACGCGCAGACGTCGCTCACCAGCGCCGAGGCGAGCCGGGTCCAGGCAGTGGTCAACTACCGCACGGCGCTGGCGTCCCTCGAGCGGGCGACCGCGCACCCGTTCTCGGCGGAGTGAGCATGGAACCGATCGCTCGCGCGCGTGGAGGACGCCGCCGTTGGCCGTGGCTCCTGGCCGTCGTCCTCCTCGCCGGGGTCGGGTACGGGCTGCACGCCACCTCGGCGACCCGCCAGCCGGCCTCCGCCGAGCCGGCGGCGCGGCCGGCCGGCCCGGCAGTCCCCGTGTCGGTGGCGACCGCGCGCGAGGGAGACCTGCCCGTCTATCTCACCGGGCTCGGCTCGGTGACGGCCTTCAATACCGTCAGCGTGAAGAGCCGCGTCGACGGCCAGCTGATCAAGGTGGCTTTTCAGGAGGGGCAGTTCGTTCACGAAGGAGACCTGCTGGCCGAGATCGATCCCAGGCCCTTCGAGGTGCAGCTGACGCAGGCAGAGGGGCAGATGGCCCGCGATGCGGCGTTGCTCAAGGACGCGCAGATCAACCTGGCCCGCTACCGGGAGCTGCTCGCCAGGCAGCTGATCGCGAAGCAGCAGGTCGACGACCAGGCCGCGCTGGTCGACCAGTACGCGGGCGCCGTCAAGATGGACCAGGGACTCATCGACAACGCGCGCCTGCAGCTGACCTACTCCCACATCACCGCCCCCATCAGCGGCCGGGCCGGGCTGCGGCTGGTGGACGCGGGCAACATGGTGCACGCTACCGATCCGAATGGGTTGCTCGTCATCACCCAGGTGCAGCCAATCGCGGTGCTCTTCACGCTCCCGGAGGACAATCTGCCTCCCATTCTCGGGAAGGTGCGAGCCGGGGAGCGCCTGACCGTGGAGGCGTACGACCGCGCGGGTCAGAACAAGATCGCCGCAGGCGCCCTCCTCACGGTCGACAATCAGATCGATCAGAGCACCGGGACCACCCGTCTGAAGGCGATCTTCCCGAACGACGATGACGTGCTCTTCCCGAACCAGTTCGTGAACGCGCGCCTGCTGCTCGACGTGAGGAAGGGGGCGGTCATCGTGCCGCTGGCCGGGATCCAGCGCGGCCCGCAAGGCACGTTCGTCTACCTGGTGAAGCCGGACCACACGGTCGACGTGCGCCAGGTCACCCTCGGCCCGACGTCCGCCACCGACGCCGCGATCGAGGCCGGCTTGTCGGCCGGAGAAGTGATCGTCATCGAGGGTGTCGACAAGCTGCGGGCGGGGAGCACGGTGCAGGTGAGGACGCCCGGCGGGGAGGCCTCGGGCTCGAGACCCAGCGCATGAATCCGTCACGGCTGTTCATCCTCCGGCCCGTCGCGACGTCGCTGCTGATGGCGGCCATCATGCTGGCCGGCGCCATCGCCTACCGTCAGCTGCCCGTTTCCGCGTTGCCGCAGGTCGATTATCCCACCATCCAGGTGCTCACCTTCTATCCCGGCGCCAGTCCGGACGTCATGGCGTCGTCGGTGACCGCGCCCCTCGAGCGCCAGTTCGGGCAGATGCCCGGCCTGAACCAGATGATGTCCACCAGCTCCTTCGGCAGCTCGGTCATCACGCTGCAGTTCGCGCTCGATCTCAACATCGACGTCGCCGAGCAAGAGGTGCAAGCGGCCATCAACGCCGCCGCGACGTATCTACCCCGCGACCTGCCGAACCCGCCCGTCTACAGCAAGACGAACCCGGCGGACGCGCCGGTCTTGACCCTCGCCCTCACCTCGAAGACCCTTCCACTGTCGAAGGTGCAGGACCTGGCGGATACGCGTCTCGCCCAGAAGATCTCGCAGCTGCCCGGCGTCGGACTGGTCAGCATCAGCGGCGGACAGAAACCGGCGGTGCGCGTGCAGGCGAACCCCTCGGCGCTGGCCGCCTACGGGCTCGGCCTCGAAGACGTCCGCTCCGCCGTGGCGCAGGCGAACGTGAACCAGGCGAAGGGCAACTTCGATGGCGCGCTGCAGTCCTACACGATCGGCGCCAATGATCAGCTGCTCTCGAGCGACGACTACCGGCCGCTCGTGGTCGCCTACCGCAACGGTGCGCCGGTGCGAGTCTCCGACGTCGCGGACGTGAGGGACGACGCCGAGAACGTGAAGCAGGCCGCCTGGATGAACACGGTCCCTGCGGTCATCCTCAACATCCAGCGGCAGCCCGGCGCCAACATCATCGGCGTCGTCGATCGCATCGAGAAGCTGCTGCCGCAGCTCACGACCGCCTTGCCGTCCGCGGTGCAGGTCACGGTCCTCACCGATCGCACCACCACGATCCGGGCCTCGGTGAGCGACGTGCAGTTCGAGCTCATGTTGACCGTCGCCCTGGTCGTGATGGTGCTCTTCCTCTTCCTGCGCAGCCTCTCGGCGACCATCATCCCGAGCGTCGCCGTCCCGTTGTCGATCGTGGGCACCTTCGGGGTGATGTACCTGCTCGGCTACAGCCTCGACAACCTGTCCCTGATGGCGTTGACCATCTCGACCGGCTTCGTGGTGGACGACGCCATCGTCATGATCGAGAACATCGCCCGCTACATCGAGGAGGGTGATCCGCCGCTCGAGGCCGCGCTCAAGGGCTCCGCGCAGATCGGCTTCACCATCGTGTCGCTGACGGTCTCGCTGATCGCCGTGCTGATCCCGCTCCTCTTCATGGGCGACATCGTCGGGCGCCTGTTCCGGGAGTTCGCCATCACGTTGAGCGTCACGATTCTCGTCTCGGCCGTCGTCTCGCTGACGCTGACGCCGATGATGTGCGCCAGGCTGCTGCGAAGCCAGCCGGTGGACGAGCAGAGCGGGTTCTATCGCGCCTCGGAGCGATTCTTCCACGCGGCGATCCGACGATACGGGACGACGCTTCGCTGGGTGCTCGGGCACCAGACGGCGACGTTGCTGGTCGCCGGAGCGACGCTGGTGGCGACGATCCTTCTCTACGTGATCGTGCCGAAGGGATTCTTCCCGGTGCAGGACACGGGCGTGATCCTGGGCGTGTCCGAGGCGCCCCAGACGGTGTCGTTCGCCGCCATGGCGGAACGCCAGCAGGAACTTGCGAAGGTGATCCTTCAGGATCCCGCCGTGCAGAGCCTGTCCTCTTTCATCGGCGTCGACGGCGTCAACACCACCAACAACAGCGGGCGCATCCAGATCAACCTGAAGCCGCTCGACGCGAGACGGGCGAGTGTCGGCGACGTCATCCGTCGCTTGCAGCCGCGGCTGGCCGCGGTGCAGGGCATCACCCTCTTCATGCAGCCGGTGCAGGACCTGACGGTCGAGGATCGGGTCAGCCGGACGCAGTATCAGTACAGCATCGAGTGTCCGGACGTGAACGAGCTCCACCTCTGGGCTCCGCGGCTGCTCGAGAAGCTGGAGGCGCTGCCCCAGCTGCGCGACCTGGCGAGCGACCAGCAGAATGGCGGCCTGGAGGCGTCGGTGGTGATCGACCGGGACACCGCCTCGCGGCTCGGGATCACGCCGCAGATGATCGACGACACGCTCTACGACGCCTTCGGCCAGCGGCAGGTGTCGACGATCTTCACGCAGCTGAACCAGTACCACGTCGTCCTGGAGGTGAAGCCGACCTTCCAGCAGGGCCCGGACGCGCTGAAGGACATCTACGTCCACGCGGCGAGCGGGGCGCAGGTGCCGCTCAGCGCCTTCACCCACTTCGCGCCGACGACCACGGCGCTCGCGGTCAATCACCAGGGGCAGTTCCCCGCCGTCACCCTCTCCTTCAACCTCGCGCCGGGGGTCGCCCTGGGTGACGCGGTGACGGCCATCGAGGCCGCCGAGCGCGAGATCGGCCTGCCCGCCAGCATCCGCGCGAGCTTCCAGGGCACCGCGCAGGCCTTCCAGGCCTCTCTCGCCAACGAGCCGCTGCTCATCCTCGCCGCGCTCGTCACCGTCTACATCGTGCTCGGCATCCTCTACGAGAGCTACATCCACCCCCTCACCATCCTCTCCACCCTCCCCTCGGCCGGCGTCGGCGCCATCCTCGCCCTGCTGCTCTGCCGCACCGATCTCAGCGTGATCGCGCTGATCGGGATCATCCTGCTGATCGGGATCGTCAAGAAGAACGCGATCATGATGATCGACTTCGCGCTCGAGGCCGAGCGCCAGGGGGGGAAGGCGCCGGAGGAGGCGATCTATGACGCGTGTCTCCTGCGGTTCCGGCCGATCATGATGACGACGATGGCGGCGCTGCTCGGCGCCTTGCCGCTGGCGCTCGGCACCGGGGTGGGGGCCG
>WNFC01030260.1_pt1 | contig 13351 bp, 10 predicted proteins | sample 5400541 | NCBI WGS metagenome assembly WNFC01 (sample SAMN13153342, study PRJNA577476) | soil metagenome | isolation source: 120 cm saprolite under Douglas fir tree site 2 hole 2 replicate 1 | place: USA:California | collected 2015-04-18
GCGCGAAACTCAAGACCTCCGCCGACAAATCGGAAAAGCTCTTGATCGAGGCAGATGTTGTCCGCGTCCTGGCGCGTAGCTTGCAAGCCACCCACATGGCGGACCGTTTGGCGCAAAAACTCGTCAAGTTTATTCACGATTTCGCTGTCCCGCCTCACGTTCAGGAGAAGATCCGCGAGGAACTACATTGGAGCTCTCTGAATAGCAGCAAGAAATTTGCCCGGCTGATGAACATTAAGAACTATTCGTCCACCGAGTTTCGGTGGCTGATGGATCTTTCGAAAGAGCTCGTGATGTTGCGGGACATGGATCGCACCTCTGCGCTAACCAGTCACTACTTCGACTTCCTCGATGAGGAGGGCGTGCAAATCGTCACTACGGAGTTGAGCCGGGCGCCCGAGTTAATTCGCACTGTTTCGCTCGCCTACGCGGGATTTGCCTCCAAAACAGCAGAACGGCTGGGTCGAGTCTTGCTGCGCGAAGATGTCTCCGATTATGTTCACTTCCTGGCGGCAAGCGCATTGAGCGTCTTATCTCAAGCGATCGTTGCGTTCGAAGATTTCCAGGATGTCCTCGCAATCGGCGTTTCACTAGAGACTTCGCGGTACCGGGACCCTGAAAAACATGCGAAGTGTTGTGGTACGGGGCTTAATCGATTGCTCCCGGCCGCGGCCATCGAACGCATCGTTGAGTTATTTCTGCTGCAGAAAGGCGATCCTGCTTGGGGAAAGACTGCCGCAACCCTGCTTCGCCTGGCCACTCCCGCCAGTACTGAGATCGTTTTCAATCATCTGATCCGAGAGGCGGACACCAAGAACCGTCTGTCCCTTCTACGTCTCGTCGGAAAGCTCGACAAGGGAAGCGTCGACGTTGCGTATAAATACCTGGCAGACGAGCGATGGTACGTCGTGAGAAACATGTGTGGCGTGTTGGCGGAACTGAAGGACCCGGAGCTGGCCGACCATATCACACCCGCGCTGGAACATCCGGACGCTCGAGTCCAACAAGCTGCCCTCAAGGCGTTGGTCAATAGCCGGACAGTGCGTGCAGCACCGGTGTTGGCTGGCTCTCTCTCCAAGCTTGCGCCCAATGTACTCGATGAAGCGCTTAATGAGCTGACTTTCATGAGGCACCCGAAAACCATCGCGGGGCTGGAGGAATTCGTTGCCGCTGGCAGCGGCAGCCTGGCTGCCTCGAAAAAAGCGATTCAAGTGCTGGCTTGCATCGATGATGATGAGGCCCTGCAAGCCCTGGACAGACTATTCCGTAACGAAGAGTTGGATAGCAGAATTCAGCGAACCGTCTTAACCGCGATCTGCAAAAACGCGTCGCCAGTGGCGGTGCAGCTATTGCAGGAACTTGCTGCAACTCACAGCCCCTTCACTGAGGAAATACGCGCCGAACTCAACTTGCGCAGGTCCAGTTAAACCATTTGCCTGGTGCAAAATTACGCTTGAGTTCCTGCGGCTTGCATACCCTGCTTGCATTTGAAGTCCCGCAGCGACAGCTCAATCCCACCAAACTCGGGATGTTCATTGTGATCGAGAGTGAACGCGATATCGAGAAGATCGCCTGGCAGAAGCTTCTCCAGCGCTAACCGTTCCGCCAACCGCCACCCCACGGCGTTGTAGGTGAGCGACCGGCGCCAGCCTGACTGGCCATCGGCCGCTCCCGGCGCCAGCTTCAGGCGAACATGCTTCTCTTTCAGAATTCTTGCGGGAGCAACAAGCCGCGCAGCACTCGCGCAGAACACCGGCTCGGGATTTCCCGCTCCAAATGGCTCCAGCTTTCGCAAGGCCTCGAACAGTTCCGGAGTGACTGAATCCAACGGGAGTTCGGCGTCAACGTTCATCACCGGCTCGAAATCAGCAAGGCAAAGGCGCGATCGCGAATAGGCGTCCAGCTGCGCTCGCAATTCCGCCACGCGCGCAGACGGCAACGAGAATCCCACCGCGTGAGCATGTCCTCCATAACGCGTAAACAGAGCTCCGCAGGATTCGAGCGCATTCAGCAGGTGAAACGCCGGAATTGATCTGCCCGATCCATGCGCTTCCTCGCCATCGCGTGATACAACAAGCGCGGGGCGACCGTAGCGTTCTACTACGCGTGTGGCAGTGATGCCGATGACCCCGCGGTGCCATCCATCGCCGTCAATCACCATGCAATAGGAGTCACGCAGGGCCGCGTCTTCGGTCAGGCGCAGCTCGATGGCGTCGACGATGCGCCGCTCTTCCTCCTGGCGCTCGCTGTTTAGCTTGTCGAGGCGGACGGCGATGTCGCGGGTGCGGGCCGCATCTTTCACGCTGAACAACTCAATGACATCCTTCGCGATATCCATGCGTCCGGCAGCGTTGATTCTCGGCGCAATCCGAAACGCTACCTCGCCTGAGCTCAAAGGCTTGCCGCCAAGCTGCGCCACTTCCAGCAACGCCTTCAGCCCGGGATTTACCGCCGAGCGTAAAGCATTCAGCCCCAAGCTGGCGATCACGCGGTTTTCTCCAATGAGTGGGACTGAATCCGCAATGGTCGCAATGGCAGCGACCCTCAAAAACGAGAGCAGTAGTTGCGACTGGTCGCGATGCGCAAGCCTCTTCTGCATGAGAGCTTGGGCGACCTTGAATGCGATGCCTGCCCCACATAGAGACTTGCAGGGATAATCACAGCCCGGCTGATTAGGATTAACCACCGCCAACGCATGCGGCAATCCGTCTGGCCCGGGCAGGTGATGGTCGGTAATGATGAGATCCACGCCTGCGCGCCGCGCACTCTCGGCCGCGGCAAACGCGCGAGTGCCCGAATCCACGCTGATCACCAGCCGGATGCCGGCGGCTGCGGCGCGCTCAATCACATCTCCGCGGAGGTCGTAACCCTCGCGCATGCGGTGCGGAACGTGGAAGTCCGCCGCACCCCCGCAGAGTTCGATGGCAGTCTTCAGAATCACGACGGCAGTCGTACCATCCACGTCGTAATCGCCGTAGACCAGAATGCCCTCGCGGCGCTCAATGGCGGAGTCAAGCCGGTCGATCGCAGCTCTCATCCCAGTCATCAAGTAAGGGGAATGCAGATGATCGAGTGACGGCGAGAGAAAAGGCCCGGCGGACGCAGGAGAATCAATCCCCCGCAAGAGCAGGAGCTTCGCCAGAATGGAACCAACAGCAGGACTCTTCTGGAAGAAGCCCAGCGACGAGATCTGCTCGGCCAATGCCTGGACGCGGTCGGTCTGACTTTGCTTGAGATTCCAGCGCACGGCTAGGGTTCGTCGTCCGCTCCGGACTCGTCAATGGCCAGACCGCCAAAGTCCTCGGCGACCTCGACCAGCCGCTGATAATGGTCGTACCATTCGGTCGAGCCTTCGTAGAGCATCATGACACCCTGAAAAGCAAAACCAAGCTGCACGAAGCCAGTCTTGCCCAGATAGGTTCGCAGCCAACGAGCGTCCTCAAGGTCTTCATCGCTGGTGAATTCGGCGCTGCTCAGGCGCTGGATCATCCCTTCCAGCTCTTCCTTCTCAAGCTGCCAGGAATCCATAGTCAGAAAGGGAGAACCGGAGGCTTTCGCGAGTTCCACAAAATCTTTCCAACCCTCGCTGTCCTCGCCGGGCTTCCACATGACCGTTTGGACCTCTTCATGGTCGACATATCCAGGGAAACGGCGCATGCCATGGCCTTCGATGAAGGCCACCATGTCATCTTTCATGGTTGCGAGATCGTCGTGGAGGGAGGGCATCGCTCAAAGCATTGTATGCCAGTTGACTCTCAGCCGTCAGCCATCAGCTATCAGGAATCTCGATTAGCTTTCGCACGGGTGCCTGAATTTTGGCGAGGCCGGTTTTCCTGATGGCTGATGGCTAACGGCTGAGAGCTGTTTTCGTGTGCTAAACTATTTTTTCACTCCAACTCCCAATCGACATGCTGCTTTCGAAAGAATATGTGGGCTATCTGGCCCGCGAAACCGTCAAAAGACTGGCTGCCTCTGAATTCATCGAAACTAAGTCCCTGCCAGTAGTTACAGAGAAGGTGCACGTGGCCATGCTGGAGGAACTCCAGCTTGAAGACCGCATTAATGATGAGGTGCGCGTGATCCTCGAAGCTTACTCTGACGAGATGCGCAATACCGGCGCGGACTACCAGGAAATGTTTCGCAAAGTAAAAAACGAGCTCGTCCGGAAATATAAGGCGGTACTGTGAGACTCAGCCGTGACAAAGTGAACAAGGTTGCGCACGTAGTTACGGATACTCTGGCTTCTATCGATGAACTGGACTTTGTCGAAGACCGCAACACCATCCGCCTGGAAGTTCGTAAGGTTCTCGAAGATCTGCTGAACCAGGAAGCAAGAATCGATCAATCTGCCCGCCAGAAGATCGAAAGCCAGAAACGCACCATTCTTGAAGGCAGCCAGGAGTGGGATATCCTCTACCGGAAGTACTACAACGAGGAAGTAAAGAAACTCGGCGTGTAGGCTGCTACGATCTACCTGAAAACTCCGCACTTAGCATTTTGGCAGTTAGTCCTTTTGGCCTTTTCTGCTCAGATGGCCAAGTGCTAAATGCAAAGTGCCAAGTGCTGAATCCCGCGAGATAATAAAGACTTGCACGAAGCGACTCGCATCTCGGAATTGATCAAGCAGTCCGCCGTAGAAGCCGGATTCGATTTAGCGGCTATTGCGCCCGTGCTCGACTTTCCCGAACTCTCGTACTTTCCCGATTGGATTGCCGCCGGTCATGCCGGAGAAATGAAATACCTCGAATCCCGCGACGATGCCGGCAACCTTCGGAGGGCTTCTCTCAAGACTGCATTCCCCTGGGCGCGCAGCGTGATCGTGTGCGCAATGAATTACAACACCGCGCACCCTTACTCAACGGACGTCAGCAATCCTGGCCAAGGATGGATTTCCCGCTACGCTTGGAGCCGCGAAGATTATCACGACTCCGTGTTCCGTCGATTGCGCGAAGTGGAAGTGAATCTCAAAGAAATCTGCGCCGGCACTCCCCTCGAAACCCGCTCCTACGTGGACACCGGGCCGATCGTCGAGCGTGTTTACGCAAAATACGCTGGAATCGGATGGCTCGGCAAAAACACTTGTCTTATCAACCAGAAAATTGGGTCATGGCTGTTTCTTGGCGTGATTGTTACGTCGCTTGAATTGTCTCCCGATCTGCCAGCCCCCGACCGCTGCGGAACTTGCACTCGATGTAGCCCTCATCGCGCCATATGAAATGGATTCCAACAAATGCATTGCGTATTTGACCATCGAAAAGCGCGGGGCCATCCCGGACGAGATGCGAGAGGGCATTGGGCATCAGGTTTTCGGTTGCGACATTTGCCAGGACGTGTGTCCTTGGAACCGAAAGGCCCCAGCCACCGACAAGCCAGAATTCCAGCCGCGCGAAGGGCTGGTAAATCCCGCGCTGGCATGGCTTGCGGAAATCAAGGAAGAAGAATTTCGCGAGAAGTTTCGCGGCTCCCCGATGAAGCGCGCCAAACGCTCCGGCCTGCGCAGAAATGCACTGATCGCAATCGGCAACAGCGGAGATGGAGCTCTTCTGCCGGTTGTTGAACGGGCGGCAAGTGATCCGGATCCCGCCGTGTCAGAAGCAGCGGAGTGGGCAAAGCGACAGCTGGAACAGATAACTCAGGAGAAAACCGGATAGTACTTCATGATTTCAGAAGCAGCTACCTCTCCATTTCAGACGCCCAGTTCAGAATGATCGATAATGGTGCCCCGTTGGGCTCGTCCACCTTGGTATTGATCAGAAATTTCTGGCCATCGGCGGTGACGTCATACGAAACCCGATCAAGCACCGAAATTGGCTGTCGCAAATGTGCCTGAAACAGTGTCATCGGCGAACCAGCTTCGAAGTTGTCGCCTGTCCTGACTGACACGGCCATCATCTTTCCTTCCGTCGATAAGTAGAATAGCTCCTTCCCGTCTCGCCTCCATCGCGGCTCCTGTCCACCTCCCCTGGACACCTGCCATTTGCTGTCGCCATTTGGAAACGGTGAAACGTAGATTTCCGAGTTCCCAGTTTGGTTCGAAGAGTATGCCATCCATTTTCCGTCCGGCGAAAACTGCGCGTTCCGAACGGCCCAGTTTCCCTGCAGCAGCGGCTTCGGCTGCCGATCCGATATCGACAAATACCAAAGCTCCCCGGTCTTAAAGCTGAGCAGGTACTTACCGTCACGCGACCAGTCGCAAGGACCTTGTACGGAGGGGATCGGATCGCCAATCACCCGCTCTGAGCCAGATCCATCCGCTTTTTTATCAAGTAAGCCCCACGAGGACTTTCGCAGGCCTCCAAACACGACTTGTTTGCCATCGGGACTCCAGACGGGAAGTTCATTCAGCCCCGGACCGAAGGTGAGCCGTGCCACTCCATCGCTTGCCAACTCGTGGATCCAGATGTCCACGTGTCGCCCATCCCTGTCCGTTTGTTCAAAAGCCACACGCCGACCGTCTGGCGAGACCGCTGGATTCGCAAATAATCCCGGTGGTCCGACGGCAGCTACTTGTTTTCCGCTCCGGTCAAACCAAAGGAATTGGGACTTGTCCGCGCCTTTCCCAGTTTGCACGATCAGGGTCTGATTAGCGGCCGCACCGAAAAGAGCCAAGTCAGTCTGCGGGAAGTATTGCACCTCGTCGCTGATAGTGCGCGGTTCGCCACTCAGCGTGTAGGTACGAGGGTCGAAGCGTTGTGCGACTAAAGCGTTGTCACGCACATACAGGAGGTAGCCGGGATCGGCATAAGCCGCATTCGAACTTGCGCTCACGACAAACCGCGTCTCCTGAGAATCCAAAGAGCCGACAAATACCGCATTTTTTTCGAATTCTCCTCCAAAGTTAGCAGCGAGATAGAGGAAGTGTCGTCCGTCCGGCAGGAAGCTGGGCCAGCGGTGGCTAGATACGGATGCGTCCGGCTTGGTTACCACCGTCGGCAAGCCGCCGGCCGAGGAAATACGGTAAACTCCCCCGTCCACGTGCGGTGAAAAGAGAATCACTCCGTCCTTATTCCAAGTGCCGCCACGACCGTTTGGGGCATCGCATAACACTTGTGGTGATCTTCCCGAAGAAACCGCTACCTTCTTGAGCTTTCCGTCTGCAAAAAATCCGATGGACCGGCCATCAGGTGACCAGAAGGGGTGCGATGCGCCTTCTGTTCCTTGCACAGTGTGCATCCCACGGCCACCGACTTCGTACGTCCAGAGAACGTACGTATTGGCCTGGTCCCAATAGCCGACAAGCGCCCCAGTTCGTCCGTCTGGTGACAGTGCGATATCGTTCGCCGCAAAGGGCACGGGGCTGTTGAAGTACATCGCTGGCGCCGTCTGGTGAGCACGAATCCACCAGCCAGCAACAGCAACAACCGCGACCAACGCAACTACGCCGAGGTGTCTCGCGGACATGTGGATCGGCACGCTAGTTTGGGAACCCGCCTGCGCAATCCACTGAAGCTGCACTTTGACGTCGTGCGCGCTCTGCAGGCGTTCATCCGGATCTTTCGCGAGACACTCTTTCACCACAGCTTCCAACGCGGGAGATGACATCGGTTTAATCGTCGAGATCGGTTGCGGCTCGCCGGCCAGGATCGCCGCGATGGTACTCGCCGTTGTTTTCCCCTCAAACGCACGCTTTCCGGTGATCATCTCGTAGAGCACGGCGCCCAGCGCGAAGATATCCGAGCGAACATCAGCTTCCTTTCCCTCCACCTGCTCCGGCGACATGTACTGGAAGGTCCCCACGATGGTGCCCTCCGTCGTCAGCGGACGCGACATGGTCGCCAGCGAAGCGGAACTCTCTCCAATCGGCACCATCGTTTTCGCCAGACCAAAGTCCATGAGCTTGGCGCCGGTCTTGGTCAGCATGATGTTGCTGGGCTTCAGGTCGCGATGAACCACCCCGCTGCGATGCGCTTTCTCCAAACCTTCGCAGATCTCTGCCCCTACCTTTAATACCTGCTCAAGCGGCAGCGGTACTTTGCGCAATCGATCAGCCAGCGTCTCCCCTTCCAGGTACTCCATGACCAGATAGCTGGCTCCGTCTTGCTGGCCGATGTCGTAGAGATGGCAAATGTTGGGATGACTTAACGAAGAGATGGCGCGAGCCTCGCGCTCGAAGCGTTCCTTGGCTTCAGGTTTTTGCGAGAGATGTTCGGGTAGGACCTTAATTGCGACATCCCGCTCGAGACGGGTGTCCCGCGCGCGCGATACACCTCGCCCATGCCGCCAGCCCCTAACGGCGACTGAATCTCGTAAGCCCCGAGTCTGCTGCCTGAGGTCAGTGCCATCCGTGCGCGACATTATAGCCCCAATGAGGCGACTGGGGCGTCGCTAGACCAGGGAGACCGGGCCGACGCCCTGTCCTTGCGTTTGGTAGTGCCGACAGCAAACCGACCTCTTTAATCTGACCTCTTTGTATTGACAACCGAGGTATAATGATGCCGCTCCCCAGATAATCCATCGCGGTGGGTAACGAGGTATGTCTGAGGCAGTTGTGCGCCTGGGGTCGTTGGCAGCCGCTCGCATTACTGTGTTCCGCTCATTTGTGAGCGGACATCACTGAATCCCGTAATGGCAATCCAGCGAAATTCCATCGACGCGCTTGCTGTGATCGCGGAGAAGTCATGGAAGTTGTGAAGGAGATGCATATGGTCAGCTCTGAGTTCGACGAGGAGAAGGGGTTGGCGCGCTGTTGCCGCTCCGCCGCGCGATTTGTTCTCTTTGCTGGGATCTGCTTGGCGGCGGTGAGTTGTTTTGCCGTGGATGGCGCTCTGCCCGGCATTTCCGTCAACGATAACCGAGTGCCTGCCGGTCACTTGGACTCTGGGGTCCTCACTTTGCATCTGGAACTGCGCGAAGGGCTTTGGCATCCCGAAGCCGATGACGGTCGCGCTATTGATGTCTATTCGTTCGCCGAAGAGGGGCACCCGCTGCAAACGCCGGGGCCAGTGATCCGCGCTCCACAAGGCACTGAGCTTCGCGTTTCAGTTCACAATCTTCTGACCAAGGCGGCCTTTGTTCACGGCCTACATCAGTATCCGGGCAAGGCCGATGACGTCCTGCACCTTGCGCCGGGAGAGACCAAGGAGGTGAAATTCGCTGCTGGCGAGCCCGGCACCTACTCCTACTGGGCATGCGCTTCCGCGGGGAGCATCGAAATGCGTCCGCTAGAGAAGGAAGGCCTGATGTCGGGTGCCTTTATCGTGGACCCTCCTGGAGACAAGGCCGATGACCGCATCTTTGTGATTCAAATCCAGGCGGAACACTTGTTCGATCCCCGATTCGACGGCGTGCTCTCCATCAACGGCAAGTCGTGGCCTTATACCGAGCGACTGCATGCGCGTTTGGGAAATCCCGAGCACTGGCGCATTGTGAACGCTACCCCGCTCGAGCACCCCATGCACCTTCACGGTTTCTACTTTCATGTGGAGGCCACTGGGGATGGCGAAACCGCACATAACTTTACCGCGGCGGAACGGCGCATGGCTGTGACGGAGTTGGTTCCCCCGGGGCATACGTTCGATATGACATGGATGCCGGAACGGGCCGGGAACTGGGTCTTCCACTGCCACATCTTGGACCACATGATGAGTGACTACAAATCGCCAGTACTCTACGGGCCAGATGGCCCCCCGCCGACGGCGGCACAGCCAATGATGGCGCATGCCCATGGAGAGTACGAGAATGCAAACATGGGAATGGGCGAACTGGTGATGGGCATAACCGTGACTGACGACAACCCACGGTTAATCCCCGCTAAGGCGACCATCCCGCTGCCCGCCGTCGAGAAGCACCTGTTTGTTCGTGAACGTCCAGCCAGCGCATATGTGCCAGCAGGCCCCGGATTCTACCTGGAAGGAGTAAGCAAGGAGGTCGGCGCGGTTGGCCCGCCGCTAGTGGTCACGCGTGGCGAACGCACCGCTATCACGGTGCACAACGAATTGAACGAAGCTACTGCGATTCATTGGCACGGGCTGGAGATCGAAAGCTACTACGATGGCGTACCCTTCTGGGACGGCACAACGCAACACTCAACTCCATTCATCGCGCCCGGCAGTTCATTTGTCGCGTATATGACCCCGCCGCGTGCCGGAACGTTCATCTACCACACGCACTGGAATGACGTAAGGCAATTGACGGGTGGAATGTATGGTGCGCTGCTGGTGTTGGAACCGGGACAGAAATACGATCCCGCAAGCGACAAGGTCTTCGTGCTCGGCCGAAGCGGCACCAATGAGATGCACGATCCTCTCGTGGTCAACGGCAGCCCCCAACCAGGATTAATGGTGCTGCTACCCGGCCAAACCTATCGCTTCAGGTTTGTCAACATCACCCCGAACGATGCGCTGGTGGCCACTTCGCTGACTACAGAGGGTCATCCAGCCAATTGGCGCGCTATTGCGAAAGATGGCGCAGCTCTGCCGTCACAACAAGCAACCGTGCGGGACGCGGTGCAGACCATCAGCGTAGGCGAAACCTACGATTTTGAGTTTGCCCCCAAAGAGCCTGGCGATTACGAGCTGCGGTTTTCTTCAGTGCTCGGGAGTGCGTTAACACAAGTGATCGCAGTCGTCCCACCTGATGCACCGTTCAGCGCTTACGCCGCAAAGCGCTGAGGCCACACTGTAGATAGGACGCCCCAACGCCATGCCCGGCGTGGGGCGTTCCTGCGGTGATTTCCCTCAAAGCTGAATGTGAAGAATGCAAGTTCCGTGACTCTGCTTGTCACTTTCTTGTCATCTTCTCTCTCATCCAGGCACCGGTGCTCCGCCAAGTTATAATCGAAGTGACCCTGTAATTCTCATGCGCGAAGCAAAGAAAGAAAATGTAGGCTGACGAGGAGCATCCATGGCCCTGCAAAAAACTGACAAGATCTGGCACAACGGCAAACTCATCCGGTGGGAAGACGCGACCATCCATGTGATGGCGCATGTGGTTCACTACGGCTCTTCCGTATTTGAGGGAGTCCGCTGCTACGCTCCGCCCTCAGGGCCGGCAATTTTTCGCGCCGACGAGCATATGCAGCGTCTGCTCGATTCGGCGAAGGTATACCGGATGGATGTTGCGTTCACCAAGCAGGAACTGGTCGCTGCCATGGTCGAAGTGGTGCGAACCAATGGCGTGTGGCCGTGCTACGTGCGTCCCATTGCATTTCGCGGTTATGGCGATGCAGGTGTGTCTCCCAACAAGTGCCCGGTCGAGGTTTACATTGTGAATTACCCCTGGGGCAAGTACTTGACGCAGGATGATTTGGGCGTAGATGTGTGCGTCTCCTCGTGGACTCGCATTGCCCCCAACACTCTGCCCGCATTGGCCAAGTCCGGCGCGAATTATATGAACTCGCAGTTGATCCGCATGGAAGCGACGATTAACGGTTACGTCGAAGGCATCGCGCTCGATGTTAACGGTTACGTGAGCGAAGGGTCAGGCGAAAATATATTCATCGTACGCAGTGGCGTGCTGCAGACTGCTCCGCTTGGGAACTCGGTGCTGCCCGGCATAACGCGCGACTCAATTCTGAAGCTGGCGCGTGAACTTGGGATTCCGGTCGTCGAGGCCGGTATTCCGCGCGAAATGCTATACATCGCCGATGAAGCATTCTTCACCGGGACCGCTGCCGAGGTTACGCCGATCCGCAGTGTGGACCGAATTTCCGTGGGTGACGGAAGTGTGGGCCCCATCACCAGGGCCCTGCAGCGAGAATTCTTCGGCATCGTGCGAGGCGAAAAAGCGGACCGCTTTAATTGGCTGACGCCGGTGCCGGTTCCGAGCAAGCAGCCGGTGGGAGTGTAAAGTCTCGTTTCCTTTCGTCTTTCAAGGGCTTACTACTCCCCCGCCCAGGGGCTAACGCCCGGGACTGCAATCTTATCCAGTTCCACGGCTCAAATTTGCATGCGCGGCCTGCCTCCTGCTGCTATACTCCCCTGCGCAAGTTCAACTCTGGAGGAACGCATGCGTATTACAGCTTGTTGTTGTCTGCTACTGGCAGTTCTGGTGCTGGGATCTACAGTCCAGCCCGCACGTGCTGACGATTCCAGCAAAATGGTATACGCAGCCAGTGCCACGGCTAAGTTCACAAATATGCCCGGCCTTCCCACTTGCAGCACGTTGTCTGTGCTGAATGGCGATCCGTCGAAGGGAGGCTCGGTAATACGGGTGAAGGCAGCCACAGGTTGCGTTGTCCCCTGGCACTGGCACACGCCGACCGAGCAACTAATGATGCTTTCAGGCCGAGGTAAGGGAGAGATGAAGAACGGCGCCCCGGTTGCTCTGCACGCGGGAGACTACTTGAGCCTGCCGAGCAAGGGCGTTCATCAGTTCACTTGCCTTTCGGCATGCACGTTTTTCCTCTCGAGCGATGGGGTATTTGACATTCATTATGTGGACGCCAGTGGCAAAGAAATTTCTCCGGATGAGGCTTTGAAGAGCAAAGCCAAGGCAAAAAAGGCCCCGGCAAAAAAAGAGATGAAAGACATGAAAATGTAACTGGTGTCCAACGTGGGGCCCGCGCTGTCGGGTCCCTGTTTCATTGCGTCTTCCAAGGAGGCTTATATGGAAGAGCGAATCCGTTTCATCACTCACGGAGGCAGGCAGATACTGCTGGTGGATGTTTCCAACTGCACATCTGCCGAAATGATCAAGCTTTCGCAGCTGCTCCCTACTCATCTTGCCGCCGAGCCGCGCGGCTCGGTCCTGCTGCTGGCCGATTTCAGCGGTTCGAAGTTCGATAAAGCAGCATTCGAGAGTCTGAAACAGGCGACGGTCTATGACCGCCCGCACCTGAAGCGCTCAGCCTGGGTGGGCACCGAGGCGCTGCCAAAGGTTTTCCACGACAACCTCAAGGCATTTTCGCAGCGCGACCTGCCGACCTTCAAGACGCGCGAAGAGGCGCTGGAGTGGCTGGTGGCTGAAGAGAAGATTGCCAGCGGGCAGTGAGCAGACTAGTGGAGTCATAGCTACGCGGAAATTGAGCGGGTACTTGTGCTCAATTGACGTAATATCGCCATGTTGCTCATTGACAGATCGTGAGCGTTATCGCCTGGTTTCGGCAATGATCAATGAAAACTCTGAGATGATATTCTAGGCAACCGTGTTCCTGCGTTCGGTACTCTCGATTTCACTTCTAATGGCAGCCGTACCTTCGGCCTTCGTCTGCGGGGAATCCGATCATCGACAGCCAAAAGGCTGCGTCAACGACTTCGCAAACGTTATCGATGTCAATACGAGAGATCGTCTCACTGCCCTCTGCACGGAACTAGACCAAAAGACGCATGCCCAGATTGCCGTCGTCACTATTGACACTCTCGGTGGTGATTCCATCGACGAGTATGCTACTTCGCTTTTCAATCGTTGGGGG
>WNFC01045040.1_pt1 | contig 13351 bp, 12 predicted proteins | sample 5400541 | NCBI WGS metagenome assembly WNFC01 (sample SAMN13153342, study PRJNA577476) | soil metagenome | isolation source: 120 cm saprolite under Douglas fir tree site 2 hole 2 replicate 1 | place: USA:California | collected 2015-04-18
CGGCACCCAGATCAAGGATTACGGCTTCATGCTGCGCGGCGATGAGGCCTATGCGCAGCCGGCGAAACGGATTTCCGCTCTCGCCCGCGACGTCACCGAGCTGATGGCCGAGCTCGGCCTCGCGCCGGCGGTCGCCACGACGGGCCAGCGCGTCGCCTATCATTCCGCCTGCTCGATGCAGCATGGCCAGCGGATCACCCGCGAGCCGACTTCATTGCTCGAGACGGCCGGCTTCATCGTGCTCGCGGTTCCCGAGGGTCATCTGTGCTGCGGCTCGGCGGGAACCTACAATATTCTCCAGCCGGAGCTGGCGACGCGCCTGCGCGACCGCAAGATCGAAAACATCGAGAGCATGGCTCCCGATGTCATCGCCACCGGCAATATCGGGTGCATGACCCAGCTGGGCGCCGCCACCGCGCTGCCCATCGTGCATACCGTCGAGCTGCTCGACTGGGCTACCGGCGGTCCGCTCCCAACAGCGCTGAGCGCGTCACCCCACACCCGCACTCGGGCGAACTCGCCCGATACTTGAGGAGGTGCGCGCTTACGGAGCCGCCGTCACCGTGAGGCCGAGCATCCGCACCAGCTGGGGCGTCCCGACGGCGGTCCCGACTTGCAGCACGGCAAGGGCGATCGGCGCGGGCGGCGTCAGTTCGACGATCAGTGAATGCGGCGCGGCGACGAAATCAGCGAGCGCCTTTGCCGCATTGGCGAGGGCGGGGGAGGCGCCCGGTGCGGTGCCCTGCTGCGTCAGCATGCCGACCATCTGCTCGCGCATGGCGCCCGGCGCGATGTTTTGCCGCGAGGCGCTGAAGCGCAGTGCCCTATCGACCAGCGACGCATCGTCATAGCGCAGGGCTGCATGCGTGATTTTGGCCGTGCTCGCCCAGGTGGCGCCCGCGGCAAGGCCGGCGAGATCGATATCGGCCGAGAGGCCGAGTGCGCCGAGTTCGTCGATCTTGAAATTTGTGTCATGGATCGCGACGCGGTTCTGATCCGGTTTCCACAGGTAGGCGATGCGGAGGCTCAGCGTCATCCCGTCGATGCCGAGCTCTTTGAGCTCGTCGAAGGCGGGATGGCCGGCAGCAAGCTGAGCGCGGCTAAGGTGCAGCCCACCATAGGCGAGGTCCGCTGAAATCGGCACACCGTGGTCAAAGGCGAGGTTGTCGAGCGAGAACGTGCCGAGGGTGAAGGCGTCGCCGGTCGGCGGTTGGAACCGAATGCCATCGTACTCGATGTGGCCGAGCTTGACACCGTCGAGCAGCTTGAGAGCGAGCGCCGCGCCGGCAAGAATGCGTTCGAGCGCCGGGCGGACGTCGAACCCGGACATCTTGACATGCGCGATCGTGGCCGTGCCCATCGGCCCGAGCTGCATGATCAGGTCGTCGACCGCGATCTCGCCAATCGTGCCGCGCTCGAGCCGGCCCACGACCGCTCGGCGAACGTCGTAGACGACGCCTACCGGGCGGTTCGGTAACGCCGCTGCGCTCGGTATCGCCGCCGCATTCGGCGGCGTTGCCATCTTGCCCGTTGCATGGAGATTTTCGATGACGTAGCCGTCATAGGCGATACCGGCGAGGATCGCCGCCTCGGCACGGAAGAGCGGCGCCAAATCGTCGAGCGTCGGTGGCTGCATGCGCGTGAGCAGCGCCATCTCGGTGGCCCAGAAAGACGCGATCTCGGGGCGCAGCAGATCGGCCGGGTAGATGCGCGGCGCCTCGATGCGCGCCATATCGAGCCTGCTGCTGACCACCTCTGATTTCATCGAAAGGCCGCGCGCCACGACGCTGTCGGCGAGACGCAGCACGGTGCTCGGTTCGATGGCCGATGGGGCGGCGGCGGCCCGCGACCAGATGGCGGCGGCGTCGAGCGCCGGATTTTCTATCTCGATCGTATCGATCGCGAGGTCAAGGGGATGCTCGTTGGCGGCGTGGACAACGACGCCGGCGATCGTTGCTTGGCCGGAGATCAATGAATAATGCGCGCTGTCGTAGCGGACCGTGACGCCGGCCGGCAAATGCTGGATCTGCTCGTCGAGGACGGTACGGAGGCGCTGCTCCGGGAGTATGAAGACAGCGTAAGACGAGGTTGCCGCAACGAGTACCGCAGCCGCGGCAATTCCTAGCCAAATTCTGCTCATTCTGTCCCCCATGGCGTCGGAGGCAGACTATCACCCGACCATCCCGTCCCCAATCTTCAATAGAATAATTGTCTGCAATATAAAGCTCAAAGGCGAGAGGACTACTTTAAGGGTCACACAGAGGGGCCGGTCGGTACCGCGCCCGTCTCACTGGCCGCCGGCACCCGCGCCCGCCGCTGCAGCCACATGACGCCGAGCAGATCCGCGAACCCGACCGCGAGACGGTCGAGCGTGCCGTAATTGGAGCGCCCGCGCGTACGGGGCCGGTGGTTGACCGGGACCGAGACGATGCGGCCGCCTTCACGCCGGATCAGCGCCGGCAGGAAGCGGTGCATGTGGTCGAAAAACGGCAGTTCGAGGAAGAGATCGCGGCGGAACAGCTTGAGGCCGCATCCGCTGTCTGGGGTGCCGTCGCCGAGGAGCATCGCGCGCACCCGGTTGGCGACCCGCGAGGAGACGCGCTTCGTCCATGTGTCGCGCCGCTTCGTCCGCTGACCGGTGATCAGCGCCGGCGCATCCGCCGCTTGCCGCGCCATTGCCCACAGGCCCGGAATGTCGGCCGGATCGTTCTGCCCGTCGCCGTCGAGCGTTGCGATCCAGGGCGCGCGCGCCGCCTTGACGCCGGTGCGAATGGCCGCGCTCTGGCCATAGCCGACGCGATGGCGGATCAGCCGCAACCGGGTGAAGCCGACGGCGAGACCGGCGATCTCGGCGGCGGTCGCGTCGGCGCTGCCGTCGTCGACATAGACGATTTCGTAGTCGAGCGCGCCATCCAGCGCGGCCCGGATCTCGGCGACGAGCGGCGCGATGTTCTCGGCCTCGTTGCGCACCGGAATGACGATCGACAGATCCATGAGAAGGCGGGCCTGATGCTGCTTGGATAATTCGCGGGCGGCGAGGCGGTGTAGCACACTTCCCCGATGCGGCAAACCGGGCCCCGGGCCGGGTTGGCGCCTCTCGCCGCTGTGATTGGTGACGGCGTGAAAGCGGCGCATACTGTAGCGATGCACAGGGTTCTCGTCGTCCTCGCCATGCTGGGACTGGTTTCGTCGCTGCCGGTGCGCGCCGACCAGGACGACCCGCGTCTGCCTGCGCTCTTTGCGCGCCTCAAGACCGTGGCAACGGATAGCGAGGCGCGGGTCGTCGAGGCGACGATCTGGCAGATCTGGAGCATCAGCGCCGACGACGAGGTCAATGCGATGATGCAGCGTGGGCTGCAAGCGATGACCGACGGCAATCCCAAACAGGCGCTCACCGTGTTCGATGCCATGGTCCAGCGCAGCCCCTATTTCGCCGAGGGTTGGAACAAGCGTGCGACCGTCTATTATTTACTTGGCGATTTCGACGCCAGCGTCGGCGACATCGAGCACACGCTGCAGCTCGAACCGCATCATTTCGGCGCGCTCTCCGGGCTCGGCCAGATCTATCTCGCGCTCGACCGCGACAAGGCCGCCCTCAAGGCCTTCGAGGCGGCGCTCGCCATCGATCCGCACCTTACCGGCGTCAAGGCGGCGGTCGAGGACATCAAGAAGAAACGCGAGGGCGATCCCACCTGAAGCGCCGTTCGCGAGCGCGCGGCGTAGAAAGCGAATTGCTAAGCAAGAAACGGATCGCGCGGGCGGTTGCCGCTCCTCATGCTGCGTATCGTCATCACGGGAGCGCCGATCATGAGTTTTCGCATCACCGGTCTGCCGGCGGCAGAGTTCGCCGATCTCTTCTCTCTCTCAGACGACGCCTTGCGCGCGCGCCGCGCGGTGCGGCGAACCGCCGACGCCAGGCTGAGTTATCCGTGCCGCGTCAGCCTGACCGATGCCGAGCTCGGCGATGAGGTCGTCCTCGTTCACTACGAGCACCAGCGTGCCGATTCGCCATACCGGTCCAGTCACGCAATCTATGTGCGCGAAGGCGAGCAGACCTACGACGCCGTCGATCAGGTGCCGGAACTATTCCGCCGCCGCATGCTGTCGGTGCGCGCCTTCGACGACAACGGCATGATGGTCGGCGCCGAGCTGGTGGACGGCCGGGCCTTGGAGGGGGTGATCTCGGAGCTCCTCGCCGACAAGCAAGCAGCCTATCTGCATGCCCACTTCGCCAAGCGTGGGTGCTACGCCGCGCGCATCGATCGGGCATAAAGCTCGGATCGCCTAGAGCGCGATCTTTTTAACTCCATCCAGTTCGTTCGTCGCCCCCGCGAAAGCACTAGGGCATGCACACATCTTGAAGCCCTTGCATCGGCGTGGTGCGTCCTTCGAGACGCGGCCGATGGCCGCTCCTCAGGATGAGGTCGATTGGAGATGGCACGCACACATCCCCCTCATCCTGAGGAGCGCTCGCCAGAGCGCGTCTCGAAGGACGCGAAATGCAGCTCAGAGATGAATTCCCCAGCAGGGCTGGGAAGGGGGACGAGGAAAACGGAGATTCGAACCAAATCGATAGTGCTCTAATTAGTACCGGGGGACGAGCATGCCCGGCGCCTGAGGACCCGCTTCCCCCGATCCTGCATGCTCTTGCACGTAAATTGGGGATAATGCGGCGGCGCCATGCTTATCATGGCATGACATCACTGCGCCGCTCCGGTCTTCATGACGCCGTCCGCCATCATCGCCACCACTCGCTTCGGCTTCGCCGCGCGCGAGCGCGATCTTGCCGCGGTGGCGGCCGATCCGCGCGGCTGGGTGCTCGGTCAGCTCGCGCACCGTCCGGCACAGCTTCCCGCCAGCCTGCCGTCATCCGTCTTCTGGAGCAACCATTTCACCGTCTCGGCGCTGCGCCCGGTCGTGCGCGGCTTCGTCGGCGCTTTCGAGCGCGAGGCGATCCGTCCGCACGTCACCGGCCGGTTCGCCGACATGCTGCTCGCGGTGGCGCGCCACCCGGCGATGGGGTTGTATCTCGACAATGTCCAGTCGATCGGCCCGAACTCGCCCTTCGGTCGACGCCGCGACAAGGGCCTCAACGAAAACCTCGGCCGCGAGATCCTCGAACTGCACACGCTTGGCGTCGATGGCGGCTATACGCAAAAGGACGTCGAGGCGCTCGCCCGCATCCTGACCGGCTGGACGATCGCGCGCCTCAACGACCCCAGCCCCGGCTCCTTCCGTTTCGTGCCGCAGATCCACGAGCCCGGCGCCAAGTTTCTGCTTGGCCGCACCTATGGCGAATCCGGGGCGGGCGAGGGCGAGGCGGCGTTGCGCGATCTCGCCCGCCACCCGGCGACGGCGCGCCACATCGCGGTGAAGCTGGCGCGCCACTTCATCGCCGACACGCCGCCGCAGGCGGCGGTCGATCGCATCGCCAAGCGCTATCGCGACACCGATGGCGATCTCCGCCAGGTGACCGCCGCGATCGTCGACGCGGCGGAGGCTTGGCAGACGCCCTTCGCCAAGGTCAGGACGCCGACCGAGCTCGTCATCTCGGCCTGCCGGGCGAGCGGCCTGCGCGACGTGCCCGCCGAGGGTCTCGTCGGCAGCCTGCGCGTGCTCGATCAGCCCGCCTTCGTCGCGCCCTCGCCGGCGGGTTGGCCCGATGTCGCGGCGTCCTGGATTTCCCCCGAGTCGGTGATGCGCCGTGCAGAATGGTGTCAGGCCTTCGCCAACCGGCTGCCCGAGCCGCCCGATCCGCTCGAGATCGCCACCGCCAGTCTCGGCGACGCGCTCCCCGAGGAGACGATGCAGGCGATCCGCCTCGCACCCGATCGCCGCATCGGCCTTGCGCTGCTGCTCGCCAGCCCGGAATTCCAGAGGCGATGACGATGATCAAGCGACTAGATCAACCACCCGCGCTGACGGAACCCTCTCCCTCCGGGAGAGGGCAGGGTGAGGGCTGCGTCAGTGTCCCTCATTCGCCGCCAAAACGCGGCGGCGAATACCCTCACCCTGACCCTCTCCCGGAGGGAGAGGGGATGACGCGCCGCCGCGTCGCCATTCTTCTCGGCGCTACCGGTGCGCTCGCCACGTTGGGTCTTCCCCGCGCCGTCTTCGCCGCTGCCCCCACCGAGAAGCGCTTGGTCGTCGTTCTCCTCCGCGGCGCGCTCGACGGGCTCGCAGCTGTGCCGCCGCTCGGCGAGCGCCGTTACGCGGAGTTGCGCGGCAGCCTCGCGCTGCCCGCGGTCGGCCAGAGCGACGGCTGCTTGCCGCTTGAAGGGATCTTTGCGCTCAACCCGGCCCTCTCCGCCATCCACCCCTTTTACAAATCAGGCGAGCTGCTCTTCGTCCACGCCGCCGGCAACGGCTATCGCACCCGCTCGCATTTCGACGCCCAGGATCTGATGGAGAGCGGGCTCGGCGCCAAGACCGGGCAGAGCGACGGCTGGCTCAACCGCGCGCTCGCGGGATTGCCGCCGGCGGCCGGCGATCGGCGGCTCGGCATCGCCGTCGGCGGCGCCGTGCCGCTCCTCCTGCGCGGCAAGGTCGCCGTTGCCTCGTGGGAACCGCCCGGCCTCAAACAGGCGGCGCCCGAATTCATCCAGATCCTCAGCCGGCTCTACGCGGCGGACCAGTTGCTCGGCCCGGCCCTGGCCGACGGGCTGCGTGCCCAGAATATGTCGAGCGCGGTTCTCGGCGAGGACATGGCCAAGGGCCCGCAGGGCTTCGGCCCCAAAAGCTTTCAGCCGCTCGCGGCGGCGGCCGGCAAGCTGCTCGCCGCCGACGACGGGCCGCGCATCGCGGCGCTCGAGATGGGCGGCTGGGACACCCATGTCGGTCAGGGCAGTGTCGCTGGCCGCTTAGCGCAGAATCTCGACGGGCACCGAGTTCGGCCGCACCGTCGCGGTCAACGGCAGCGGCGGCACCGATCACGGCACCGCATCTGTCGTCCTGGTCATGGGCGGCGCCGTGCGCGGCGGCAGGTTGCGTGGCGACTGGTCCGGGCTCGACCGCCTGGAGGAGAACCGCGATCTGCGCGTCGCCACCGACGCCAGGTCGGTTCTGAAAGGTGTCTTGCGCGATCATCTCGGCATCGACGCCGCGACGCTCGACCGCAAGGTGTTTCCCGACGCGCCGGGCGCGAAGCCGATGGACGGGCTGGTGCGGGCGTGATGCTCTGGTGTCCGTTTTCAAGATCTCGGGTGCACAAAATCGTCGACTGCCGCAAGCGGCGCCGCAGATGATGCTCGCGCAGAGGTGGGGAAGGACCTGGACGTCGGTGATTGAGCTCTGATGCGCGGGTTACTGCATTACCGAGATGCGTTCGGGCTGTCCGAAGATTAGGTCTGCGGCTTCAATGGCACCTGGTCGACGACCCGCGTTGCCGCGGAATCGAGTCCGGCCGCTTGTGCCGGCGCCCATACAAGCTGCCATTCCCTGAACTCGGAAGGGCGGATCTGATAGCGCGCGAAATTTCCTTCGTGCAGGCCCAGCAATTCGGTTTCGCTAATCTCCTGGAATTGGTCGCGATCGGCGGCATCGATGTTGTCCCGCGTCCAGGCCGCAATGTGACGGAGCGCCGCCTTTCGATTCATGCGCTGGCGCACGACTTCGCCGATGATGTCACGAAGAGCGGTGCGGTGCCGCAACCTGAACGGATCGGGCTCGCCGAGCGATTGCCTGACCGCGGCATAGCGGGCGGCGGAACGCTCGTACGCCCAGATGAACACGTCTTTCAACAGGACGACCTTGTTCAGCTCATACACGCTGAGCATCGCGTCGGTGTAGATTGAGCGCGACACATCCGTGAAGGACAGCGGCGCGAGATTGGCCTTGATCAGAGGGATGTTCGCGGCCAGGCGCGAGACGCGTTTATTCACGTCGTCAAACGGCTGCAGATACGGCAGCTGCACCATCATGAAAAACACCTGTTCGAACGGATCGGCGATCGCGGCGGCGGTTGCGAGAATCTGGTCGAAGCACTCCTCGATCAGCTGCGGCACCTCGAGCGGGTGAAAGCTGGAGTGCTCGATGCCGACCGGAATGTGCCGCAGTCTTCCCGCCGCACCGGGATCGCCGAGCAGGTTGTTCGCCAGCAGTGCGTGAAGGTTCAGGAGGGTGTAGCGATTGAAGCCGATATCCTCCGCCGACCCGACAAGAAATTCGATCGCGTCCTTGTGGTTGAGGATCATCTGGGCTTCGAGCTGCTGCTTGCCGGCGGCCTCCTGCCCGAATTCGATCAGGCGTTTGGTGTCGAGCAGCGAATAGGTGTTGCCCTCGAGCCGGCTGGAGTTCCACGACAGGTCGATCAGCAGACGGTTCAGAATCTGCTTGGCGTAGGTGCCGGCCGGCTGGTCGCTGGTCGCGGGCTTGCCGACCTCCCGGAGATGCGCGCGCTCGACCGCGGACAGATAGGAACTGGCGTTGGGCCGGTAGGAATCCAGGAAGGCATGGTCATAGCCGACCGGCTTCCGGGCCTCGACAGGTCGACGTAGATAAGCCTGGATCTCGCGGCTGCCGACGGAGAGCGGGATGGCCTGTTCTCCGTCGGCAACGGCCGACGTCGCTTCCGGCGCCCCCGGAAGGCGGTACTTCGCCCATCGCCGGGAGCCCTCCTGGACAAGGCGCTTCTGCCGAACGAGGTGATTCAGCCAGTACTGGAGGGTGCGGCGAGGAATGCTGTCTTTCAGCGCATCAACGATCTGCTGCGCCGTCACCCCCTCCAAATGGGCCCGGACCGCATTTTCAATCGCCTTGAGCTTGTCCTCGGAAATCTCTTGGGGCACGGCCGTTCCTGTTCCCCATGTCGTTCTATGCGCAATTAAATCAAGGTTATGCGCAAAAATCAAGCTCTATGCGCAACATAAATTGCGCATAGATAGTAATCCTGCGTCTACGGGTTCTATGCGCAATTATGACAATCAACGAGCGCAACAATTCTCGGATTGCCCGACGCGATGCTGTTCCGGCCACAGCTCCGATGCTGCCGATGATCGCGAGGACGATGATGATCATCATCACGATGGTGATCGCGATGATGGCGGTGACCATTGTCGCGCCGGCCTTTCAAGATCGAACATTGCCTGGGATTCGGCCGTTGCCCTCAGCTCGTGACCCAGGCGATGCGCAGGATGTTGGTCGCGCCCGGCGTGCCGAACGGGACGCCGGCGGTGATGGCGACGCTTTCGCCATCCTTGGCCAAGCCTTCGTCGCGGGCGATGCCGATCGCCTTCTGCACCATGTCGGCGAAATTCGACACGTCGCTGGTGTGAACGCAATGCGCGCCCCAGAGCAGCGCCAGGCGGCGTGCCGTCTGCAGGTTCGCGGTGAGGACGAGGATGGGCACATCGGGGCGCTCGCGCGCGGCGCGCAACGCGGTGGCGCCGGATGTCGTGTAGGAGACGATGGCGGCGGCACCGACGGTGCGCGCGACCTGGTGGGCGGCGGCGCTGATCGCGTCTGAATCCGCGCCGTCATAGATCGCGGTGGCGACGTCGGAGGCCTCGGCCCTCGTCGGCGACGCCGCGTTGATCATCGATTCCAGCATCTGGGTGGCGACGATCACCGGCTTTCCGGCCTCGCGGCAGGCATGGATGATTTGCTTCTGGATCGGCGGCACGTCCTCGGGCGGCATCTCGACGCCGAGATCGCCGCGCGCCACCATCACCGCGTCGGAAAGCTCGATGATCTCGGCGAGATGGCGGATGGCGAGGGGCTTCTCCAGCTTGACCAATATGCCGGCGCGGCCGGCGACCAGCTTGCGGCCCTCGGCGACGTCCTCCGGCCGCTGCACGAAGGAAAGCGCGATCCAGTCGACGCCGAGATCGAGCGCGACCGAGAGGTCGGAGCGATCCTTCTCGGTAAGCGCCGAGAGCGGCAGCACGGCGTTCGGCACATTGACGCCCTTGCGGTCGGAAAGCTTGCCCCCGACAACCACGGTGGTCTCGGCGAAATCGTCGCCGAAGCGCTCGACGCGCAGGCGCACCTTGCCGTCGTCGATCAAGAGCTCGGTGCCGACCGACATCGCCTGAAAGATCTCGGGATGGAGCAGAGGCGCGCGCGTCGCGTCTCCCGGCTTATTGTCGAGGTCGAGGCGGAACCGCCCGCCCGTCGCGATCGTCGCCGGGCCGTCGGCGAAGGTGCCGAGCCGCAATTTCGGTCCCTGCAGATCGGCCATGATGCCGATCGGCCGTCCGGTCGCGCTCTCGATCGCGCGGATGGCGGCGACGCGCTCGCGATGATGCTCCTGAAGTCCGTGGCTGAAATTGAGCCGAAAGACGTCGACGCCGGCGTGATAGAGCGCGCCGATCATATCCTGGCTCGAACTCGCGGGCCCGAGCGTCGCCACGATCTTCGCGTTCCGCTGCCGTCGCATGTCGTCCCCCTCGTCCTGCCTCGCCCTATTTCATCCCCTCTCCCGCTTGCGGGAGAGGGTTAGGGTGAGGGCTGTCGCCCTGAATACCGTCGCGGGTCAGCGCATTCGGAGAGTGCCCTCACCCTGCCCTCTCCCGCAAGCTCTCGGCAAAGCTTTGCTTTACCTGACGCGACAGCGGGACCTTCGGTCCCGCGAGAGCGGATGAATTTATCGAGCGAAGCGGCGGCACTATCCTTCGACTCGCGCCTGCGGCGCGGCTCAGGATGAGGGCAGAATTCGATCGAGCGATGATATAATGGAAAATTCACCTCATCCTGAGCTGCGGCCGAAAGGCCGCTGTCGAAGGATACGGTCCGAGATTGCAAAGAAGATTTTGCGAAATCGTCGCTACCGCCCTCACCCGTGCTTGTGCGGGTGGGCGTGGATGGGGTCGACCCAATGGACGGCTTCCGGCCGCTCTACCGGCTCGATGTCAAGATTGACGACGACGGCTTCCTGGTCGCTGCGCACGAGGACGCATTCGAGCGCCTCCTCGGGGCTCGCATTGATTTCCTGATGCGGAACGTAAGGCGGCACGTAGATGAAGTCGCCGGGTCCGGCCTCGGCGACGAATTCCAGGTGATCGCCCCAGCGCATGCGGGCGCGGCCCTTGACGACATAGATGACGCTTTCGAGGGCGCCGTGATGGTGCGCGCCGGTCTTGGCGTCGGGATGGATGGTGACCGTGCCGGCCCACAGCTTCTGGGCGCCGGCGCGGGCGAAGTTGATCGCCGCGGCCCGCGACATCCCCGGTGTCTGCGGCGTGTTGGTGTCGAGATCATTGCCGCTGACGACGCGCACGCCGTTGGTCCGCCAATCCTGCTTGCTCTCGGTCATATCGGCCTCCGTTCCGGAAAGGAGATATTTACGCCCGCTCTCGTCTTCAATCACAATCAATTAACGTCGGCGAACTGTGTTTAGCGGTCCCGTCGACGCTTTGCATCGCACCGGGGCGCCGTTATAAGGGAGACGCGATGCCGCTCGAGGCCGAGGGACTTGTCGGCGCGCCTCGAAGGAAACCGGCCGCGCATGCCAGACCCCGCCCCATCGTCCGTCAATCTTGCCTCGACCGGCACCACGCTCCTCGGTCCCGACGATCCGCCGCCCTTCAAGATCCTTCACCCCGCGGGTCGCGCGCCGCTCCTCATCATCTGCGACCACGCGAGCCGCGCCATGCCGCGCGCGCTCGGCCAGCTCGGTCTCGACGAAACCCTCCTCATGCGGCATATCGGCTGGGATATCGGTGCGGCCGAGGTGACGCGCCGCCTCGCCGCGCTCCTCGACGCGCCGGCGGTGCTGTGCGGCTATTCCAGGCTGGTCATCGACTGCAATCGCGGTCTCGGCGATCCGACCTCCATTCCCGAGGAGAGCGACGGCGTCCGCGTGCCGGGAAACGTCGGGCCGACCCCGGCCGCACGCGTAGCGCGGGTCGACGGCATCTTCCGCCCCTATCACGCCGCCATCGAGGCGCAGCTCGCGGTCTTTGCCGAGCGCGGCATCGTCCCCGTCGTCTTCTCGGTCCACAGCTTTACCCCGGTCATGAATGGCTTCGCCCGGCCCTGGCACGTCGGCGTGCTGTGGGATAAGGACCCGCGCGTGCCTGTCCCCCTCATTGCCGAGCTTGCCGCCGCCGACCCACGCCGTATCGTCGGCGACAACGAGCCTTATTCCGCGCGCGAGCCCGCCGGCTATTCGATCCGCACCCATGCCGAGCCGGCCGGGTTGCCGCACGCCGCGGTGGAGATCCGGCAGGACCTCATCGACACGCCCGCCGGTGCGGCGCAATGGGCAGACGCCCTCGCCGCCGCGCTCACCCCGATCCTCGCGCGCCCAGACCTCAACCGCGTCCAACGATTCTAATGCCGAAGCCACAATGAGCGAGCCTTCCTTCACGATCGGCATAGAGGAGGAATATCTGCTCGTCGACCGGGCGAGCCGCGAGCTCGTCGGCGATCCGCCGCCGGCGATGCTCGCCGAATGCGAGAGCCTGCTCGCCGGCCAGGTCAGTCCCGAATTCCTGCGCTCGCAGATCGAGGTCGGGACGCGGATCTGCCGATCGACCGCCGAGGCGCGCGCCGATCTCGCCCGCCTGCGGGCGACGGTCGCCGAGGTCGCTGGCCGCTACGACATGGCGCCGATCGCCGCCGCGAGCCATCCGTTCGCCGATTGGGAGGCGCAGAAGCCGACAGACCGCGCGCGCTATGCAACGCTCCACCGCGACATGCAGGGCGTCGCCCGCCGCCTCGTCATCTGCGGTCTTCACGTCCATGTCGGGCTCGACGACGACGAGCTGCGCATCGATCTGATGAACCAGGTGCGCTATTTTCTGCCGCATCTCCTGGCGCTGTCGACCTCCTCGCCGTTCTGGGACGGCGAGGATACCGGGCTCAACTCCTATCGCGTCAGCGTCTTCGACGCCATGCCGCGCACCGGCCTGCCCGACCAGTTCGAAAGCTGGGGCGAGTATCGCCGCCATATCGACGTGCTGACCGGCGTCGGTCTCATCGAGGATGCGACGAAATTATGGTGGGACGTGCGGCCGAGCGAACGCTTCCCGACGCTCGAGATGCGCATCACCGACATCTGCACGCGTCTCGACGACAGCATCGCCATCGCCGCGCTCTACCGCTGCCTGTTGCGCATGCTGTGGCGGCTGAAGAGAAACAACCAGCGCTGGCGCATTTACGCGCGCATGCTGATCGACGAGAATCGCTGGCGCGCGCAGCGCTACGGCTTCGATCAGGGGCTCGTCGATTTCGGCCGCCGCGAGATCGTGGCCTACAAGGATTTGCTGGAAGAGATCCTCGCCCTCGTCGCCGAGGATGCCGCCTATTTCGGCTGCGCGGCCGAGATCGCGCATGCCCGCGACATCCTCACGCGCGGCACCAGCGCCCATGCCCAGCGGCGAGTCTACGAAGCGGCGCTCGCCGGCGGCGC
>WNFC01005997.1_pt1 | contig 13350 bp, 9 predicted proteins | sample 5400541 | NCBI WGS metagenome assembly WNFC01 (sample SAMN13153342, study PRJNA577476) | soil metagenome | isolation source: 120 cm saprolite under Douglas fir tree site 2 hole 2 replicate 1 | place: USA:California | collected 2015-04-18
GCAGCTTTTTCAGCTCTTCATCAATGTTCGAGCTCATCGCGGAATTCCCGATGTTCGCGTTGATCTTGCATTTGCTCGCGATGCCAATGGCCATTGGCTCCAGGTTGCGGTGATTCACGTTCGCGGGAATGATCATCCGCCCGCGCGCCACTTCGCTGCGAATTAGCTCAGCGTTGAGTCTTTCGCGCCTCGCAACGTATTCCATCTCTTCCGTGATCACGCCCTGCCGTGCAAAATGCATCTGCGAAACGTTCCGGTTTCCGTTCGCCCCGGCCACTGCCGCTTCCCGTTTTTCAATCCAGCTTCCGCGCAATCCCATACAACCCCCTCAGAACCGCGGCCCGCATTCGCGACAGAAAAAAATGTCGCGAAGCCCGACCCTGCAGCTTGAACTCGAATTATGGCACCTACGCATGGACGCGGCAACTTCGCGCAGCAGGCACAGGGACTAAATCTGCGGCAGGCGCAGCGGTTCTGCCGAACCGCAACTGCACAGCGCGGAAGCGTCCAGCTCTCTGCAGCACGTGTACCCGCTGAGCGCCATCGTTAAATCCAAATCGGCGACTAGATTCAGCAACACATCCCGCACGCCCTCTTCACCCGCTACCGCGAGGCCCCACATGTAGAGCCGGCCAAGCAACACCGCTCGCGCACCAAGCGCGAGCGCCTTGAAAACGTCCGCCCCGCGCCGGATCCCGCTGTCAAACAGCACCGGCACGCGCCCATTCACTTCGCGCACCACACCGGGCAGCGCATCGAGCGCGCCGACGGCGCCGTCCACTTGCCGCCCGCCATGATTCGACACGATGATCGCGTCCACGCCGGCGTCCAGCGCGCGCGCGGCATCGTTCGCGTGCAGAATCCCCTTAAGAATGATCGGCACACGCGTGTGCTGCCGCAAAAATCCGATGTCCTTCCAAGTCAGCGCCGGATTCGAGAACAAACTGCCCCACAGTTGAATCGCAGCCATCGGATTTTGCTCCGGCGGCTGCGCCAGCAGCCCGCGAAACACCGGGTCGCTGAAATAATTCGCCAGCCCCTGTCCCACCATAAATGGCAAGTAGCCATGGTGAAGGTCCCGCTCGCGCCAGCCCAAGGAATGCGTGTCCAGCGTCACGACCAGCGCTGAATATCCCGCGCGTTCCGCCCGCTGCACCATGCTGGCCGTCAGCTCGGGATTTCTCCCCCAATACAATTGGAACCACCGCGGCGATTCCGCTACCTTCGCCGCCGATTGCGCAACCTCCTCCATCGAGCGGCTCGACATCGTACTCAGCACAAACGGCAATCCTAGAGACGCCGCAGCGCGGGCACTCGCCACGTCCGCGTCGTCATGAACAATTTCCTGCACGCCGACTGGACCCACCAAAACCGGCGCAGACAATCGCGCGCCAAACAGCTCCACGCTCAAATCGCGCTTCGAAACATCCCGCAGCATCCGCGGCACGATCCGCCAGCGGTAGAAGGCTTCGCGGTTCGCGCGCATGGTGTCTTCGCCGCCCGCTCCACCCGCAACATAGTCGTAAGCGCGAGGCGAAAGGATTTCTTTCGCCTTTTGCTCCAGCAAGTCCAGCGGCACGGGAACGGACGGTTTTGCGCCGCCGAGCCCGAGTGCGTAAATCTGCAGCTCGCGCTCCGGACCGGAAGGAATCGCTTGTGTTTTTCTCGGTTCGCTCATGTTGAGGCGCGATTATACATGGCTGCCTGCTGATTATTCCTGCCCTCCGGCTGCGCTTTCTTTCAGGGGATCGGCGCACTTTGATTTTGCCGGCCTGCGCGCCAGCGGTCATGACGGTTTCTTCCTGAGGTCGGGCTTGGGGATGGAAGGATCGCGCGGAAAAAAAGAGACGGCAGAGAACATGGAGTCCCTGCCGCCTGCTTTATTTCAACTTACCGGAGATGTTCTTTCCCGATTGCCGGCCGTGTGCATCCTGACCGCTGAGGGGAGTGATGGCAAAGCAGGATTACGGTCCAACCGTGATCATCCCAAACAAGCCGTTGGCGTAATTATTCGGCCCCGCGGTGAAGAATAGCTGGTTAGGTTTGCCAGCATTCCCGCCGTTGCCGAATTGTATGGCCCAGACTTGGTTGATGACGATAGGCTGGCCGTTAGCGTCTCGCAACGTGCCGAGGAAAGCGCCGGAGGCGGGATCGAACGCGTTGATCCGCCCGTCGGGAACATTGTTAGCGACGAGCAAGGTGTTGCTGAAAGGGCCGAAATCAGCAGGCGCCATCGCGAGCCCCCAGGGCGAATGAAGAGGTCCGTTGATGCTCATGAGAACAGCCCCAGCGGTGTTGAATTCGTCCACGAAGCCGGCCGCTGACTTGTTGCCACCGAAGGTCACCCAAAGGTTGCCCCCGATGTTTTGAATGCCATAAGGGGCGAAGCCGCCCTTGATGGCCGGATCGGTAAAAGAGTTCACCAGTTTGAAGTTCTTGTCGAAAACGTCGATGCGGCTGTTGGGGCCGTTGTCCGCGGCGTAAAGAAAGTCGCCGGAGGCATCGCTGGTGATCGCCAAGCCCGTGTAGGCGGCACCGGCCTTCGACCGGTCAACTGCGATTAGCGCATGAGTGGAGTCCACTCCGGGGGCCCAGCCACTGATGGTGCCGTCCAAGGTGGCGAACAGGAAAACGGCGGTGCCGGATGGGGCGCCATTAACGGAAAAGGATGCCGTGGGATTTCCGAGCGTGATGTTAAAGACCGTGCCGGTGGGCGTGCCTTGGGCGGCTCCATTGGGCGCAGGGGGAATTGTGACCACTAACCCGAGCTTATGGCCGGCACCGTTGTAAAGAGTGGACTTTCCGGTGCCTTCGTCACTGACCCAGAAGGGACTGCCACCGGAGCGAGTCAGACCCCAGCCATTGACCAAGTCCGAGTCAGTAGCATCGGAGACCAGGTCCGTTCGTTTGTATTGGGCAAGTGTTAAGGCGGGAAGAAGAAAGAGCGAAAGGGCAAGTACTGCAGGAAACTTCCAAGGCTTCATTGCAAAGTGCATTAAGGAATCCTTCCAAAGCGAGATTTTCGACGCGAAACACGTCCCATGTGCTCGCGAACGAGCCTGCCCTGTCCGGACTCAGGTTGGTTGGATGCAGGCTGGCTACCAGTAGACACAATATTTACAATGGCTCGTTCGAATTGAGAACAAGCGACTTGTTGCGGAGACAGGGGCAGGCGAAAAGGCAGCCTACTGAAAATTGAAACCTGGACACAGGAAAAATACCAAAGATTGGAGGAATTTATTTCACGGATCGAGCGGGACACAGAGTGGCAGGCCGAGGGCAAAAATGGTTAAGCGGTGCGGAGGACAATCAAGCTGATTTCAGGAGGGACGCCGAGGCGGACGGGAGCGCCGACGGTGCCCAGACCACGGTTGACGTAGATATGGGCCATCGGAGAAGAGGGTGAGGCGAAGAGCGATGGACTGAACGCACGGGTGGCGGAAGCATTGGAAGCGGCCCGTTCATTGAGGGCGGGAGCAAAGAGAGGGCGCTGGTAAAGGCCGGCGATGTAGTCGGTGATGAAGCGCGCGGGGCTGAGGCGATGATCGAGGATTTCGACCTGGATCTGTCCGCCATGGGTGTGACCGGCGAGGGAAAGCTCGATGCCGAGTTCGGCGGCGCGATTGAAAGAGTTTGGATTGTGCGAAAGCAGAATGTTCGGCATGTCACGGCGGACCAGCGGCTCGACATTCGAGAGGGTCTGCTGTCTCTGGCCGTTGCGCATCCGTTCGCGCTGGTAGTCAACGCCGACGAGATTGAATGAGGCGCCCTTGAAAGTAATTCGTGCGTTTTCGTGGCGCAGCAATTTCATGCCGGCCTGCGCATAGAGATAAGCCGCTTCGTCCTCCGCGCGCGCGTAGATTTCGTGGTTTCCGTTGCAGCCCCAGGTGCCGAGCGGAGCGTGAAGACGGCGAATTTCGTCGACGCAATCAGCGATGGGATCACCGGAGCCGGTGATGAGATCGCCGGTGACGACAGCGAGGTCGGCGCCGAGATCATTGGCCATATCCACGGCGCGGCGCACTTGCGCGCGGGACATGTAGCCACTGAGGTGAATGTCGCTGATTTGCACGATCTGCATGCCGTCGAGGGCGGCCGGCAAATTGGGCAAGGGGATCTCGACGCGGCGGACCTGGTAGTTCAGGCGCTCCGCGGCGAAACCATACATGGCGCCGAGGAATGGAGCCGCGCCTGCCGCAGCCGTGGCGGCGCGGAAAAAATAGCGCCGGCCTGGATCAGCGACGGTCTCGGCAGAATCCGACGTGGATTGTGCGGGTGTTTGCTGCGAGACGATTCTTTTCGCCGTTGCGGCGCGCAGCAATCGCCAGAGGCGTTCCAGACCGTGAACCGTTTTGACTGCGAGGAAAGCGAAGAGCGCGCTGAAAAACCAGAGGCCGGTAAGAACGGTCATCATTGAGCTTTGGCGGGCGAAGCCTCCGCGACCGAAGACCAAGCCTTGCGCCATGGTGACGATTACCAGCAGGAGAAGAATGACGTAGGCCAGCCGGGTGCCGACTCGGAGCGGTAGCCGGCCCCAGTGCGAGGTAACGCGCCAGAGAGAGCGGTACCAGAAACGCTGCGAGAGATAAAGCAGCGTCAGGATGCTCAAAGCGATGGCGATGCGCAGCAGCAGAAAGCCCCAATTCACAGTGACGGCGCTCCCAAGTTCAAAATACAAGCTTACCATGCGAAGGTCGGGAATTTTGCATGACGGACGCTATATTACTGCGTAAGATGAACCCCCGCGAAAGGCCAGGTACCGCAGACCAGTCAACGCTGGTTGGGGGAAACGCCTGGCAGAGTCATGCGTCTGAAGGAGAGAACGTCCGGTTTCCGGGCGCAACGGAGGAGAGAAAAATGAAAAAGCTCAAGTGGGTGGCAGGTTTGGCTTTGGCCATGGGGTTGGGTGTACTTCCGGTGCTGGCACAGGATGCGGCAAAGAAAGAACCGCCGAAACCGGCGCCGAGCCCTTCGCAGGCGGTGCTGGAACAGTGGAACGACATCGGGCGGAAGCTGATTATCATCGCGGAGGATTTGCCCGAGGATAAGTACGACTACAAACCGAATCCGGATTCGCGGACGTTTGTAGCGCAACTGCTGCATGTGTCGGCGTCCATGTATTACTTCACGGACACCGCGCAAGGGCAGAAGCCACGGTACCCGGACGATCCGAAGCGCGACAATTTGAAGACGAAGGCGGAGATCGTGGCGTTCGTGAAGAAGTGCGTGGAGGACGGCGCGGGCGTGATCAAGACAAAGGGCGACAAAGGGTTGAGTGAAAGCGTCAATGACGGCGGGCCGCATTTGAACCGGCTTTACGACCTGGCTTACGGATTGATCGAGCACTCCGGGGAACACTACGGGCAGTTGGTGGTGTATTACCGAGCTAATGGGATGGTGCCGCCGGAGTCGAGGCCGAAGAAGTGATGAAGTTAAGGTAGTAAAGGAAGTTACGGAAGTAGGGGAAAACCGAACGCTGATGAGATGGCGGGCGCGGTGCGCGAGCATCGCGCCCATTGTTTTATTTGCTGGCTGAGAGAGCTAACAGCAAACGTCGCCTAATTTATAGCTGGGATCCTTCGTGTCGGGCGGGAGCCGGACCCTCAGGATAACGATCGCTACCTTTTACGGAAATTTAAGGAGTGGCGGCACCGGCGATGCCGTTTTCGAGGAGGGCAATGAGTTGTTCGGGATCGCTGGTGGGAGGGAGGCAGGTTTGGCCGGAGCAGACTACGGCGAGAGGTTTTCCGGCGGGGAGATGAGGAAGAGTTTCCTTGAGAGCACCGGCGAGATGGAGTTGCGGAGTTTCCGGGGTGACGCGCAGGACAGATTTGCCGAAGCGGAAGACGCGGTGGGCGGCGGCTTCGAGGGCTTGCGCGGCGGGGTCATTCGAATCGCCGGTGATGACGACTTGCAGCGGATGATGCGCGAACAGCATGGCGGCGAGGCCATAGGTGGCGGCAAAGAGTCCATACTGCGGGGCAATGCCAGCGAAGGCCTCGAGAGTTTTTTGGGCGAAGGCGCGGTAACGGTCGTCGCCGGTGAAGGCGTGCATTCGAATCAAGGCGATGGCGGCGACGGAATTCGCGCCGGGCGTAGGCGAATCCTGGAAGGGCTTGCGGCGAACGTCGAGGCCGCCCATAGGTAAAGCGTCGGAAGGACGATCGAAGAATCCGCCGCCTTCGTCGCCGTAACGGGCGATGGCGAGGTCCATGGTTTTTTGCGCGGCGGAGAAATAACGGGGATCGAGCGTGGTTTCGTAGGCGTCGAGCAGTGCGAGAATGCTAAAGACTTGATCGTCGAGCGAGCCTTCGAGGGCCGGGCCCCCGATGCGGTGGCCGAAGCCGCGGCTTTCGGTCCAGACTTCTTTCAACATACGGTCAAGGGTTTTCAGGGCAAATTCCCTGCAACCGAGATAATCGGAATCCTCCAATACGCGGCTTGCTTCTAAATAGGCGGACACAAACATCGCGTTCCAGCTAACATACATGGTCTTGTCGACGAACGGCGTCGGTCGGGCGCGGCGTGCGTTCAACATCTTCAGATCCGCCTCAAGCAATAGCTTCATGGCGGTGTCCAGGTCCGTTTTCGTGGTTTCTGCAATTTCATCGAATTCGCGCGCAACCCATAGGACATTTTTTGTCGGGTTGTGATGCATTTCACCATGGGGCTCAACGTCGTAATACAGTTCCGCCACTCTCGATTCGTCCGGGGAGAGAACAGCACGCAGTTCATCCAGCGTCCAGGTGAAATAGTCTCCGTCGTCGTCTAGGGAGTAGTCCGCATCCTGACTCGCGTAAAAACCGCCGTTCACTTGGTCGGACAGGACTTCGTTCACCCAAGCGATGATGCCTTTGGATGTTTCCGCTAGAAGCCAATTCTCAGTTAACTGCGTGCCGTGGAGATAGTTTTTCAGGAGTTCGGAATTGTCGTGGGACATTTTTTCGAAGTGGGGGACGAGCCAGCGTTCATCGACGGAGTAGCGATGGAAACCGCCGGCAAGCTGGTCATAAACGCCGCCACGAGCCATTCTTTCGAGGGTGGTTTCGGCCATGGCGAGTAGATGTTTTTCTTTCGTCTGCTGATAGCGCTCGAGGATGAGATCAATGGCCGAAGAGTGCGGAAACTTCGGGGCGCGGCCGAAGCCGCCGTTCTTGATGTCGAAAAGCTGGGTGATGGATTTGATTTGGGCGTCGACGACGCCCAAATCAAATTCGGCGCGGGCGCCAGTGAAAACTTCGGCTTGTGAGACGGCGTCGGCGAGGGAGTTGGCAGCGCGTTCGAGCTCAGCGCGTTTGTTGCGGTAGGAATCGGCGACGGCGAGAAGAACGCGGCGGAATCCGGGGCGACCCATCTGGTCTTCAGGCGGGAAATAGGTGCCGCCAAAAAACGGTTTTCCGTTGGAGAGCAGAAAACCGGTGAGCGGCCAGCCACCCTGGCCGGAGATAGCGCTGACGGCGGATTGATAGCGGGAGTCAACGTCGGGCCGTTCATCGCGATCTACTTTTACGGCGACGAAATGTTCGTTGATAATCTTGGCGATTTCGGCATTCTCGTAGCTTTCGCGGTCGATGACGTGGCACCAGTGGCACCAGACGGCGCCGATATCGAGAAGGATGGGCTTGTCTTCGGATTTGGCGCGAGCGAATGCAGCGTCGCCCCATTCGTGCCAGTCGATGGGTTGGTGCGCAGCAGAACGCAGGTAGGGGCTGGCGGAATCTTTCAGGCGGTTTTCAAGGCGGTCGGTCAGACAAGGTCCTTTCACAAGCGCGGGCGAGGCAAGCCCCACCCCTACAGAAACATGCACCGATCGGGCCAGCAACGACTACTGGACGGTGTCGCCCGGGCCGAGGTCGCGGGGGTCGAGGGGTTTGCGGCTCGCGAAGCCTTCGTCCTGGCGGTGGTAAAAGCGAATGCGATCTTCACCAAGCTTCCAGCAGAGATAGACCTCTTGATGATTGATGACGGCGGGAAAATCAAGCAGGCCGACGTCGAGGTCCTTGATGAGGCATCCGGTTTCGAGAATGCGGTTGAGCGCGGACTTGAGCGTTTCGGCAAGCTGCTGGTGCTCCATTCGAACGGCGGCCAGTTTTTCGTAGGGGACGATCACGCCGCCCATCATCATGATGCGCGCGGAGACTGCACCTAGTTCGCTTTCCAGACCAGAGAGTTTCTTGCGAGAGTCCATGGCCTCGACGAGAAAAGGCTCGAGTTCCTGGCGGGCACGCTCCGCTTCGGTCAGCGTAAAAATGCGCTGCGGGGGTTCCGGAGTTTCGTCTTCTTGTTCCTGATCGTCGTCTTCGTCTGCCATCGGGCTTCCGTTCTGGGGACAGCTTTGAGCCAGCAAAAGAGGACAGGTTACGCTTCGCGGAGCTCAGAGCAAAAAGCCTGTTCCACTCGATGCTAACGCAAACTCAGCATGCGGTCGAGAGCAACCCGCGCATGGTGGCGAGTGCGCTCGTCAACGGAAATGCGGTTAACGACGTTGCCCTCGCCGAGATTTTCGAGCGCCCAGAGGAGATGCTGGGGGGTGATGCGGAACATCGTCGTACAGACGCACACGCTGGGATCGAGAGAGATAACTTTGTGGTTTTTGAATTCTTTGCCGAGGCGGTTGATGAGGTGGATTTCGGTGCCAACGGCCCACTTAGTGCCAGCCGGAGAGGCCTGGATGGCTTTGATAATGCCCTCTGTCGAGCCAATCTGGTCGGCGGCTTGAGCGACTTCGAAGCGGCACTCAGGGTGAACGATGACGTGAATGCCGGGATGCTGGCGGCGGACGCGCTCGACCTGTTGCGGGGTGAAGCGCTGGTGCACGGAGCAGTAGCCTTTCCAGAGAATGATGCGCGCGCTGCGGACTGCTTCCGGCGTGTTTCCGCCAAGTTCCTCGTAAGGATCCCAGACGATCATTTGCTCGAGCGGGATGCCCATGCGATAGCCGGTGTTGCGGCCAAGGTGCTCGTCGGGGAGGAAGAGGACTTTTTCGCCCCTCTCGAAGGCCCATTTCATGACAGCGGCCGCGTTGGAACTTGTGCAGATCGAGCCGCCCTGCTCGCCGGTAAAGGCTTTGATGGCGGCAGTCGAGTTCATGTAAGTGACGGGGATGACCGTGCGCGAATCGAGAAGAGAAGAGAGCTCGCTCCAACAGGCTTCGACTTGGCCGATGTCGGCCATATCAGCCATGGAGCAACCAGCGTTCAGGTCGGGAAGAATCACCGCTTGGTGCTCGCGGCGGAGGATGTCCGCACTTTCGGCCATAAAGTGGACGCCGCAGAAGACGATATAGCGGCCCTCGGCCTGCGAAGCCTGGAAGGAGAGCTTGAGGGAGTCACCACGGAAATCAGCAAACTTGACGACTTCGTCGCGCTGGTAGTGGTGGCCCAGGATCACGACATCCCGGTCGAGGCGGGCCTTCACCGCAGCGATCCGCTCATCGAGCGCGTTGTCCGGAACGAGGAGGTAGGAATCGAAGTCGCACCCCACGCCGGCTTCGATTTCCGGCGCGCGAACGGTGGCCGGCTGGTCTGCGCCGATGAGGATGCTGCTATCCGAGATGGATACTAGGTTGCCCATGGATTGTGTTTCGTCTGCTAGAGGCTGTTGCTAAGCGGTCCCTAATCGCGCCCTGGAAGCTTCATTTTCTCATATTTGAGCTAATTCTCCACTATCCGCCGATGAATACCATGGTACGGGAGGGTGGCACGAAGCCGGGCTCATTGATGCGATGACCCTCTTCTTTTTCCATGACAATCGAGCTGATATAGGTAACCAAATCCTCGTCGGACGCACCTTCCCGAAGCAGCGCCCGCAGGTCATGATCTTCCTTGCTGAACAGGCAGGTCCGGAGCTTGCCATCAGCAGTCAGCCGGATGCGAGAGCAATGGCCGCAGAAGGGTTGGGTCACCGGGGCGATGAGGCCGATTTCACCGGCCATGCCGTCGGCAAAGCGGTATTTGCGGGCGGTCTCGCTGTGCTCGTGGGGTATTTGTACGAGCGGCCAGCGGGCGTGGATGCGCTGGCGGACTTCGGCGGCGGGGACTACGAGTTCACGCGTCCAGTGGCGGTCCGCGTCGAGGGGCATGAATTCGATAAAACGCATGATGACGCCGGTCTCGCGGGCAAACAAAGCGAAGGCCTCGACCTCGTCGTCGTTGAGGCCACGGACCAGCACGGCATTTACTTTGGCGGGCGCCAGGCGAGATTTCTGGGCGACATCGATGCTGTGCATGACGGTTGAAAATGACTTAGTTCTGGTGATGCGCTCGAATTTCCCGGGCTCGAGCGAATCGAGGCTGATATTGATGCGGCGGAGGCCGGCGGCAAGCAGGCGGTCGCACCGTTCGGCCAGCAGGTGGCCGTTGGTGGTCATGGAGAGGTCCTCGACGCCGAGAGCGTGAAGACGCGCGATGTAGTCCTCGACGCCTTCGCGGACGAGCGGTTCACCGCCGGTGATGCGGATTTTGCGGATGCCCAGGCTGAGGAAGATCTTAGCCAGACGGTCGAGTTCGGGCCAGGAGAGGATCTCGTCGTGATCGCGGTAGTTTTCCGGGTCGGCGGAGCGGCAGTAGACGCAGCGGAAGTTGCAACGGTCCGTGATGGAGATGCGCAGGTCGGTGATTTGGCGGCCGAATTTGTCGTGAAGGGTCATCGTTCGTTGTACTCGTTGGATGCAGCTCCCTGCTACCTTGGCGCACTGTAGCTCTAAAACAAAACCGCCCGATCCAGTGCTGAAAATCGGGCGCTCGCCGAAAATGTATCCACTTTCGGTGCGATCGCTCCTTTCCAAGCACGGGAGGCCAAGGCGTTTCCACCCAAACCCTCAGCCCCGATGATTTCTCGGGACATCGCCCCAGCAGCCGTGGGTTATCTCTCCCGTAGGCTTCGGGGGTCGGAGTTACGATCCCTAGTGTATGCCTGTGCGAAAGGATTCGCAATTCGGTAGAATCGGCGCGTGCCAACTGTCCTGAGGACCGGCCGTATCGCTTTTATTTCTACAGCCACGAGCCGAACGAACCCCGTCATGTTCATGTGGATAGAGACACTTTATCGGCAAAGTTCTGGCTGGAACCGGTCGGACTGGCGATGAACTTTGGGTTTAGTGCCGTCGAGCTCCGTAGAGTACAATCCCTGGTAGAGATCAATCAGGCCAGGTTCATAGAGGCATGGAATGGGTATTTTGGCATTGAAGGCTGATGAAAGGGTGGCGAGCGTGAGTTTCACCGACGACTCGCTCAGCGTTGCCTTGATGGATGGTCGAAGCATCAGTGTGCCTCTTGCCTGGTATCCGCGGCTGCTGCACGCCTCGCAGGAACAACTAGCCAATTGGAAGGTTGCTGGTGGTGGCTACGGGATTCATTGGCCGGATTTGGATGAAGATTTGAGCACTGAGGGGCTTTTGCGCGGAGCCCCGGCCCCACGTCGTCCAGCCAAAGAGTAATCGATCGGCGTTACCCGCACGGACTCTGTGATAGAGTTTTGGCCACGCCATGCGGATCTTCGTTTTAGGGACCGGAGCAACCGGCTCCCTTCTCGCGCAATTGCTGGAGCGGCAAGGACATACGGTCTGGTGCGGAGACCGCGATACGGAGCGCGCGCGGCGCTTCCTAGGCAAGAAAAGCACCATCGCTGTCACGGAAGTGAACGCGCGAAACATGCGCGGAATTGTGAAGGCCGCGAAGGGCTGCCAGCTCATCGTCAACGCTTCGGCTTCAGTCTTTAACGAGATCGTGTTGCGGGCCGCGCTGCGGCTGCGCGCGCATTACGTGGATCTCAGCTCACACCTGACGCGCCATCCCTTTAAGGCGGAGCAGTTCCGCTACGTAAAGAAATTCGAAGAAAAAAACCGCGTGGCGCTGATCAATACCGGAGCTGCGCCTGGTCTGACAAATTTGCTCGTGAAGCGCGCGGCGGAATTGCTGGACGAAGTTGTAGCCGTGCATATCCGCCTGTATGAAAGCAGCGAGAGCGACGATCCCATCTCCCAGTGGTCGCCGGAAGTATCGTTCGACGAAGCGGTCTCTCACCCGCGCGTCTATCGCAACGGACAATTTCAGCTGGGCAAGCGCTTCTCGGAAATCGAAAAATTCCGCTTCCCGGATCCCATTGGGACCGCGCGCGTGGTACTCGCGGCGCAAGATGAAGTGGCAACGCTTCCCCATTTCATTCCCATGCGGGAGTTGGACGTAAAGATCGGAGGGAATGAGATCGACCGGCTCCGGCGCTGGCATCGACTGGGAAAACTCTCAAGATCGCGAGGGATGCTGCGGCGTCATTTCCCGCAGACCGCTTCTCCGCGCATGATTGCCAAGCTGATTCGCCAAGGGATTTTGCAGAATGCAAGATTCGCGGCCACTGTGGTGGTGCGCGGGATCAAGAAAGGGAAAAAGGATGATCAGCACCTGTTGGTACGCAGCGATTGCGCGTTTCCCACGCTCTATCAAATCCGGCAACAAGGACGATTTGCGACGCCCGTAGCGTATGCGACGGCACACGTTGCGGCTCTTTTCATCAAATATTTCCCGCGGGAGCTTGCTGGCGTTTTCGCGCCGGAGATGCTGCCTGCCGAAACGCGTCGAGCTATCCTCGCCGGAATCCGCAACAACAGCATCCGGATCTTGCACAAGACGACGGTACTAAAACACACTGGTGAAGACGAGGATGAATTCTAGGCTGGCAGCGACGCCTTACCAGGTGCTGGCAAAGCGCCGCTATTGGGCCAGATTCGAATCAAGGATCAGTCCGCGGAGGCGGGCTTTACATTTCCAGAAAAGTGGATGGTGATCAGGAAGCCATTCGTCCCGTCGTAGGAAAATTTGTGGCCATCCCCTTCGAAGGCTTCGTGCTTGCTCTTCCACATGCGGAAGCCGTCGTTGGATTGCGCCCCCCAGTATTTCAAGTTGTGCGCGACAACTTCGTGGTGGGGATCATTGCCGTTGACGCGCTCAAGCGTGACCTCGCCCTTGCCGTTGTCCATCTTGGCGTGGGCCACACCGGTTTTCGTATCCACGTTCCATGAAAACGCCGCCGTATCCACGGCCTTTTTCTGCCACGGAATCGGATAGAGCTGGCCGAGGATGTCGCCGAGTGCGGCCTGTTGCTCCTTGCCCACGCTGGGATCGAAGTTCACCACTAGCCAGGAGTCCTTGCCGGTGCTCCAGTCGCTGCCCAGATCGGTGGCGATCCAGACCTTGGCGCCGTCGAGCTTGGTATCTTTGTAATAGCCCTTGTCCACTTTAAGGACAAGATTGGCGCGGCAAAAGTGTTCATCCATGTGATGCTCACCCATGCCCATATGATTCGTGGAATGGGTGTTGAAGTAGCAGGGACAGAACATGTCGCAGCTGCAAGCTT
>WNFC01006567.1_pt1 | contig 13349 bp, 14 predicted proteins | sample 5400541 | NCBI WGS metagenome assembly WNFC01 (sample SAMN13153342, study PRJNA577476) | soil metagenome | isolation source: 120 cm saprolite under Douglas fir tree site 2 hole 2 replicate 1 | place: USA:California | collected 2015-04-18
GAGCGCGCTGAGCAGACGGAACAGGAGATCGACGCACTAACCAGGGAGCTCTCGCGCGCCGTCGGACTCGGTGGACGCAATCGGCGGGCGATATCAGCTTCGGAACGCGCCCGGCAGAGCGTCGGCAAGACGATCAAGTCGGTACTGGATAGAATCGCGCAGAGCGATGCCCAGTTGGGAGACGTCTTCGCGCGCTACATCAAGACGGGCACCTTCTGCTCCTACGAGCCTGATCCTGATTTCCCAACAGCCTGGGAGTTCGCTGCGACGATTGTTGAGCCGGCAGAGCAACCAAGCTTGAGTGGCGATACGGCTCCAGCGCGTGCCGATCATCCGCCCGCCTCGCCAGTCGTGCTGGAAGGTTCTCCGTTCTCGCTGGCGGAACGAACCTCTTTTGTGGGACGGGAATCTGAAGGCAGCGCAATTCGCGCAGTCATCGATCGTGCGCGGACCGGCCACGGATCGATTGTCATGCTCTGGGATGGACCCGGCGTTGGCAAAACCCGCCTGGCGATGGAGATGGCGGAGTAAGCGTCGCGCATTGGCTTCCGATGCTCCGTCGGACACTGCTACGAAAGAGACGAACCTTTTCCCTACCTCCCGTTCGCTGAGATCATCGAAAGCGATCTGGCGCACGCGGCGAGCCTGGATGATTACTTTCGGCAGATGGGAGGCAATGCGGCCGAACTGGCTCAGATCGCGCCAAGCCTGCGGCGAATTTTTCCAGATATTTCGAAACCGATGGAACTTCCGCCAGCGCAGCAGCGCGGCTATCTGTTCCAGAGCTTTTCAGAGGCGCTGGCCAGCGGGGCGCGAACACGGCCGCACTTGTATCTACTTGAGGACCTTCATTGGGCTGACGAATCCTCGCTGGCGCTTTTGATTCATCTGGCCAATCGCGTCGCCCAGCTCCCAGTTGTGATTATCGGGACCTACCGCAGTGGATATTCGGACCACAATCCGGCGTTAGTCAGAACTCTCGAAGAACTGATTAGGATGGGTGTCCGTCCGCTCAAGCTGGGCGGCCTGTCAAAGGACGCCACCGCGCAGATGCTACATGAGCTAAGCCAGCGCCAAGCTGCTCCGGAGAGTCTGGTGAGCCTGATCTTTGAGGAAAGCCAGGGATATCCGTTCTTCGTCGAGGAGGTATATCGGCATCTGGTTGAAGAGGGGAAACTCTTCGACGCGGCTGGTCAATTCCGCGCCGAGCTCAAGCTCGACGAGAGCGACGTTCCGGAAAACGTGCGGTTGATCATCAGCCGCCGCCTGGAGCGGCTCGACGACAATGAGAAGCGGATGCTGGCCGCAGCAGCGGTGATCGGGCGCAGTTTCAGCTTTCAACTTCTGACTGCGGTCAGCCAGTTCGACGTTGACGAACTCTTTACCGTCATCGAGAAGGCGCAGCAGATGGGGATAATCGTCCCAAGCTCCGAGGGGCCGGAGAGACCGTTTACCTTTAGACATGAACTTGTGCGACAGACGTTGCTTGCCGCCACTTCCGCCCCGCGCCTACAGCGAATGCATGCGAGCGTCGCCGAAGAGATCGAGCGGCTCAATCCTGATGCCGTTAACGAGCGCGCCGGTGAGATCACTGAGCATCTTCTCAAGGCAGGATCGTTCGTTGACCGCCAAAAACTGGTCCGTTGGCTGACGCTGGCGGGCAAGAGCGCACTTGACGCTGCAGCATTTGAGGAAGCGCGGCGGAATTTCCGGTCCGCCCTGTCGCATCATGGGGCCGTTGAAGCACGAGAAAGGGCTGACTTGTTGGCGAGCCTTGCGATGGCCGAGCGAGGTCTCGATCTATGGGACATGGTAGTGGCCAATCTCCATGAGGCGCTCGAGATTTACATCAACCTCGATGATCGCGAGATGGTCGGAAGAAGCTTTACCAGGTTGACTGGTGCTCTTATCTGGGCTGGCCGCTTCCGGGAAGCAATCGAAACAGCTCACCGCGGGCTCGCTTACTTTCAGGCGGATATTAGCGCACGTCGGGTGCGCCTTCTCGCTCCCCTGGCGCAGGCACTCGCAGCCACCGGAGTCTATGAGCCGGCCCACGAGGCACTGGGGGAAGCGTTGAACATTGCATCCCAGCTCTCTGCGCCAAAGCTTGAGGCCAGATTGTTTGGTGATCGGTCCATAATAAATTTTCAATTCTTTCGGTTGCGGGAGTCTGCGACAGACGGGCTCCTAAGCGAACAACTGGGTGGATCGGACCAGCCTCCCTGGCAGCGCGCTGGACAGTTGCTTTTCCTGCATCTGGCATTGCTGGATCTTGGGCGTCTGGAAGAGGCGGTGAGGATCGCAGACGAGCTTGAACCTCTGGCGAGGAAGATAGGGCAATCTCTCGCGGTCGCGTTCTGCCTTAGCACGCGAGCTTGGATAGATTTTGGAAAAGCTCTGGATTTGGCAAAGCACGACGCTAGCTTTCAGCGAGTGTGGAAATCTGACCAGGAGGCATCGTCTGCCTACCTGGAAGTTTTGTCCGAGGTACGGCTAAGTCTGGTAGATTTCTTTCGCGGAAACTGGACGAGCGCTCTGTTGCATGCCCAAGCCGCCCGCCGCCCAGAGCCGGGGAACTTTATCGAGGGGCTCGGCGTCGGAACGCTTTTTCGACAGCTGTCTTACGCTGGCGATCGCGACGCCGCATTAGCAATCTTTGAGGAAAAGCGCACACAGCTGCCTCGTAGTGGGCAACAGAACACCCGAGGTTGGTGGTTGATGCTCGCGCTCGTGATTGAGGGACTCGTGATGCTCGGCGAGCAGTCACAAGCTGGAGAGCTCTATCCCCTTGCTCGTGAATTGCTGGATACCGGCGCAGTAGCCCTCTGGCCGATATTCCGCCTTACGCAGACGATAGCCGGCATCGCGGCGGCAGCGGCACGTCAGTGGGAAGCCGCTGAAGACCATTTCCGGATCGCGATGCAGCAGGCCGAAGCTTTCCTCAACGTCTTGAACAGGCCGAGGTACGTCGCTTCCACGCAATGATGCTACTTGATCGCGCCGGCCCAGGGGATCCCGAAAAAGCGCAAACGCTACTACGCGAAGCGCTGGAGAGCTACACGCAGATCGGAATGCCCCGCCACATCGAGATGGCGCAGGCGCTCCTTGGCCAGGCCATTGGCGCATAACTCTGCCTGAATACAACTCGCCGAACGCGACCGGAACCTTTCCTTTGCTTTGTGGGTTTCAAATGTGTGGCAGATGATCGCGCCGGCTGACCGCGAGAGACACTCCGCTACAAGTGATTTTGCGCCTCCTAGACACGCCCAGTATGGCCGGAATTTGAATGTCGTTGGAGACCCTGGCTCAGCGCTGCGAATTTGATTCGAAAGTGTAGCGAATCCGGACAGTTAGCTTAATAATGGCGACACACTTGTTGAATTAGTCCCGCTTATGTGAACTGACTGGAAGCGACAACAATATTAATGTTTGTGCTTGTCTCCCGAACGCCCGTGTGATGCCCTCAGTGTAACGTTCTTTTTTCACGGCCTGCCTTTCGCAGTTGCCACGGAGGTTTCTCTCGAAGATGTTTCAACGTTCGACCGCAAAACAATCGGCGGTTCTCGGCGCGCTCGTTCTGAGCGTCGCGATGTTGGCCGCTACCAGCTGGGCTGGCGTCAAGCCCGGTGACGTCATCACTCCCCAAAACGCAACCCAGGTCAAAGACCTGGTATCGCCCGGGGTCTACTACATGGTGGAGCACGGGATGCGCATGAATGTCGTCCCCACCGAGCGCATCGACTGGCCGCCTCCCTACAAGGACGCGACCGAGAAGTATTCTGCGCAGGTCCGCCTGAGTGAGGATCATCGCTCGCTGGTCGGCTACGTCGCCGGACAGCCGTTCCCGCTAATCGACACCAACGACCCGTACGTCGGCAGCAAGATCATGTGGAACAATGTGTTCCGTCCGATCAGCACCGACGACTACGATCTGCGCTTCTTCGACTGTCAGATCGAGTACGTCAATCCCGGCAAGGAACAGCGCGTCATCAACGATATCCAGGTCGGCCACTACGCCGGCTATGACCTGGTCGGACGGACCGAGGTCGAGCCGCTCCCGGTCGATCCCGATTTCAAGAAGACCGGCCGCCTCTGGCTGTTCGGGCTTTATCCGCTCCTCGCGCCGCAGGAAGCACGCGGACAGGGCCTGCTCCGCTATCGCTATGCCGATGCCAAGCGCGGTGACGATAGCTGGTCGTGGAACCCGGGCAGCCGCCGCGTCAAGCGCCTGAACGAGGCCCTCAACAGCACCGCGACCGGAGCGCAGAGCTTCGACCCCGATCACTACTCGGGCTTCAACCCCAAGACCGAAGAGTACAACTATAAGTTCCTCGGCGAAAAACAGATGCTCGCGGTCGTCCACGCGGCACATTCTCCCGAGATAACCTGCCCCTACGACGGCGGTGCGTCCGCATGCCCCGAGAATTGGGAGATGCGCCATATGTATACCGTCGAGGCCACTCCGGTCCGCACCGTTGGCGCAGCCGGCAACGTGCTCGACAAAGAGACCGTCGTGTACATGGACTCCGAGGTATGGTTCGAGCCGTACGTCGACGGATACGATCAGAAGGGCCAGCTCTGGCGCACCAACGTCTTCTGGGCCGCGTATCGCGACCGTCCGGTTCCCGATGCGAAGGTGGCAATCTATCCCTTCAAGCGCGAGTTCATCGTGGGCTCGGCGCGCTATGACGTGCAGTCAGGTTTCGCCACGATGTGCTACCTGCCCGGGCAGAACACGCCCGAGCGCGAATGCTGGTACATCAATATGGGCGCGGTGGATAAGGACTTCTTCACCACCGACGCGATGGTGAAAGCAGCACCGTAAGTGTAATCAATCCGCGGACTTAGCCGTTCTGGCGAGGTCCGCATGAGCGCGCCGCGGGGCGGCTTGGGCACAAGGTTCCAAGCCGCTTCGCGTTTTTTCACCTCTTGATTCGTCAAAATGTAGGCTATAAGAACATCGTGACGGCATAAGATATGGTGTCTTGACTTAACGGAATCTGACAACCCAGAATGAAATTTCTAATGGAGGAGGAGGTCCAACGGAATGGTTAAGCACGGCTTGGGGAAGACGTTGCTGGGCGCGGGGGCATTGACGTTCGGCTTATGCCTGATAGTGGCGACCGCTAATGCCACGGTGAAGCCAGGTGACGTTATTACGCCGGAGAACGCGGCGCAGGTGAAGGATCTCCTATCACCCGGCGTTTTCTGGACTGTTACTCATGGGATGCGGATCGATGTCGTCCCCACCGAGCGGGTCGACTGGCCGCCTCCATACAAAGACGCGACGGAAAAATATTCCGCGCAGGTCCGGTTGACCAACGATCATCGCAGCATGATTGGCTACGTTGCTGGCCAGCCGTTTCCGCTGATCGATCCGAATGACCCGTACGTCGGGACCAAGATCATCTGGAACAACGTGTTCCGGCCCATCTCGAGTGACGACTACGATCTGCGCTTCTACGACTGCCAGAGCGAGTACGTTCGCAGCGGTCAGGAACAGCGCATGATCGACGATATCGAGGTCGGTCACTACGCCGGCTACAACCTGGTCGGACGCACCGAAGTCGAGCCGATGCCGGTCGATCAGGACTTCAAGCAGTCCGGGCGGCTATGGCTGTTCGCGCTCTACCCGGTGCTGGCGCCGCAGGATGCGCGCGGAACTGGAATCATCCGCTACCGTTACGCCGATCCGAAGCGCGGCGACGATAGCTGGGATTGGACTCCGGGCAGCCGCCGCGTCCGCCGCCTGAACGAGGCGATTCTGTCCACCGCCACCGGCGCGCAGAGCTACGATCCCGATCACTATTCCGGCTTCAATCCCAAGACCGAGCAGTACAACTACAAGTATCTCGGCGAAAAGCAGATGCTCGCGAGCGTCCACGCGCAGCATTCGCCCGAAGTGACGTGCCCCTACGACGGCGGTGCGACCGCATGCCCCGAGGTATGGGAAATGCGCCACATGTACATCGTCGAGGCGACTCCGCGGCGCGATACCAACAATCCCGGCGCGCTGGACAAGTCCACGGAAATCTACCTTGACGGCGAAGTGTGGTTCGAGCCGTATGTCGACACCTACGACCAGAAAGGTCATCTGTGGCGCACGCACATCTACTGGCTGGCCTATCGTGACCGTCCGGTCCCCGATGCGCGCGTTGCGATCTATCCGTTCAAGCGGGAGTTCGTAGTCGGCGCGGCCTCGGTCGACACGCAGGGCAACTTCTCCACGATGTGCTATCTGCCCGGCCAGCACACACCCGAGCGCGAATGCTGGTACATCAACATGGGCGCAATCGACAAAGACTTCTGCACAGTAAAGGGGATGGTAGCCGCAGCTCCTTAAGCGCGCAGCCTAAAAAGCAATCGCGACAAAAAACTGGCGCGGAGCAACGATGCTCCGCGCCAGTTTACTTCCTCGACGCTCGTCTTCGAGCGTCGACTCTTACCTCGCCCTCGCTCGCTATTCACGACTGCGTTTGAACAGTTTCACTCGCGTTCCTGTCCACGTTAAAAACTACCGGCGGCACCCGCAACCGCTCGTCAGATTCGTAAATTTTCCGGAGCTGCGGAAACGCTTCGTCCCCGCCAAGCGTTAGCTCGGCGACGCGGTCGAGCAACTTCTTTTTCTCGTCGGTCAGCGCGTCGTCCTTCATTTCCATCATGCCCCAGACGTCCCACGGCAGCATCGGCGCGCGATTCAGCGAAGCTAGATCGCGCACCACGTTGCCGGCGATGAACCACATCCCGTGCAATTCAGGGATCATCGAGAGCCCGAAATTTTTGGGATCGGCGCGGCCGGAGCGGCACATCTGCCACGCGTCGCCGGCGATGACGAACTGATCGCGCGGCACGTCGAGAGTATCGAAATCCGGCTTGAATTGCTTTTTCTGCACCGCGTCGAGTTGCGCGTCCGCCAATATCCAGCGCTTCTCGGCGGCGTTCCAATACTCGCACACCCAATGGTCTTCGAACTTGCCGTCGTTGAAGTACGCGCCGAAGCCGCATCGCGCACGCGCCGGAATACCCTGCGTCTGGAGCATGCCGGCCAGCATCTCCGAGAAATGCCAACAGATGCCCTTCAAGCGGAGGTCGGGCGTGCGCGCGGAATTAAGCGGGCGCGGGTCGAGCGCGTGAATCCGGGTGAGCATTTGCGCAAGCGGACGAATGTTCGCCTCGTCGCGCTGCTCCTTGGACAAGTTGAGATTGTACAAAAACGGCGCGATGTCGCGATGAATCACCACGCCTTGTATGACCTCGCATAGCTTCGCCAGATCTTTCGGCAGCTTGTTGAATTCCGCCGCATGCGCACCCGGCGCCGTCATCGGTCCGTATTCCCGGTAGTACTCCTTTGGAGTTTCCATAGACGTTTCTCCTCTTTCAATTCGGAAGAGTCATCCTCTTGATCATCGAGCGCTCAAAATCCTCCGGACTGAGCGCGACTATTTCCTCGGCGTCTTTGCCCACCAGATAGCGCGCTTCAGGATTCTCCGCTTCCGCGGCATCCGCTATCACCCGCGCTACATCACTAGCGTCGCCGAACGGAACAATTCCGCTCGTGGCGGTGAAACGCTTCCAAAGCGTGTCGTACAGAGGATCCCTCGTGCCTTGTGCAACGCCTTCCGCAATGCGCTTGGGAACGTGCATGTTGACGCCGGCGCGAGTCGTGAAGTTTCCCGGCTCGACCAGAATGACTCGAATGCCGAACGGCCGGAGCTCGTGCCGAAGCCCATTGCTCGCCGCTTCGAGCGCAAATTTGCTCGCCGAGTAGGCCGACAGAAATGGAAAGGTGCGCAAGCCCGAGATCGAGCTAACCATGATGATCATTCCGCTACGTTGCGCGCGCATCGCGGGAAGCGCAGCACGAGTAACTCGGAGCGCGCCAAAAAAGTTGGTTTCGAATACGTACTTGAGGTCTTCGTCGCTATAGTCTTCGAGCGGACCGAACGAACCAAATCCGGCGTTGTTTACCAGCACATCGAGCCGTCCCGCGCGCTCGGCAACCTTCGCAATCGCAGCCGCGACGGAGTCTGCGTGGATCACATCAAGCTGGATCGTTTCGACGGGAAGCCGCTCCTTTTCCGCCTTCGCCTCGATAAAGCGCGCACTTGCGAGATTACGCATCGAGGCGAAAACTCGATGGCCGCGTCGCGCCAACTCAAGCGCGCTAAGCTGTCCAATGCCAGAGCTGGATCCAGTGATCAATGCGACCGCCATCGTTTTCTCCTGCGGAGCATCTAGTTCCACTCACTTCTTCAAAAGATGTTCGGGGATAGCCGCGAAATACACTTCGACTTCCTTGATTTTGTTTCCTTCGATTCTGAAGAACTCGGTGCAGCGCCATTTGCCGCCGTCGTTTCGAGTCCCTTCATAACGAACGAAAGCTTCGTTGCCTTTTTCAAAGAGCTTTTCGATCTGAAACGATTTGATGTTCTCGCTGTTCGGCCAGCACCGTTTGAAATAGGCCGCCCTATCAATGTGATCGTCGAGCGGACTGGAGAAGGTGAAGTCGTCACTCAATATGTTTTCTATCGCCTTCCTGTCTTTTGATTCGTAGGCGCCGTAACACCTGCGAATCAGATCGGATACGACACTGTGCGATTCCATAAACCCTCTCTTATCCCTGCTCGTATGCCTGTCGCAATTTTTCGATGTCGAGTTTGTTCATTTGCAGCATCGCTTGCATGGTGCTTTTTGATTTCTGAGGATTCTTGTCTTGCAGCATGTCGCCGAGGACCGAGGGAACGATTTGCCATGACAAACCGAATTTGTCCTTGAGCCAACCGCATCGCGATTTCTCTCCGCCCGCGGAAAGTTTCTCCCACAAGTCGTCGATCTCGTCCTGCGTCTCGCAGTTCACGAACATCGATATGGCGGGCGTGAAGGTAAAGTGCGGACCTCCGTTGAGTGCGAGAAATCGTTGTCCATCGAGTTCGAACGTCGCGCCCATCACGGCTCCCTTCGCTCCCGGCCCCGCTTCTCCGTATCGACTGACGCTCACGATCTTTGAATTTTTGAAAATCGAAACATAAAAGTTCATCGCCTCTTCGAGGTTGTTGTCGAACCACAAGAACGGGGTGATTTTTTGCATATGGTTTCCTAGCTCTGCGCTTTGGCAAGGTACTCAGCGAGTTGATCCAGCGTTCCGGTAAAGCCTTCATCCATCGACTTTTTCCCGTCGTCGAAAAACTTGCGCTCTGACTCGGTGGCATTTATCGGGATGGCCCGAATGGTAAGCGTCGTATGCCCATGATGCTCGGTAAACGTCGAGCTGCTGAGCATTTCCAGCGGCCAATTCGGATTCAACGGATGCCGGACCGGATTTTCGTTCTCATCGCAAAACGAAGTGACAACGACCATCCGCTCTGGCGCGACGATTTCGCGATAGATCCATTTGCCCCACATTTGGCGGCCGTCAGGCAATCGCTGTGAGTATAGGAAAACGCCACCGGGGCGCAGCTCCAGTTTGTGGACGCGGGTAGTGAAGCCTCGCGGCCCCCACCATTGCTCGAGTCGCTCAGGTTCGGTGAACGCTTTCCACACGAGTTTGCGCGGCGCATTGAAGACGCGTGTGATCAAAAACTCGGTCTCCGCAGATTCTGCGGTTAGGTTAGTTCTTGCAGACATTCCCTTTACTCCTTCATTCGTGCTGATAGCTCGGCGGCGCGACGAAGCCGCCGAATTCACGCTCGACAAGTTCCGCAAAAGCTATCGTGGTGCGGTCTTCCAGGTATGGCCCGATAATCTGCATACCGATCGGCAGACCTTCATCGCTGCGAGCAATCGGCATCGCAGTCGCGGGTAATCCGGTGAGCGTCGCGACGCTCGACCATAGACCTTGATCGCCGTAGGGAACTTGCTTCCCATCAATCGAGATTTGCCGCGCATTCGGATCGCTGTGGTCGTGCGGGAAGGCGGGCGTCGGCATCACCGGGCACAGCACCACGTCCCATTCGCGGAAGCACTCGCGCCATTGATGCGCCACGCCGGCGCGGATGCGATCGGTCATGATCCAGTCGCGATGGCTCATCACCATACTGCGGAGCCTCGTGGCGTTCGCGCTCGAGTCGTCGGCGGGCAAGTTGGCCGCTGCTGCTTGCGATTGTTTGTAAGCGTCGAGCAGGACGTCGGCGCCGACCAGCGACATGAGCAACTGTCCGAACGTCCTAGCCACGAAGTTCAGGTCGGGGAGGAGGGGACTCGTGCGGCCAACTTTGACTCCGAGCTTGTCGAGACGGTCCGCGATCGTTCCAAGCGCCGAGCGTACGACGCTCGCGGTCGGCAGCATCGGATGCGTATCGAGCACGAGCACGCGGAAGCTCTTCAGATCGTTGTGACGCGGGCGCGGCAACGCGAGATTGTAGCCGACCGCGTCGGCATCATCGGGTCCGGCGAGGACGGCTAGCGCGAGAGCGAGATCAGTGGCACTTCTCGCCATCGGCCCGACTACAGCGAGATCAATAGCGGGTTCCACACTCAGGTAAGGCGTTCCCGGCGGCCCGAAGCCTCGCATCGGGACCAAGCCATGCGTGGGCTTGTGCGCGAAGACGCCGCAGAAATTCGCAGGGACCCGCAATGAGCCGACCAGGTCCGATCCGAGCTCGAGGGAAACGTAGCCGGCCGCGAGTCCGGCGGCGGCGCCTCCCGAGGACCCACCAGGAGTGCGCTTCAAGTCCCACGGATTATTGGTGACGCCGTAGATGGCGTTGTAACTCTGCCAATCGGCGAGCACGAACGGCACGTTGGTCTTGCCGAGGACTACGGCGCCGGCGTTCTTGAGCCGGGCGACCGCTACGCTGTCATGGCCGGAGCGCATCTGCTCGGTGCCCGGGATTCCCCAGGTAGTCGGAAGGCCGGCGACGCTGAACGCCTCCTTGACCGTGATCGGCACGCCCAGCAGGGGGCGGCGCTCGCCGCGCGCACGCAGGTTGTCGGCGTCGGCGGCGGCTGCGCGAGCGCGCTCGAAGTCGCGCACCACGACAGCGTTCAGTTTGCCATCGTGAGTCTCGATACGCGCGATCGCGCGATCGAGAAGCTCAACCGCCGAGACCTTCCGAGCCTCAAGCGCGGCGACGATATCTTTCGTAGTTGGATAGTCCACAGCGACGTCTCCTTAATCTCTTTACCTCTCCCCACGGGACTTACCTCTCCCCCGGGGAGAGGTCGCGCCCGAGTCTTCGAGGCGCGGGTGAGGGTGCTAGCGTCGAAGCGATCTCTCGCCTCTTCGTGTGTTTGGCTCAGACCGTCGCGAGGTACTCAGCGAGGCAGTCGAAGCTGCTGTTCCATCCACTGTTATGCGCGTCGCGCGCCGTGACCGACTCGAAGCCAGTCTGATGCAGTCTGAGCTTCGTCTTCTCACCCTGCTCCTCGAACGTCAGCGTCAGGACCGTTTCCGGACGAGTCGGATTGCCCTGCGCATCGGCCCAGCTCCCGGCCATCACAAGCCGTTCCGGCGGGACGATCTCGCGATAGACACCCTGCGACCAATGATCGCCGTCGGGCCCGAGCATGTGGATTCGATACGCGCCGCCCGGGCGCAGCTCGTTCTTGAGAACGGTGCTCTTGAACCCGCGCGGACCAAACCAATGGACCATATGCTCGGTCTCAGTCCACGCCTTGAACACTAGAGGGCGGGGCGCATTGAAGACGCGCTCGATAATGAGTTCGCGCTCGGCCATTTGCGCAGCAGTATTTCCAGCACTCATCTTTATCTTCTCCTTTGTAAAATCGGGATCTTCTCCTTCGTAAAACTGGGCGTTCGTTCATCCGCCTGAGATAGCGGGATAAATCCGCACCTCGGAATTATTAGTTACCTGGGTTGCGCCACCATTCGCGAAGCGTACGTTCTCGCCGTCGACGAATACGTTGACGTGACGGCGGATATTGTCCTGATCGTCGAGCACCCGCTGCCGTATACCAGGGTAGTCGCGGCCGAGCATCACAATTGCGTCACCAACCGTCATGCGCACGTCGAGCGGCAGTCGCAACTCGACGATTTCGTTGCCGCCGGCCCATCGACGGAGCGCAGATGGAAGATGAAACCGCATCGCGACACTTAAGCGACCACCGCGGCTTTCACGCACAACACCGCGGGCAGCCAATCGGCGATCGATCGCCAGCTTTCTCCCTCGTCAGCGGAAGCAAACAGATGACCTCCGCGCGTACCGAAATATAATCCCGCAGGATCGAGGCTGTCGGACGTGAACGCGTCGCGCAGCACCGAAAAGTAAGCATCGCGCTGAGGGAGTCCTTTGCCAAGCGGCTCCCATGACGCGCCGGCGTCGCGCGTGCGCCAGACCTTGGTAGCGCCTTCGATCGGTACGCGAAAGGCTTCGGACTCGAGCGGAATCAGGTACGCGGTATCGGCGCGGCTCGGATGTGCCACCAGCGGAAATCCGAACACGGACGGCAGCCCCTTCGCGATATCGATCCAGGAATCGCCGCCGTCATCGCTGCGATAAACGCCGGGATGATTCTGCAGGTAGATGCGCTCGGGATTTTTCGCGTCGTAGCGCAGCTTGTGCGCGCACTGCGGACGAAAATGCGGCGCATTCGGCGGACCGTCCGTGTCCATCACGACACCTTTGTTGCGCCGCGTCCACGACTCTCCGCCATCGTCGCTGCGATAAGTCCCAGCCGACGAAATCCCAACCATCATGCGGCGCGCATCGCGCGGATCGGGCAGAATCGTATGCAGACAGAGTCCGCCGAATCCCGGCATCCAGTAGGGACGCTCCGGATGGTTCAGCAGCGACTCGACCGGGCGAAACGTCTCGCCGCGATCGTCGGAGCGATACTCACGAGCGAGCCCCAATGCTCGCTCTTGTTGCCGACCAGGATGCGCGGCGCTTTCTTATCGGGAAGATACGCCGCCGAAAAAATCGCCTGCCCTTTGAAGTAGGGACCAGCGATGCGGAACTGGTCGCGCGCGCGATCGCTATGAAGGATGAACGCACCCTTGACCGTCCCAACGATCACGAGAAGGTCGCCGCTTTGTGGCATGATTCGCTCGCCGCTTTCCATAGTTCACTCCAAGATTAGTTCAATCCGGGTCAAGCAGCTTCCTCGGTGCTGACCATCCATGGAATGCCGAACCGATCGACCAGGACGCCGAAAGCCTCGGACCAGAAGGTTTTCTGAAGCGGAAACTGCACGGTCCCGCCGGATGACAGCGCTTTGAACATCCGCTCTGCATCGGCCGGTTTATCCGCCATGAGCGATACGGAGAAGCCTTGTGCTTTTTCGTAACGATCGGGCGGTGCGTCGGAACCCATCAGCATTTTGCCGCCGATGGTCATGCGGGCGTGGATGATTTTCTCGCGCCATTCTGCAGGGACCTGGTCGGCCATAGG
>WNFC01005999.1_pt1 | contig 13346 bp, 8 predicted proteins | sample 5400541 | NCBI WGS metagenome assembly WNFC01 (sample SAMN13153342, study PRJNA577476) | soil metagenome | isolation source: 120 cm saprolite under Douglas fir tree site 2 hole 2 replicate 1 | place: USA:California | collected 2015-04-18
GTACTACCATTCGCGAAGCATTGGCCGGTTCGAGGTGGTCAAGGGGGCAAGATTTTATGGGCAAAAGACTCGCACTACTGGCAATTCGCCTGTTGGTGTCGGTGAACCTTCTGTATGCCGCCATCTTTCTCAAGTTTGCAGCGGTGCCAGATTCGGTGAGCCTGTTCACGCAGATGTCGCAAGCGGTCCACGGGTTCGTATCTCAGCCGGTATTCCGGCTAGGGTCAGGGGGGTTCGAGACGGTAGTGGCGGTTCTGCTCCTGATCCCGAAGACAGCCAGATTGGGAGCGGGATTGACTGTTGTGTGGATGACTGCCGTAATTCTCAGTCACATTTTCGTGTTGGGATATGGCTGGTTCTTTGTCGATGCTCTGATGGTGATGGTGCTGGCTGTCATTTATCTCTTGCTGACACGCAGGCACTCCCATTGGGGCGAAGCCGAAAGTGCGGGGACGATGGCTGCCGTACAAACGCACAAAAAATAGTCGGGCGAACAGTTGGAAGCGGATCGCGGATTGCTGCCTCAGACCGCAGCTCCTTCAATGCGCGCCGCTTCGGCGTTGACCTTTCGCCTCTATCCGACGTTGCGAGCCATCGAGGCCGCGTGCGGTGAACTCGGAGCATTCCAGATAGCCCATCCGTCCTTACAGCCCGACGCCGGATCGCCCGGCAGACGTTCTGCCGGAGGCAGTCGAAGCACCCAAACCAAGAAAGGAAGGAAAGCCATGACGGCATTCAATCGCATCGCTCTGATCTCCAGCGCGGCCTTGCTCGGCGCGTTCGTCCTCGCCGCGCCTGCTCGCGCCGAGGAAAACAAGTGGCCGGGCACCAAGGCTGGCGAGCCGACCCCCAAGCCGAAGGGCGTGCCGGCGGTGCTGGCGAAGAACCTCGCCAACTTCGACGACCTCGACTTCCGGGTCTACACCGGTCAGCAGTGGCAAAACCTGCACAAGAGCCACACCAAGGACGTCATCGTGCACTGGCCCGACGGCCACACGACCCAAGGCATCGAGAAGCACATCGAGGACCTCAAGTTCATGTGGACCTTCGCGCCCGACAACCGGATTCAGGAGCATCCTTCGCGCTTCGGCACCGCCGACGGCGAGTGGACGGCGGTGAGCGGCTGGCTCCAGGGCACGTTCACCAAGCCGATGGTGCTCGCCGACGGCAAGGTCATACAGCCGACGGGCAACGCGTACCGGATTCCGATGGCGAGCATCGGCCACTGGAACAAGGAGGGCATCATGTTCGAGGAGTACCTCTTCTGGGACAATGGCGAGTTCATGAAGCAGATCGGGCTCGCGCAATAGGCATGCGCAGAGAGTCGACGGACTCAGGAAAGTTGTCCCGGGACAACATCTGAATCGCTAGTAAAATCATCGGCTTGTGCCGATATTTTGGACTTTCGCGGGTGCCCGGTGAGCTGCCGAGCAACCCGGCGGCAGAGTCGCTGGACTTGATCAGTAAGATGACAAGTCGAGCTTTCTCTCGACCCCCTTTCCACATTGGAACCCGCGACATTATCCCCGGAGCACCCTGAAGCGGTGCAGTTGCGGCATCATGGGCCGATTGAACGGCTGAACCGCGAAAAGCCTTTGTTACCATTGGAGCGGCTTGAGACGGTGGATTCGCTGGCCTTTGCGGCTGCTCGCTGGCGCGGGACTGCTTCTGGCGGTCGCGGTGGTGTTCATCCTCGTAGCCGTTCATCATTTAGACGCGCCCTGGCTGAAGCCTCGCTTGCAGCGCTTGATCTCGGGTGTCGCAGGTTTCGAGGCGGATTGGCGTTCACTCCACGTTGATCTGGGCGCAGGCATCCACGTGGATGAGCTTGAAGTGAAGACGCCGCCCGCGTTTCGAGCTCAAGCGCCGGACCTTCTGAGAGCCCAGGCCGTGGACATCGACGCGTCGGTCTTTGGCGGACTTCGCGCCATTCACATCACCAACGGCCACATCACCATCGTTCAAGAAGCGGGTCATCGATCGTGGGAGGGACCGATTACCCGAGCAGCGCAGACGAAGAATCAGGACTTGAGCCAGGTGCTGGCCGAGCTGTTCTCCAAGCCTCCGCCGATCCCCGCAACCTCGCTCGATAGCGGTTCGCTTACCTGGATCAACGTGGATCCCGGGCAACCCTTGGAGCGCGTTCGAGTAAGCGGGCTGAAGCTCACGCTTCAGGGATGGGCGGTCACACTGGGCTCGGCAGCCACGCCGGCTCGACTCGAGCTGAGGTACCAGCGCGGGGAGGCTGTACACACGGCAACTCTGGACGTTCAGGCCTCCGCGAGCGCCGACCGACGAGGGTTGGTGACAAGCATCGACGCCGACGTCGTCCGACAGGACTGGGCGCCGGAGCTTTCGGTCGGCAAACTCTTGAGCGTTCGCCTCGCGTCGAAGTTCGACACGGCACATCGGATGGTCGACTTCGATCTGGACCGCGCCCAGTTGCTCGACGATACAGCGACACTCAAAGGCGGCGCCACTTTGCCCGACGATCCGGCCGCGTTCCCCACCGTGCGCGATCTGGATGGCGCCGTCGACCTGGAGCGCCTTACCTCGTTCCTTGCGCCGCTGAAGCTTCCGGTGTCGGTAGACCGGGGCGCGCTCCATTTCCACGCGAGGAACACGGATGCGATCGACGTCGATGGCAAGGCAAATAGGCTCGTTGTTGATGCCGGTGGCGCGACCGTCTCTTTGGCCGGCGCTTCGCTCACCGCAACGCTCGGACTGCGCGGCCCCCAATTGCTCCGAGCCAAGTTGAACGGCCACTGTACCGCCGCCGCGCCACACGAGAAGCCATGGTTCAACGAGGATGTGCAGCTAGATGTCAAAGCGGAGAATGTCGCCAGGGACTTTAGCCGCGCGCGCGTTCGAGGCACCGTTGAGGGTCGGTGGGGCCAGCTCGCGGTCGAGGACGAACACCACGCCGCGCATGAAGTTGCTCACATCACCTTCCGTTTTCCAAACCTTGCGCTGCTTCGTCCACTCCTGCCAAAAGCTTGGCCGATCGATTGGGCCAGTGCTTCCGCCACGGGCAGGATCGACGGGCAAGCTCGGTTTGGCTCGAAGCGGCTGAAGATTCATCAGACGTCCGAGATCGCGGTGCAAAACCTTATCGCTCGCCTACCCGCCGGACCTCTGGCGGTTCAGTCGGTGTCGGCCAAGGTTCGCTCCGAAGAGACGGATCGCGATCACCATGCGGAGCTCGGGTTGCGGCTCGCCGGTATTCAGTGGCGAGGGAGCAAACCATGGGACCAGACGTTGGACGCGACACTGGACATCGCGGCCGCGAACACGCGCCTTCACCTCAAAACAGACGGCGCTCTCGCGCCCTCGGTCTCCGCGGAGGTCCAAGCAGACTTCGACCGAACCCGCCACGAGCTGGTCTCGCAGTTCACGGCCAACGCAGGTCACGCCTCATTTCTCGCCCCCTTCCTCGAGCACGTTCCGGGCCTGGCGAAACTGGATTTGGGGAATTTGGAAGCTGCGGTGTCGGGACGCGCTCATCTGCAGGGCATTTCGCGATTCGATCGACGCACGCTCGGACGCGCGCGCGGGGAGGCTCGCCTCGAGGCAACGGTACGAAATGCGCGCTGGCTTGGCGAAGACCAATCCGCGTCGATCGCTTCAGCTCGTTTCGAGGCAGCGGCGAAGGGCGACGGCCAGCAGGCGACGCTTGAGAGTCATCTCGATATCCAGGGCGCGAAATACACTCGTGACGATGACTCCTACAGCGCCACGCCCATTTCTCTTCGCGTTTCGGCGGCGTTGAATCGGCGTTCCGGCGAAGCGAACGCTCACGGCGAGCTGGAGGTGGGCCCGGTCCTCCAGAGCGAGGGTTTCGACTACCCACTCGAAGGGCTGAAGTTGTCTTTTTCTTTGGAGCGCCAGGCGGACGGCGTGCTGTTTCTCCCCAGTGCCAGACTCGAAAACCCCGCCGCCGGGACGATGCTCGAGGTGCGCGGCGGATTGGCCCTTCAGGAAAATCCCGCAAAGCTGTCCGCTCACGGCACTCTCACGCAGGACTTATCCAAGGTTTGGCGGAACGCCGATGTTTTCTCTGCGCATGGGCGCGCCGAGCTCCGCTTCGACGTGGAATCGCCCGACTCAAGGGTTTTCGATGCCTCGTCGGTGCTCACCTTGAATGGCGTTGATTTTCGCATGCCAGCTTGGGGACTCATCGCCGAGGGAGTCGACAGCGAAATTCCATTGCTCGGTACTTTCGCGCTCAAGTCGAATGGGATTGCGGCGATCCGGAAACGCCACATCAATCCGTACTCGGCCCTGCGCTTCGCGGATCAATATCCGCTGTTTAGGCAGCAGAGCTACCTTTCCATTCGGCGGCTGGTGATGCCTCAGGTCACCCTCGAGTCCTTCGCCGGCAACCTCAAGGTGGACCATAACTTGATCTCGATGGACCAGATGGAGATGTCGGTGCGGGGCGGGCACCTCGCGGGGCAGTGCCTGGTCGACACCGATCCCAAGAGGCTTCGCGCCAAAGCGGAGCTCCGCGCCGTCGGAATCCTCTCCTCTTCATGGAGAGCCATTCGACGGGAACGCAGCGATCTCGATCTCCCTGCGCGATCGGAGCGTCGACGGGCGGGCGGAGATTCTGCGAATCGGGCGTCAGCACCTGCTCGACCTGCTCGATCTCGAGGATCCTCAGCACGCGCTACCGGCGTTCAATCGCGTCCGGCAGGCGCTCGGGCTCGGCTATCCGGACAAGATGAAGGTCACCTTTGACCGCGGGTTCGCCAACGTCCACATCACCTTCGGTGGCCTGGCGAAGTTGGTGAAGGTGGACGACTTGCGAGGCATTCCGATGGAGCCGCTGCTCGACAAGTACCTGACGGAGGCAACGAAGGAGGAACTGTGAAGCTGGCACTCGTGTCGCTGTCGTTTGCACTCACGCTGAGTTGCCTGGGCACGCCTCAACTGATTGTGGTCGACCGCGCAACCGCGCTCGAGGAACAGGCGGGCGGGAGCTATGACGAGCTCGAGCGCAAGCTCACTCGGGCAGGCATCGGGCCGCATCCGGTTCCCTTCACGCCAGAACAGCTGGAGGCGCTCGGGATCCGGAACGAGGACATCTCAAATTGGAGCGAGCTGACCGAAGCGGATCGGGTGGATCGACTTTTGCGTTTAAAGTGCCTCGGTGAAGGAAAGGACGGCCTGCTCGTCGAGACGCCGGACGCATGCAGCGCGGCGGTGGACTCGGAGCGAATGGCCCAGTTGGTGGAGCGTGGAAATCGCGCCCGGGCCCAACTTTGGAAATGGATGCAAGGCGAGCGGCCCAAGGCTTCGTTGGTCGAAGTGCGTCGCGCCTGGAAGGTGGCGCACGAAACGGGGCTGATCTGCGGCGCCTGGCGCGAGCGCGACGACGGCTCATGGGAGGCAAAGCCGTGCTGAAGCGCCTGGGGCTCTGCGGGTGCACGCTTCTGGTTGGACTTGCAGCGCGAGCGCAGGATGACGGACAAGACGGGATTCATGCCCCGCTGCGGCTCACCGCAGGCAGCGCGGATGAGCTGCTAGGGCAGTTTGGTCCCGACGATCGCACCCTTTACTTCGTCTCGACCGCTGAGGCGTCCAGCAGCATTTACGCAATCGACGTCCACGAGGGGCGCAGTCGGCAACTCTTCGACGAAGGGGCGGACGCGAAGTGGCCGCGCGCCAGCCCCGACGGACGGACGCTGCTTTACATCTCCTACCGAGATCAACCGACCGGCCAGCTGTGCATCCGAAAGCTGCCGTCGACGGAAGGACGCGCCTGCCTCGCGCTCCCCGGCGCCATTCAGGCAGAGTGGATCGACAACTCGCGCATCGTATTGGTCGACCGCGCGACGCTCCAAGGCAACCTTCAGCTGCTCGAAGTCACAGTCGGTGCTGAGCTCACGGCGAAAGTGCTCGTCCCGGGGGACGCGACCAGTCCCGCGGCATCACCGGATGGACGGTGGCTGGTCTACGTGCCGGTCGTGCGCGAAGTCCCGCAGGTCGGTCCCGGCTTCGCGGCTCACGCCACGCCGACGCTGGCACTGCTTCGATTGGGCTCTTCCGAACCTCCAGCCGCTCTTCAAATCAACTTGCCCGGATTGACCGCCCAACCGACGTTCTCTCGCGACGGGCGCTTCCTCTACTTCGTGCAGTTTTTGGCGGATTCGAACCACGACGGCGTGGTCGACGCGTCCGACTCGGGAATTCTCTTTCGAATCCCGTTTCCACCCGGTTCCAATCGCAGTGAGCCCGAGCAGCTCACGGATGCGTCATGGAATTGCCAGTACCCTTCAACCTCCAAGACGCGCCTCGTCGCGACTTGCAACCAAGGTGAGGATCTGGACATCTTCGAGCTTCCGCTCGCGGGGGAAGTTCCGGAAGACTGGACGTCGGAGCGGGTCAGCCTTGAGCTTGGGCTGGTCTCTCGCCGCTCCGAGCAGCTGTTGCTCTACCGCAGGCACCTGCGCGATGCGAGGACCGCCACCGGACGCCGTTTGGGCCTCGTTCGGCTGGTTCGCTTACACCTTGAAGCAAGCGAGTTCGACGCGGCACGCTTCTATGCGCGAGCCGTGAGCGAGGGGGAAGATGCCACCACCCAGGGCCTCGGGCGTCTGTTGCAAACCTTGGTGGATCATCGGCGCCAGGTGCGCGAGCGCGAGTTAGGGCGGCAGGTGGGCACCTTCAATCAACTCACCCGGGAACGGATGAAGGCGCTGGCGCCGGAGGATAGAGACTCGCCGGCGGCGTTGTGGCTGGCCCACGTCATCCGCAGCGAGTTGTCCGACTCGCTCGGAGACAAGACCCAAGCGCGGCGCGAGTTGGAGGCTTCGGTTCCCAACGAGAAGACACCACGTTCGATCATTGAGCTGTACGCAGAACGTGTGGATGCGCTGTATCGCTCCCTGGACCAGCGGGAGCCGTTGGTGGCGGCGTACCGGCGGTTGGCAGGGCTCAGCTCGCTCGCTCCGGACGTGCGGCTTGGCTACGCTCGGGCCGCGGTTCGAGCAATGTATCGAGGTCGACCCTATGACGAGGCCGACCGTGTGCTCGCCGAGGCGGCCCGCTCCGAGCCACCGGACACCGAGCTCGCTTTCGCGTTGGAGCTCGGGCGTGCGCTTCAGCTCATTCGCGATACACGCTCCGCGGGCGCGCGGGATGCGCTAATCGATCTGTACAAGCGGCAACGACGGACAGACCGCCAACGAGCGGTGATGGTGGACGCGGTCGCGCGTGCGTCCGCGTTCGGGGCCGATGGCGTAATTGAAGAGCTCGCCCAGGATTATGTCGAAGACCTGCCGCGCGGAACCGCGGAGCGGTTGCGGGCCGAGGCCCTTTACCGTCACGCGTGGATCGGGCGCGCGGGTCGAGAGCGCGGCGAGGGAGACTTGACGACGGCGCGGGCGGACTATGATCGCATCGTCCAGCAAACGCACTCGCTGGAGGCACTGGTCGGCTCGATCGATCTGAGCATGCGGCTAGGCGAACGCCACCGAGCGATCGCCGATCGCATCCTGCGAAGCGATCAACCCGCGTGGCTCAAGGCGTTCGCGCAGGCCTATCTTCGGGCATACGAGATGCGGACCTTAACGGGCGAAGCGCACGCCAAGGCGGTCGACGCCGCGTTGGCGCTGCTCCGTGGGTCCTGGGCCGACTTGCGCCGGCAGCAGTTGCCCTACGCGCTGTTCGGTGCGATTCGCCATGAGGCTTACATCGAGAGCGGCGACCTTGACCAAGCTGAACGAGCGAGCGGGGCCTACGAGGTCGCGTTGAAAGGGCTCAAGAGCGACGTCCGGCTTCGCGCGATGCTGCTGGGACAGCTGGGGATCTTGCAGACGCAAGTTGGCAATTTCCACATCGCCCTCACCCCCTTGGACGAGCGGGAGAAGCTTCCCTACGTGGACAATTCGGCCGGACTTGCTGTGCGGCTCGCAAGGGCCCGCGCCTTGCTTCACGTCGGACACATGCGGCACGCGGCCGAGACCGCGGAGCAGGCGCTCGCGATGACCGACCAAACACCATATCTGCGCCAATATCGCGTCCTTGCGCTGGATCGCGCCGCACTCTATGCGCTCGCAGCGCGCGGTTATGAGCGGGCGCTGGCTCTCTACGAGGAATTGCTCCGCTTTACGGACGCGAGTCCGACCAGCCAACGCAACCGCGTCGCCAGCCGGATCGGCCATGCGGCGGCAGCACTCGGCGCTCATCAGCCGGAGAAGACCTTGGTGGATCTGACTGGGATCCACCTGATTCTGGACGCGCCGGGCGCGGCCAGCGCATTCGTTCGGCCGCACACCGATCCGGGCGACGTCTTTCGCAGCTACCGGCTGATCAGCGCCGGCCTCGAGGCCAATGCCCTGCGCCAGCTCGGGCGCTTGGCGCAAGCCTCGCGCGCCTTGGAACGCCGACGCGAGCTTCTGGCAGAACTGTTGAAGAAGTCCGACCGCGACGAAGATCTTCAAGCCATGACTCTGGTCGAGAGCCAATTGGCGACCAACGCGGTCGAACGAGGCGACAAGGCGGCAGCGGCGCGGTGGGCGAAGGCGAACCTCGACGACGGATCGGCGCTTGGCCAGAGGACTCAAACGCGGCTCTCGCAGGAAGAACGCGACGCGCTCTGGCTTGCGGCAGAGCTCGCGGCGTTTCAAGGCATTCAGAGCGCTGATGGCCTGCCGGCGCGGCTGAAGAACGCGCTTTCCGAATTGGCCCGCCGGCCTGGGAGAAGTGGGCGGACCGAAGCCCGTTGGCTCGAGATCTGCCTCGCATTGATGGCGCTCTGAGAGAGTTGCATCCGGATGCAACTCTTAGCTGGTCCGGCGACGGGCACCTATCCTGGACCGAAGCTGCTCAAGCCGCACCGTTTGAGTAGAGCGCGAAATCGGACTTTCTGTCTGAATGGGTCCCACTTGGGATCTGCCGGCAGAAGAACGAGATGCACGTCGCGCGCATTCGCCGCGCGCTCGAGCCAATCCAGGGCCGCATTCGGTTCGCCCAACCCGGCCTCGACAAGAGCCATTGCATAGGGCGGAACATAGTGGTCGCGCGAGATCTCTTGCAACGTGCTCAGCATCTCTCTGGCTTCCTGGATTCGGCTCTGCTTTGCGAGGATGTAGCCGCGAAGTGACAACACCTTGCTGTTGCCACCTGACAATCGACCCGCCGAATTCAGGGCTTGAAACGCCAAGTCGATCTCGCCTGTCTGCTGGTACGCCTGCGCGAGTTGGAAGTAACCAATCCAGAATCCCGGATCGATCGCGATGGCTTGGCGGGCAAACTGAACCGCCGCTGGATAATCGCGAGCCACGAAGGCAACCTGAGCCGAGAGGGCGTGCTGTACCGCATAGAGAGGATCGAGCGCTCGGGCACGCTGCATCTCGGACCCGGCCTCCTCGCGTTGGCCCATATGTGAGAGGGTTATCCCGAGATTGCGGTGCGCAAACGCATAGCTCGGATCCAAGGTGATCGCTTTGCGGAAGGCCGTCTCCGCGCCGATCCAGTCCCAGTCGAACCAGAACTTCACGACTCCGAGCGAGCTTTGGACCTCGGCGAGGTCAGGCTCGGCCCGGACTGCTTGGGCCGCAGCGTCCCGGGCGCGCGGCCCTGCCGATAGCGGAGGCGCATCACCGTTTATCGGGCTTGCTGCGTAGGCGTCGGCGAGGCCAGACCATGCGAGGGCGTAGTTCCGATCGAGCTCGGTCGCCTGGGAGAAATACTCGATCGCTCGCTGCGTTGTACGCGGCGTGAGCTGATTCCAGACGTGGCGCCCTCGGAGGTAGAGATCGTACGCCTCGGGGTTCCTCGTCTGTCGGCGGGCGAGCGCGCTTAAGCGTTCGGGCGACAGCCGCTGCCGGATCTGCTCCGCGATGGCGGTGCTGAGCTCTCGCTGAAAAGCAAGCATGCTGCTCGGCTCACTGTCGTAGGAAGCGGACCAGATCTGGACCTGGTTGGCTGCCCGAATGAGCTTAGAGGTGACACGCACCCGATTCACCTCGGAGCGAATCGAGCTCTCGACCAGATACGCCGCATCCAACTCCCGACCGATCTCGGCGAGTGCCTTGGCGGTGCGCTTGTATGTCATGACCGAGGTCCGACCGATGACGCTCAAGTGTTCGGGATCGATCTGACCTAGAGCCGTAATTGTCTCCTCGGTGAGAGCATCGGCGAGGTAGTCACGATCGGGATCAGCGGCGATGTTTTCGAACGGTAAGACGGCGAGCCTCACCCGCGACGGTGAGTTCTCCCCCAGCCCAACCGTCGCCGCAGCCGAGGAGCCCACCTCCCGTCGCCCTCTCGCGGGTAGATTTCGAAAAAACAGCAGATAGCCCAGCAACGCCGCCGCCAGGACCGTTGCACCCGCCGCCACACTCCTCCGAGTCGCCGGGCGCCAAGTGGAGCCCGGTCTGATTCCGGCGAGCTTGACCTCCGCGCCGGAATCCAGCTCCTTTCTCAGACTGACCAGATCCGCGAGCAACTCCCGCGCCGACTGATACCGGCGCTCGCGCTTCTTCTCGATGCATTGATGGATCACTTGCGCGAGTGAAGGCGACACTTGGGCGTTGAGCTTGGCGAGCGGCTCCGGTGCTCGGTGAAGGATCTGCTCAAGTATCTCCTCGTTGGTTCTTCCGGTGAACGGGCGTCGCCCCGCCGCCATCTCGTAGAGCACCGTGCCCAGAGAGTAGATGTCCGCGCGACAGTCCACCTCCTGCCCCAGGGCCTGCTCCGGGCTCATGTACTCCACCGTACCCACCAATGCGCCGGGCGTTGTTTTCGGCGGCTCGGAAGCATCGCCGACCGTCGCCTCCCTCCCAAGCCCAGTCATTTTGGCCACCCCGAAGTCCAGCACCTTCGCCTGGCCGCGAGGGGTGATCATGATGTTGGAGGGTTTGATGTCCCGGTGAATGATGCCCTTGGCGTGCGCCTCCTCCAGCGCATCCGCTACCTGGCTGGCGATGCTCACGATCTCGGCCGCATCCAGCGGGCCTTCCTTGATGCGCACATCCAGTGTCCGGCCTTGTACGAATTCCATCGCGATGAAACTGACGCCTTCCACTTCGCCGATTTCGTAGATGTGGGCGACGTTCGGATGGCTGAGCGCCGCGGCCGCTTTGGCTTCGCGGACAAAACGTCGCATTCGGTCGTCGTCCCGGGTGAACTGCGCGGGCAAGAGCTTCAGCGCCACCTGGCGCGCGAGTAGAAGGTCGTCGGCGAGATAGATCTCGCCCATTCCACCGACGCTCAAGAGGGAGCGGATTTGGTACTGCCGCAGCTTCCGCCCTGCCACGGTGCGGACTCGCTGCGCGGTGACCATTTCCGCGGCGACGGCATCGGGAGGGGTGTCCAGAAAGCTGGTCCCTTCCCCGTGGCCCAGTAAGGATTCGACTTCTCGGCGCAATGCCTCGTCGCCCGCGCAGGCGGTCTCCACGAACGCGGCTCGCTCCCTGCCGACAGGCAGCTCGAGCGCCTCGTGATAAAGCCGCTCGATTTGCCGATACCGTTCAGGTGTCATCCTGCTCGCCTTGGCCGAGCGCTCGATGCAACCACGCTTTGGCCATCCGCCAGTCGCGCATCACGGTTTCGGGCGAGACCTGCAGGACCTCAGCGGTCTCCTCCACCGTCAGCCCGCCGAAGAATCGGTACTCCACGACGCGGCTTTGCCGTGAGTGCAATGTCGCCAACTCGGTCAACGCCTCATCTACCGCGACGAGCTCGGCGGCTCGCTCATCCGTTGCGAACATCGCTTGGTGGAGGGAAACGGGGCGCACTCCACCGCCGCGCTTGGCGGATTGGCGTGAGCGAGCGTAGTCGACCAAGATGTGACGCATGGCCTGGGCGCCGACCGCAAAGAAGTGACTGCGATTCTGCCACTTCTTGGCGGGCTGACCCACCAGCCGCACGTACGCTTCGTTGATCAACGCGGTGGTTTGCAGAGTGCCGCCCGGCTGCTGACGGCCCATGTGGCGCCTGGCCATGCGCCGCAGCTCTTCGTAGACCAGCGGCATCAGCCGGTTCAGCGCCGCCCCGTCGCCTTTGTTCCAAGCGACAAGCAGCTGACTCACCTCACCTGGCGGTTGGGCCATACTTTCTCACGACACGATCGACTCAGCCGGTTGTGTACCATACCGCTTGCGGCCGGAGCTACGCTCCGACTCTGAGCGGATCACCAGGAGTTGTTTCGGTCGGTGAGGATCAGGCGGGCGGGCGCGGAACGATTGATCGATAACGTCGAACGCGCTCGCCTACCCCGCTCGACCGACTCTTGTTCCGAGCCGGTCGAACAGGGTGCTAACAGATTTACTGGAAGCGCTCTCCAGCGGCAGTGCCGCATCCGGCCGCCACGAGCTCACCGTCGGGGTTGAAGAATTCCGCCGAAACATCGCTGACAAACTCGTCCGGATTGTCTCCGATTTGAATGTTTTGCGTGATTGTCTGCGTTAGGGCCAGGACACCGTCTCTGGTGATGAAAGCAGTCGACGCTGCGCGGTAGCTGCTTTCACTTCCGTCAGCACTCCACACCCCGTGGCCAGGGCTGCGCACATTCGGAAAAACTATGGTGCCGGATGTCTCGGTCATCGTCCCTCCGCGCGCGAACGTCTCGAGCGCTCGAAACGCGCTGATTGGCTCACCGGTTTTGCAATCAAACACGCTTACCCGCACGCGCCACGTTCCTTCCAGCGGCTGGGCTTCCGCCGCCTGGTCATGGCGCTGCGCAACACCGCCTCGCGCTCCGGCAAGAATCAGTCCACTTCCAAGGGCAACAACCAGGATGGGTATTCGCTTCCACAGTCTTGAGATCATGAGGTCTTCCTTCTTGGGCAAAAGCGGTTGAAGCCAGTCCACCGCCGAGATGACCAAACCCAAGGCTTCCGTCAGGGGGAACGACCGATTCGGCTGCTCCCATCTATCCAAACGAAAATGGCGCGCGAAACCTGGCACGTCCTCTCATTTTTCTGCCTTCCGAGGTTACCGTCAGACGCTACCTGGCGCGCTGGATTGAGGACAGGCGCCTTCGGAAGGTTGCCAGTGCCGGCGACGATGAGACGCGTTTGCAGCATCACGCTGCGCTCGAGCTCGGCGAGGTACTCCTGGCCGAAGTCCGACCGAGCCACATCCGGAGCCTCGTTCGCAACCTCAAGGCGAAAGTAGGGCAGGGGAGGGCGCAACTCGCGCCTCGGACGGTACGGCACGGCGGCCTGTTAGAGAGGCCTCTCCCAGATGCGGCCCGATCAGCCTCGGTGTCGGTGATGCAGCACGATGCCGAGACTCGAGCCGCTAGAAGCCCTTCTCGGGATCGGCGACGTTGTAGATTTTTTCTCCAGCGGCGTACCGGCGGATCAGCTCCCGCCTTACGCGCCAGGCGCGGT
>WNFC01006000.1_pt1 | contig 13345 bp, 15 predicted proteins | sample 5400541 | NCBI WGS metagenome assembly WNFC01 (sample SAMN13153342, study PRJNA577476) | soil metagenome | isolation source: 120 cm saprolite under Douglas fir tree site 2 hole 2 replicate 1 | place: USA:California | collected 2015-04-18
TGGTGCGACTCTCCTCCTCAATGGGATCCTGTTTAATAGCATCTGGTGGTATGCCGTGTGGAAGCGCCGGCTGGTACGTCGAGACCTCGACGCACAAGCAGTGCAAAGGATCACAAGGGGCTACCTGTTTGGGCTCCCATTTTATGCGCTTTCAATAGTCCTCTCATTGCTAAATGTCGAGCTGAGCCTCGCCTTCTATATCTTTATCGATCTCATTTATGTCTTGCCCATTCCCTTTCTCCGCTTTGGCAGGCCTGATATGTTTAGCGTGGGTGCGCAGGAAGCTCCCGAAGGCCATCTCCCACACGCCCATGCTAAAAATGAACTGCCAGAGGTGGATAGAGAACCCGCATAGCCTCTCTCAGCTCGTTCAAGCTGTACCTGATCGCCAGAGCCATCTGCCGCGGATTTGGATTTCCTCCGCCTGATCCAACCGGGCGCACCACAAGGAAGCAATATGCAGCGAGATATGCAGTGTGATGTCACATGTTGTACAGTGACTTCCGCTTCCCTCCTCGCTATACTCTGCTTAGCTTCTGGGAGAAGTGAGGACACACGCTTCACCGACACGAGCATGGAACAGCACCAGCTCCTGACCCAGCGGAGGGAGAGTTGGTTCACTCCTCTTGCTCTTTCAGCAGCTACAACGTCTCGGGAAAAGCCCAGCAGCGTGCGACGACCCTCATGGTTGGCTCACTGACACAGCATTGCGATGCGTTCTCTACAAGGAAGGAACACCATGACCAGTCAACTGATACGCGATCAGGTGGAAGACCACTTGATCACTCCGAAAAACTCTGCGCTCATCATCATCGACTATCAGCCGCCTCAAGTGAGCTCGATCGTCTCGATGGATCATCGCACATTGGTCGCGAATATCGTGGCCGTCGCCAGGCTGGCGAAGGTCTTTGCGTTGCCCATCGTGCTTTCCACCGTCAACGTCAAGACGGGCTTGAGCGCGCCGACGATCCACCAGCTGGCGGAAGTGCTGGCGGGGATCGAAGAGCTTGACCGGACGACCATCAATGCCTGGGAAGACGAGGAATTCGTCACGGCCGTCAAGGCCACCGGCCGCAAGAAGCTCATCATGACCGCGCTGTGGACGGAAGCCTGCCTCAGTTTTCCCGCGCTCGACGCCCTGCGCGAAGGGTACGAGGTCTACCCGGTGGTAGACGCGGTCGGCGGCACCTCCGTCGAGGCCCACCGGGCCGGGCTCGAGCGCATCGTGCAGGCTGGCGCACAACCCACGAGCGTGGTTCAGCTGATGTGCGAACTGCAGCGGGATTGGGCGCGCACAGAGACCGTGCAGCCGCTCAGGGAGATTCTTTTTGCGCTTGAAGGCAGATAGCTGCTTGTAACTAACGCGACCAAAGGGGTCTGGCTCATTCTTGGTGATTCAGGTGGTGCAGCGCGATGAGGAGGTATCGGGAAATCGCTTTGGGAGCGCATGAAGGGTTTCAAGGCAATCTGCTGAAGAGGTTGTATCACCACATGTGAGCTAGTTCCTTTTAGGTTGCAACCACTCTGGTGAGACGGTTTTCCAGAGAAGTCGCATGAAAAGATGAGGAGGAAAATGAAAGTATGACTGCAACGATTCGTGATTTGATGCTGGCCAATTTGTTTGATGTCTTTAACGAGCGTGATCGCGAACGGCGTACCACAGCGATAGCCAGGACGTATACCGATACCGTTGTGTTCTCTGATCTTAATGGCATTACTACTGGCCGCGAGGCACTCGACGAGAGGGCACAGAAGCTCATTGAAAAAGCGCCTGATTTCGTCTTCACGGCCGCAGGCCCCGTCTATGAAACACACGACCTCGGATATCTTGCCTGGCACAAGGGACCGAAGGAGCAGCCCCCTGTCTTGAGTGGTATGGATATTGCGATTATAAGAGAAGGCCGTATCGCCGCTCTCTATACGTTGCTCACGACCTAATGGGAAGTAGGCCTTGCGGGAAGCGTTGGCGTGTTCGTTAGACCTTCTCATGCCAATGCTGCAGATGTGAAGCGGCCTGTATCACCAAGAGTAAGCTAGAACCACCAAAGGAGACACGTTTTCTATGGACCTTGAAATCACCCTGCAGGTGAACGGGGCAGAACATCCGCTCGTGATCGATACACGCACGACACTGCTGGATGCGCTGCGCGAGCGGCTCGGCCTCACCGGCCCCAAGAAGGGCTGCGACCACGGGCAGTGCGGCGCCTGCACCGTCTTGCTCGACGGTCGGCGCGTCAATAGCTGCCTGGCCCTCGCCGTCGCGCACCAGGACGCTCAGATCGTCACCGTCGAAGGGTTGGCGGCCGATGGCGACCACCTGCACCCTCTCCAGCAGTCGTTCATTGAACACGACGCCTTCCAGTGCGGCTACTGTACCCCGGGCCAGCTCTGCTCGGCTGTCGGCATGCTGCGCGAGGCCGAGGCCGGCTGGCCAAGCTGGATGAGCGCCGATTTGACGGCTTCGCACATCACCCTCACCGACGAGGAGATCCGCGAGCGCATGAGCGGCAACCTCTGCCGCTGCGCCGCCTATGCCAACATCGTCCCGGCGATCAGGGAGGTCATCCAACAGGCACAAGAAGAACAGCAGATTCAGCATGTAGGGAAGGAGGCACAGCCATGAATCCGTTTCGCTACGAACGCGCGCGCGACGCCTCCAGCGCTGTCGCGCTCCTGGCCCAGGAGCCGGGCGGTGTGTTCCTCGCCGGAGGGACGAACCTCGTCGACCATCTCAAGCTCGGGGTGAGCCAACCTGATCTACTGGTCGATATCACCCACCTGCCCTACGACCGCATTGAACCGCTCCCCGATGGGGGCGTGCGCATCGGAGCGCTGGTGCGTAACAGCGATCTGGCGGCTGATCGCATCATTCGCAGCCGCTATCCCCTGCTCGTCCAGGCCCTGCTTGCGGGCGCTTCGGGTCAGTTGCGCAACCTGGCCACCACCGGCGGGAACCTGTTGCAGCGCACGCGCTGCGTCTACTTCCAGGACATCTCCAAGCCCTGCAACAAGCGGGTGCCGGGCAGTGGCTGCCCCGCGCAGGAGGGCTATCACCGCGAACTTGCCATCCTGGGGGCATCAGAGGCGTGTATCGCCACGCATCCCTCGGACATGGCCGTCGCGTTGGTCGCCCTTGATGCTGTGGTGCGCGTGCTGGGGCCGCAGGGAGAACGGGTGATCCCGCTCGTAGACTTCTATCGCCTGCCGGGCGAGGAGCCGCAGCGGGACACCGTGCTGGAACATGGCGAGTTGATCACCGCCGTCGACCTGCCGCCACTTCCATTTGCGACACGCTCGCATTATCGCAAGGTGCGCGACCGCGCGTCTTACGCCTTCGCGCTCGTCTCGGTGGCCGCCGCCCTCGAGGTCGCCGACGGTGTGGTCCGCGAGGTGCGCATTGCGCTCGGCGGCGTGGCACCCAGGCCCTGGCGGGCGACGAAAGCGGAGGCAGTGCTGCGCGGTGCCCCGGCCACCGAGGACGTGTTTAGGCGAGCAGCTGAGGCGGAGCTGGCCGATGCGCAGCCCCTGCCCGGCAACGCCTTCAAGGTCCCGCTTGCCAGGAACGTCCTGGTGCGAACGCTGCTTGACCTGACAGAGGAGGAAGGGCAACCATGACGATGCAATCTACTATACGCGCCACCGGCGCGCCTCTCAACCGTCTCGATGGGGTGCAGAAGGTCATCGGCGCGGCAACATATGCCTACGAATATCCGGTCGAAGGAGTGACCTATGTCTTCCCGGTGCAGAGCACGATCGCCAGGGGCCGCATCAGCTCGATTGAAACGAGCGCTGCGCGTGCGTTGCCCGGTGTCATTGCCGTGCTCACGCACGAGAATGCCCCGCGGATCGCTCCGCTGGACGACCAGGATCTGGCAGTCTTCCAATCCGATGCCGTCGCCTATCGCGGGCAGTTCGTCGCGGCCGTCGTCGCCGAGACGCTGGAGACCGCGCGGCAGGCGGCGAGTCTGGTCGCTGTGCGCTATGAGGAGCAGCCGCACGACGTCGAGCTGCGCGCCGACCGCAGCGATCTCTACAAGCCAGAGTATGTGCCGCAAAAGGCTGCCCCCTTCTATGCGGCGGATAGCGCTCAGGGTGATGTCGAGGCAGCGCTGGCGGCCGCGCCGGTCTCACTCGACCACACCTACACAACGCCCGCCGAGCACCATAACCCACTCGAGCCGCACACGACCCTGGCGGTCTGGAGTGACGACGGCAACGGCGAGAGCGTGACCGTCTACGACACGTGCCAGGGGGTGGACATCAGGCTGAATGACATCGCCACCGCCTTTGGGCTCTCGCCCGAGCGCGTACGGGTCATCGCGCCCTACGTCGGTGGCGGGTTTGGGTCCAGGGGATTTACCCATCCGTATGCCATCCTCGCCGTCATGGCAGCGCGCGTCGCAGGACGGCCGGCGAAGCTCGCGCAGACACGGCAGCAGATGTTCGGACCGGTGGGGTACCGCTCGCCGACCATCCAGCGCGTCCGTCTGGGCGCCGGTGGCGACGGTCAGCTCACGGCGATCGCGCACGAGGTGGTGGCGCAGACCAACGCGCTCTACGAGATGACCGAGCCAGCCGCCGTCGCCGCACGGACGATGTACGCGGCGCCCAACCGCCGCACCACCCACCGGCTGGCGCGGCTCGACCTGCCGGCGAACTCGTGGATGCGCGCGCCGGGCGAGAGCCCGGGCATGTTCGCGCTCGAGTCGGCGATGGATGAGCTGGCGGTGGCCTGCGGCCTCGATCCCATCGAACTGCGCGTCCGCAACGAGCCCGCGGTCGATCCCGAGACCGGCCTTCCCTTCAGCAGTCGCGGCCTCGTCGCCTGCCTGCGCGAAGGGGCCGAGCGCTTTGGCTGGGCGAAGCGCGACCTGCAGCCGCGCCAGCGACGGGCGGGGCGCTGGCTCGTCGGGACCGGGGTGGCCGCCTCGACCTATCCGGCCGTGCAGTTGCCTGCAAGCGCGCATGTTGCTGTTGACGCAGCGGGACGGTATCGCGTCCGCATCGCGGCGGAGGACGTCGGCCAGGGCGCCTGGACCGTGCTGACCCAGATCGCGGCCGATGCGCTGGAGGTGCCCGTGGAGCAGGTGCAGCTGGACATCGGCGACAGCGCCCTGCCGCAGGCGTTCCCGGCCTGGGGCTCGACGGGCACCGCCTCCTGGGGGTGGGCGATCGTCGATGGCGCGCAGAAGCTGCGCACACGGCTGCGCGACGAGTTTGGGGGCGTGGTGCCCGCCGCGGGGTTAGAGGCGGACGGCGCCTTCAACGGGAACCCCGAGGCGCAGCAGTTCTCGATGCACGCCTTCGGCGCCCAGTTCGCCGAGGTGCGCGTCAACGAAGACACCGGCGAGGTGCGCGTCCCGCGGCTGCTGGGCGTCTTCGCCGCCGGACACATCGTCAACCCGAAGACCGCCCGCTCGCAGTTCCTGGGCGGGATGACGTGGGGGCTGTCGATGGCGCTGCACGAGGAAAGCGTGCTGGACCCGCGCTTCGGCGATTATGTGAACCACGACTTCGCCGAGTACCACATCGCCACCAACGCCGACGTGGGAACCATCGACGTGAGCTGGATCGACGAGGAGGACCCCCACGTCAACCCCATGGGCGTGAAGGGCATTGGCGAGATCGGGATCGTCGGCACCGCCGCGGCCATCGCCAACGCCGTCTATCACGCCACGGGCATCCGCGTCCGCGATCTGCCGATCACGCTGGATAAGCTGCTGTCGTGAGACGACTGCGGCCAAGAGCGGGTTCAGCGTGACGCGTGCGCGAACCGCTTGTGCTACCCTCCGGGGCCGGGAAGCCGTCAGGGCAGCACTCTCCTGACTCCAGCGGGAGGCTGCTTCCTTGCCCCACAAGGGACGCAGTTGGTGATGCAGTAATTTTTCGCCTCACTGCATTACCAACTGCGTCCCTTGTGGCTAGGGCTGGTTGATGATCTCCTCCCGGAAGTCTTTTCGCAGAAGGAACGATGCGCTCATCAAAAGCGTCGGGACAACCCCACAAATGTCATCACCGACTCCAAAATGAGATACAATTGAAGGGTATGCTGAAAAGCAATGCCGTTGACCAGGAATGGCTCACCTGAATCAGGAGGACGGATTTGAGATACGACGAATTTATTGGACAAGTTCAGCATCGTGCCGGGCTCGGTTCACGTGCCGAGGCCGAGCGTGCCACTCGCGCCACACTCGAAACACTGGCTGAGCGTTTAGCCGGCGGTGAAGCGCATGACCTTGCGGCACAGCTTCCACCGGAGCTCGCACGCTCTCTCGAATTACCAGATGCGGGAATCGGTGCCAAATTGACGCTGGACGAATTTTTCGAGCTGGTGAGTGAGCGAGAGGGTGTCGACCTGCCAGTCGCGACGTTCCACGCTCGCGTAGTAATCGGAATACTCACTGAAGCCGTCTCCATGGGTGAGATACAAGACGTTCTTGTCCAGCTTCCGGCTGCTTTCGCTCAGCTCTTCAATGTAGAAAATGAGGGCGATCTGCCCGAGATCACGACCTAGAGGAGTGAACACCGAGAAACGCGGAGAAAAAATGACAGAGAAGGAAATTGAAGCAGTGAACTATCGCCCGTACCCGGAGGCTGACGACGCCGTCCTATTTCCCACGCTCGCCGACTCAGAGCTAGCTGTTCTCGCGGCGCTCGGGACCCGGCGACCGGTGGCCGTGGGCGAGTATCTCTATCGAGAGGGGGACCCCACCTACGACTTCTACGTGATCCTCTCTGGAGTAGTCGAGGTCGCGGTCCATTCCGACGGCGAGGAGCGGATCATCAATCGCCAGGGACCGGGGCGATTCCTGGGCGAGCTGAACCTGTTGACCGGTGAGCGGGTGTATCTGTCGGCCCACATCGTTGAGCCTGGCGAAGTCCTCGTGGTGCCGAGGGCTGCGCTGCAACACGTGATCGCGACGAACCCTGGCCTGGGCGACACCATCCTCACCGCCTTTCTCGCCCGCAGGCGCGGGCTGCTGAACCGCGCCTCGGCTTCCCTGCGCGTCGTGGGTTCCCGCTTCTCGCCCGAGTTGCTCCGGATCCGGGAGTTCCTGGCCCGCAACCGCATCCCCCACGAGTGGCTGGACCCCGAGCGAGACGCGGCCGTCGAACGCCTCCTACGCGAGTTCGCCGTCACCCCGGGCGAGTTGCCAGTCGTAATCGCCTCTGGCTCGGTCTTGCGCCGCCCGACCCCTGGAGGGCTGGCGGAGTACCTCGGCTTGACCATCGACAGCCTTCCCGAGCGCTGTTTCGACCTCGTCGTCGTCGGTGCGGGGCCAGCTGGTCTAGCAGCGGCTGTCTATGGCGCCTCTGAGGGACTGCGAACCCTGGTCGTCGAACTGGCCGCCGTCGGAGGCCAGGCAGGGGCCAGCTCGCGTATCGAGAACTACCTCGGGTTTCCGACCGGGATCTCCGGCGGTGACCTCACCCAGCGGGCTGTCGTGCAAGCAGAGAAGTTCGGCGCCCACCTCACGAGCCCGTGCACGGCCTCGTCGCTGCGTGAGGAGGCCGGCCATCTCGTGGTCCGCCTTTCCGACGGGACCGATGTCGCTGGTCGCGCCGTGATCGTCGCCAGCGGGGCCCGCTACCGGCGACTCGATGCGGCCCGTCTCGCAGACTTCGAAGGCAACGGCGTGTACTACGCGGCCACCGAAATGGAAGCCCGCCTCTGTGCCGGATCCCCGGTCGTGGTCGCGGGCGGGGGCAACTCGGCCGGCCAAGCCGCCCTGTTCCTCGCAGCGTCCGGCAGCCCCGTCACCGTCGTCATCCGCGGCCACGACCTGGACGCCAGCATGTCGCGCTACCTCATCGACCGGATCGAGGCCGATGCTCGCATCGACGTACGAACCAACACCAAGATCACCAGTCTGGACGGTGACCGGACCCTCACGTCGGTAGGTGTCACCACCGAGGGCCTGGATGTCCTGTTGCCGTGCGCCGCCCTGTTCTCCTTCATCGGCGCAGATCCTGCCGCGGGTTGGCTGTCGGGGTGCGCGGCCCTGGATGCACGCGGTTTCGTGCTCACCGACCGGTCCCTAGGCGAAGCACACCTCGACGAGCGATGGGAAGCACTGGGTCGGCGACCGCTGCCCTTTGAGACGAGCTATCCTGGGTTGTTCGCCGTAGGCGACGTCAGGGCGGGCTCGACCAAGCGAGTCGCGGCAGCCGTCGGCGAAGGGTCGGCCGCGGTGCGTTCCGTCCACGAGTACCTCGCGTTCGCTCACTGATGGGTCACGTACGCTTGCCGATCCTTTGTTATTGCGGTGTCCATAGTCTCGTCCTTCAACGCGGGCGCATGACCTTGTTGAGCGCCTGAGTGGTGCAGGGAAACCGATCATCCCTGGCACTGCTCTGCCAGTTATCGAGCGCGTCCTTTGGTGGGGTCTGGTCGAAGGGACACCTGGATCAAATCGGCCAGGGGCTCACAAACGGCTCATACGTCGTGTGCTGCGCGCCGATGCCGATAGGCACGGGCTGCATTTCCACCGAAGGATACTTCCTGATTTCCTGGTGCGCGATGGCTCTGAACTCGTCCGGTTTGACGCCATCTCGTGTCAAAAATCCATGCGACTCCTGCGTGACGGCATTTCTTGGGTGATTATCGTCAAACACTATGACGCTTCTCCTCGCCCTGCCCAGGACAAGCGCCGCATTTAAACCTGCCGGTCCACCGCCGATAATGGCACTGTCAACGATCATAAAATGCACATCCTTTCTTTTAAAAGACTTTATAGACTCTTAATATCTACGATTGCGAGAAAAAAACACGCCTGCTCTTTCACACCAGCGCGCTCACATCACCTAATTGTCCAACCAGTTCAACCAGCTTACGCTCTTTGAGGTAATCTTCCATCTGTTGTTCTGCATGCGTCATCACGTTCTCAATCAAGCACCCTCGATGATCAAGTCCGTCATCACAATGAAACAGAGAGGCAGTCCCTTCAATGGCATGAATGACCTCCAGGAAAGAAAGATCGGCTTTGTTTCTTCTCAACCTATATCCTCCGTTGATTCCAGGAGTCGACTCGATTATGCCTGCCTTTACGAGCTTGGTCAAAATCTTGGAGAGATAGGTTGGGGAAAGCTCCTGAAGCTCTGCCAATTGTCCGCTATCTGAAGTACCTCGACTGCGTTGGCTCAGCTTGTCAGACCCTTCGCTCGTATGCCTACTCACTCAAACTCTATTGGGAGTACCTTACTGAGCAGCAGCTCGATTGGCAGCAGGTGACACTGGATGATCTCTCGCGTTTTGTGCTCTGGCTCAAACTGCCTTTCGGGTCGCTCAAGGTGCTCCCTGCTCATCCCGTTCCCCAGGCACGTTCTAACCGGACCATTAATCATACGCTCACGGTGGTGCGGAGCTTCTACGACTACCACTGGCGGCTGGAAGAGACCGTCACGAATGTTAAGGGCACGACTACGACCCACCTTCCAGCTCGCGCCCGGCGGTACAAATCGTTCTTGCACCACATTACGAAAGGACCGCCCGTCGAGAAAAATATTCTCAAACAGAAAGAAGCCAAGCGCCTTCGGCCAAAGACCATCACCAAAAATCAAGTCCAGCAGCTCCTTGATGCCTGTGGCAATGAGCGAGATCGTCTCCTGGTCCGACTCCTCTATGAATCGGCCATCCGCGTAGGAGAAGCGCTCGCGCTCTGGGTGCAGGATGTCGATGTGGCTGAAAACAAGCTGCATATTTGTGATCGGGGACCCCTTGAGAACGGTGCGGAGATCAAAACCGTCCACGCTCCTCGTGCTCTCGATATTTCAGCCGATCTCATCGACGAGATTGTCGCCTATGTTGGGATCGCGCACACTGCCGAGGTAGAAACCAACCATTTGTTCATCAAACGACGGGGAGCGCGAGCTGGCCAGGCACTCACCTATGCAGATGTCGATTCGCTCTTTCGGCGGCTCCGATCTCGCACTGGCATAGCCGTGACCCCTCACATTCTTCGCCATACGATGCTGACCGCCCTCGCTGAGCAAGGGTGGGGACCAGAGCTTCTTCAGGAGCGAGCTGGGCACGCCTCTTTTCAGCAGACATACCAGACCTATGTACACCCCTCCCAAGAAGCTCTACGAGCAGCATGGGAGAAGACGCAAGCAGCAGTCAGTCTTGACTCAGTACAACATGAATAGAGGTAGTGATGGAAACCCGCTCGTTTCGATTGGTTGATGGGACATCGGCGCTCGCATCGTCCTGCGCATTTGAGGAAGAATTTGCGAAAGACCGCTGGGATGCCCACAATATCCCCGGGCTTCGGTACGCCGCTCATACCAGTCACTACCATATCTGGTTTACCATTGTTCCAGTCGATTGGCGTCCTCTCATCAAAGAATATGCAAAGTATCTCGTTGCTGCGGATCGAACCGCCAATACCATCGACATGCGGGTGCGACAACTTGGACATTTTTTGCACTTCTTCTCGCAGCGCTATCCCCAAGCCACCGACCTTCACGAACTGAGTACTCAAGATGTCGATGATTTTACCTCCTGGATCAGAGCTGATGTCCAACGCCGAAAACTCAAGAACAGCAACACCTATGTCAATCACCATATTCAGGCGCTGGCGGGTTGGCTCTCTTACTTAGAGCGAACAGACCATCCCATCAAACCCCATCTTCCTCTCCCTCGCCTGATCTGGCCTCATCACTACCCTCCGTTGGACCACCGGAGTCCTTCGAGCACTATCAAGTACATTCCACAAGCCGTCCTGGAGCAATTAGACCGGCACCTCCACCAGCTTACTGCCGTCTACATTCCTGTGATGATCGTGCTTCGCGCCAGCGGATGGCGCATCTCAGATGTCCTGGCTCTCAAGTGGGAAACCTGCTTAGTACTCACTCCAGATGACCTCCCCGCGCTCGAAGCTTACGCTCAGCAAATTCTCGAACGCATCGAGATCGGGAAGCAGGCAGGAAATATCCATTGGACCCTCGTGAACCAGAAAAATCTCGACGAGCGTGTCCGCCCGGCCATCGCCTTACTCAAACAAGGACATGTCTTAGCTTCGACCGACAAGTACGAACGCGAGTACAGTGATGAGGAATGGGACCAGCGAAAACCTCACGACCGGGAGGAAGCGCATGAGTGAAAAGAACTGGGAGCGCAATACAACGGGCATCACCGCTCATGCCCAGAGACGTAAAGAGCAAAAGCGCAAGGGAGTAGAGGATGCCATTACTACCCTCCTTAGAGAGCAGAAGCCGATTAATTTCAACACCGTGGCAAAGGCGGCTTCTGTGAGCAAAGCGTATCTCTACAGCCAACCCGACCTGCGAGAGCGCATTGACGCGCTGCGACAACAAGAATTGGCACATCGCCTCCGGCAGCCAGCAGTTCGGTTTCCTGGCAAAACCGATGCAGGCAAAGACCTGGTGATCCTTGCCAAAGAGCGCCGCATCAAAGAACTGGAGGAAGAAAACCGCAAGCTCAAGCAGCAACTTAAAGGGGCTTTGGGGAAAGTCTACGACAGCCTCTAAGCGTCTCACCCCCGAAGTGTTTTTCAGAGCCACACACCACCTGTATTCTCAAATCTGCATCAAGTGAGTCCCTCCGCTATTCTTTTTTCTCTCCTTTGAAAATCCACTGAACACCATATTTGTCATAAAACTGTCCATACGTTCCAAATGGCATATCATGCAATTCTTGAAACCTTTCCTTTTCTGCTCCTTCTGCCAGCTTATCAAACACTGCTTTCAGCTCATCATACGTTCCGCCAATAACAAAGATCGCATAAGTATTACCCTGCTTGGGCTCAAATGCAGGTGATGCCATCCAATCTGTGGCAGATATATCAATAGCACCACTTTTGAGATGTGCATTGATAATCCTGTTGTGCTTCTCAGGCGGAAACTGAGCTTTCATTGGAGTATCGCCCAGCTTTGTAAGCGTTAACTCTCCACCAAGACACTTATGGTAAAAGGTCATTGCCTCTGCACAGTTGCCGTCAAATAAAAGAAATGGCGTACAATTTAACATATCTTTTCACCTCCTCGTTGAAATATACCATGCTCTTGCTAGTATAGTAAACAATGATGGGGGTAGCTGGTTTTTCCTGTTTCGATGTTTATATATCAACGACGAAGATTGAGCGTAAAAATGCTCTAAAGTCGAGATAACGGCAGAAAAGCATCTGGATGGCCTTTTATCTGTATTCTTCATGCAAGTTTTCTACTCCTGACAAGGCCTTTGCCACGTCCTCACAATGGGCCTTCCGGTTTCAGGTTGAAGACGCCTTTGGATGTAGCCATGTAACGAACACCAGCACTCCTTCGGACCTTGTCGACACGGTACAGTCGGTTGCGATGAGGCTCATATCTAGAGTGGGCCAAGTGGAGGTCTGTTCATCTATGGATGAATGAGTCGGAAAACGCGTGCGAGAAGCACCACCACCGCAATGCACAGCAAGGCAATGGCGAACCACTGTATTGTGCGAGTCGATGTCTTTTCGGACGCTGGCTTGCTCATTCGTCGTTTCTGGTACGTTGCCTCGCGCCGCCGACCTGCTCTATTGAGCGGAGCTTTTCTACGCCTCATGCTGCACTCCCTTTGCCGTTATGGAAGCGCGGGATGGGAATATTCCTGGAGTTCTATACGTCACTGGCAAACCGTAGCAACCATTTGCCCTATTGTACCCAACTCTGAGGGATAAAGCAAAAACAGACAGGTACACGAGGCGAGCGCCTCGGGTATCATCAGGGAGTCATGGTATTTTGCGGTGCTTCTGCGCGAGGCGCGAATGCAACGGGGAGCACCCATCGTAACATGGAGAACACGCCCATCAGGCAAGCGAGGAGAAGCCTCATTGACCCGCTCACATGAAGGAGCGGCTGATCGCGATTGAGCATGCGATTATGGTTTGCCAGAGACGGCTAGCTGCACTCGCGTGATATGCTATATGTGAGCGAGGAAGGGAGATATATGATGGAAAAAGCGCGCGCGTTGGTCAATGTCAGGGATATCAACCTGGTGTGCCAATACTATAAAACCTATGCACAGATTGAAGGCACAGCCAGGAGACGAAAGATCACGCGAGCCCGCAGGCGAAATGGCGTCTTGGAAGTTAGAACAGCAGCCCGTGATGAATGGATACAGGCAGTCGTATGGATCGAGTGGATCAATGATCTAGGCGTTCCCATTCGGTATATGGCCCAGGATATTCGGTAAGAGAGCTTTTGTTTTTTCTCTTCTTAAAGATTGACGTTTAGACTAATAACGACCTGGCCGACTCCCGCTGAGAAGTCGGAATGGATGACTAATGAGATCGATTTTGATGCAATCAGGCCCGTTTGCGGTGCGTTTTTGGCATCGGTTTGGGTTTGCGCACCACCGCAA
>WNFC01015668.1_pt1 | contig 13344 bp, 10 predicted proteins | sample 5400541 | NCBI WGS metagenome assembly WNFC01 (sample SAMN13153342, study PRJNA577476) | soil metagenome | isolation source: 120 cm saprolite under Douglas fir tree site 2 hole 2 replicate 1 | place: USA:California | collected 2015-04-18
TTGCGCTGCAGCGAGTTCGGCGAACACCTGCACGCGGAGATGCTGGAGACAGTCGAACGCCACGCCCAGGATGTTTAGCGAGGACTTCGCGCCGTCAATAGTTTCTTGATCAATTGAATCTGTCCGGCGTGATAGACGTCGTGTAACGCGATGCCCGCGACCAATCGCCGCGCCAAGGTATTGCTTCCCCGCGCGGGACGATCCAGATCTTCCGGTTGAAGTGCCGACACGACCGTCCTTAGCCGCTGATGTTCTCCATCAAGCATCACTACATCGGCCCGCCATGCGTTTTCACCTCGATCGACGGGACGCAGAAACCAGTTGCTCCCTTGGAGGGAAAATGAGCCGCGTTTTTCTCCGACCAGGCGCCGCCTTACCGTGTATTTCCAATATGCGGTGTGAGCGACAATTTCCCAGATATTATGCCTCCCGGCCTTGGGACGCCACGCTGCTTCGCGAGCTGTGAGGCCGCGAATCGACCCACGCAGGTTTGGTCCGTGCCACGCGGCCCGCCTGTAAGCTTCGTCCAATAGTCCCAACAGATGCTCGATTTCCGGGTGCATGTCTCCCTCCGCAGCCAGCGACGGCCTTCCTCGCACGCGGTTCCAAGGACTATAGCAGAGGTCTGCATGAGTCATGAATGGCGCCCCTACAATCGGGAGCGCTCCCTGCGATCCTTACGGACTGTTCTGGTTACTCTTATACTTCTCAGTACGAATCTTAGTCGCCGAAGTCTAGCCCAGGAAGGACAGCCGTGTGCTCCTTCCTGACAGCTTGCAAGCTCTCGGGATCGAGTCCCAAGGCTTGCAGGATCGTCGGAGCAACCTGAGTGGTTTCGACCGGGCCCGTCATCGTCTTGGCCTCGAAGCTGGGGTTCGAAAGGAGCATCATCACGTTGGTGTCGTCATGCGCGAAGCCGCCATGCTCCATTAGCTTTCGGAGGCTTCCCGTGTAGACCACTCCGACATTGGGCGTCACGAGAATATCCGGAGTGCGCGGATCTCCGTTGGGTGGCAGACCAGGAGCGTTGAACAGCAGGGCAAGAGCCGGACCGGAGTATATCTGGCCAATTCCGGCACTCGAAGCGTTCGCTTCCAGCATCGCGACCGCGTTCGCGGTCTGGCTGGAATCGGTAAGCCACAGGAGCGAGACATCGTCCTCGGTGGGCCCGATCTGGTTGACTTCGGAGTCGGGGAGCAATGAGGCAAGGATCGACGATGGTGGCTGACCGTTGTTTCCGCTATGACCCGGGATCGGGAAGAAGCGGTTCGGATCAATCGGTGACTGGCCATGCTTCGCGGTGATCACTATCAGCGTCGACTCAAGGTGGCCGCCACTCTTCAAGTGCGAAACCATCTCGCCGATCGAGAGATCAACGAACTTGATCTCCCCCAAAAGCGAATCGGTGGGAGTCCCGATCGAGTCCTGATACCCGCCGGTTGGTCCGTTCTTCTCGATTAGCTTCTGCCCGATGCTCACCGCTTGGAAATTCATTCCAAAAAGAGCGGGTACCGGAGCCTGCGATTTGCCGTTGTGGGTTTTGCCATCAATCTGATTGAGGACGGCGTTGACCTTCAGCGTGTCGTAGCACTTAATGTTATCGAAGCCGCGTGTGTAGTCGCTGGTGTCCGATTGATCGGGAATTGGCGAGCATGATACGCCCGTGGGCGTGGTCACTCCTGGCAAGGGCACCACCGGTGAATTGACCTCTGGCGCGTAATAGTCATCGAGATTCGTGCCGTTACCCGGGCCAGAAACCGACGCGTAGGCGGGATGTTTGTCGACCCATGCCGTGTAACCGCCTGCGGCATGGATGACGCCGTAAATGGTGTTCGTCCTGAGGAAGTTCCACGGATAAACCGGCGCGCAACCCTTGCTGGGGTCGCGGGGCAACTTGGCCGGATCAATCGAGAGAATTCCCCCATCGGCGCCGCCAGGCGCCCCGCCGTTGAGCTGGTTCTGGTCGATGCTGATGCCTTCCTCGTATTCCGTACTCGTCCCAATCGGGGGCGCTCCTGCGGTGCAGGGACCGGCGAGTAATCCGTTGCCGGTCGCCTCGCCTGTTGCGCGTGGAGAGCCTCCGGTCACAATCGCCGTTAGCCCGGGAAACGAATCAGAAGGCTTGGAAGCGGATGCCCCAAGGTAGTTCACGCCGTGCTCGCCAAGTTCAGCCAGATTGGGGCAGTACGGCTCCCCGCCATTGATAGTGCTGATACCTTTGGCGCAGTTCTCGAAATCAATTGCATGCATGCCGTCAATGCTGATTAGCAGAACATGACGAATTTTGCTGGTCCTCGAGCCCAACTTCTGGCCATCTTGGGGTGCGGCGTAGACACCCGGAACCGATGAAAACAGAAGCGCGCCGGTGAGAATACAAGCCTTCCACTTACTTTCCATAAACTCCTCCTTTGATTTTTCTTTGGTTCGTTGGACCAATTCCCGTGCAGAGGGGCGTACTGTAGCGGCTCTCTGTTGAATGGAACTTCAACCTTGTATGAATGCTGCGTGAACACTCCAGTTAGGGGACTAGAAGTACTAGCGGATGCGAAATCAGGCTCGTGCCCTTGCGAATTAGGCCAAAAGAATGATAGTTTCGTCCGGGGCGGACTGGGGTTTTTCTTCTGCGCTTCTCTCGATTGGAACTCTGCATTGAGTGACTTGACCGCCCAATACGGTTCCAACAACGGCCACCACGATCCCGAGAGCATTCTCGCAGTCCCCGGGGCGCCGAATCTGCGCGCGCTGACCTTCTGGCGCGTAGAGGGAAGCTTGGCAGACCTCGGCGCGATCCGGCCGGTCGGTTATTTCACGTGGAACTCCCATACATATGCCGGGCGGTGGGCGCGCCGGGGAGGAATGCTTTTGCTGGCGCTGGTGCGACCGGCTCTGTATGCCGGACACCGCGTTTTCGCCACTCGGGTTCTGCACACCCTTCTCGCAGGGGTTACCCGCGACCGCCTGGACCTGCTGGGCGAGGAATACTTCGAATACATTCTAAAAAAGCAGCTCAAACCGGATGGCGCGGCACGCCTGCGCGAATGGGTGACGGCCAAAGGTGCGGACAGTGTGGCGCTCGTGAGCCAAGGTCTCGATCACGTCATGCGGCCGCTTGCTCTGCACCTGGGCGTTGGGGGGCTGGTTTCCAACCGGCTCGAATTCCGCGATGGGATCGCCACGGGGCGTCTGCTCGACCCCGTGATTCGGCCCCGCAGCCCCGTGGCATGGGCCTGGGAGCGGGGCGCCGACGGCAGCGTGCCCGCCGAGCGCCTGTTGCGCAACCTGGGGCTTACGGCGCGTCCGGAGCAACTTTCAAAGGCGATCTTGCCCGCCAAGCGCCCCGCACCCACGAATCACCGTGCCCTTGTCGTTTTCGACGCCAAGCCAGCGTCCGAACGGCTTTCCGTTCTCCGCGCTCTGGCAGGAAAGAATATTTTGCTCGTCGGAGTCACCGGTTTCATCGGCAAGGTCTGGCTAGCGCAACTCTTAAGCGATGTTCCCCAGCTTGGCAAGATCTATCTCCTGGTCCGCCGGCAGCGCGCGACGAGCGCACAACGGCGCCTCGAGAAAATTCTCGAGGAGTCGCCGGTTTTCGATCGTCTGCATGAGCGGCTAGGCGATCGGTTCGCAGACTTCGTTGCTGAGCGCGTCGAAGTGGTCGAAGGCGACGTGAGCCAGCCAGGGCTCGGTATGGCCCCGGAGATAGGCGCGCAGCTGGCCCGCACGCTGGATCTGGTCGTCAACAGTTCCGGGCTGACGGATTTCAATCCAGACCTTCGCGACGCTCTCGCGAGCAATGTCGCCCCGGTCATTCATCTGATCAACTTCCTGCGGACCTCCGATCACGCCGGTCTGCTACACCTCTCCACTTGCTATGTTGTAGGATCGAAGGATGGCCGTGTTTCCGAGGATGTCCACGCGGATTATACGCCGTTGGGTATCCCCGACTTCGATGCCGGGCGCGAGTGGCGATTCCTGCAGGAAGTGGTGGCGCACGCTGAGGCGCGCTCCGAAAGCGCGGAAATCACGGGGGCGTTGCGCCGGCAGGCGCTGGGCAGGCATCGGGGGAACGAAGAGCCTTCCGGTCCGGAACTCGACAATCTCATCCGCAAGAATCGTACCCGATGGCTGCGCAATCGTCTGACGCGCGTCGGGACGCGCCGTGCCAAGCGCCTCGGCTGGCCAAACACTTATACACTGACGAAATCGCTCGCCGAATCGCTGATCGTCCGCTACGGCACGGGACTTCCAATTGCCATTGTGCGGCCCTCGATTGTCGAGACCTCAACAGACCAGCCCTTCCGCGGCTGGAATGAAGGCATCAACACATCGGCGCCGCTTTCCTATCTGCTCGGCACCTATTTCCGGCAATTGCCCACCAACGAGCGCAAGTGCCTGGACGTAATTCCCGTCGACATGGTCTGCCGCGGAATGACTTTGATCGCCGCAGCGGTCGTCGCACGGCGTCACGAACCGATCTACCAGCTGGCCACCTCTGCAAGCAATCCTTGCGATATGGGCCGCTCGATCGAATTAACCGGCCTCGCGCACCGCAAGCACTATCGCGCGCAACAGAGCCTGGAACATTGGATCCGGATGCAGTTCGACACGATCCCAGTCTCCAAGTCCCGCTACGAGAAATTTTCGGTTCCCGCGCAGAAGGCGGTGGTCCGGGGAATCAACCGCGCTGCTTCCGCGCTCCAGATGAAGCGCCCTCCGCTGGCCCGGCAGGAGCGCGACCTCGCCCGCGTCGAAAAACTCATCGAACTTTACGAACCGTTCATTCTGCACAACGAGCAAGTATTCGAAGCGCACAACGTCCAGTTGCTTTCCGCTTCCCTTCCGGAAGACGAACGGGCGGCCTTCCGTTATGATCCTTCCTCGATTGACTGGTGGGAATATTGGATTAACATCCATATTCCGGCACTGCGCCGGTGGGTTTATCCGCTCATCGAAGGGCGCGCGCCGGAATCGCGCCGCCGCAGCGCCTTTCCTCCGCAGCCCGGCGGCAATGGAACGGAACGCCGAAAAGTCTCGACGCAAGCGGGGGCAGCGTCGGGAGCTGAGAACCAAACCTGATCCATGGCTATTTTTCTGACCGGTTCGACCGGCTACATCGGCGCGCACATCGCCGCAATTCTCCTCGATCGTCATACGGATCGGCTGAATCTACTGGTGCGCTCGAAAATGGAGCAGGAGGCGAAGGAACGCCTCTGGCAGGCGCTGCAGTTGCATGTGGATTTCCCCCAGTTCCGGGACGCCCTCGAATCGCGCATCTCTGTATTTCGAGGCGATCTCACCGATCCGCGTTTTGGCCTGGACCATGCCGAGTACGCTCGTTTGGTCGGGACGACCGAGTCGGTAATCCACTGCGCCGCGTCGCTCAACCGCAAGTCGGAAAAAAGCTGTCTCAACGTGAATCTTCGCGGGACGCTTGAAGTCGCGCAACTGGCCCGCCGCGCGCAAGACGCCCACGGTTTGCGGCGCTTCAGCCAGATCTCGACCGTCGCCGTAGCCGGAACTCGCAGCCACGAAGTCGTCACCGAGGACGCCGCGATCGATTGGAATCGTTCCGACTACGATCCCTACGCGCGCACAAAAAAATTCTGCGAGCATATGGTGCGCGAACTGCTTCCCGAGGTGCCGCGCACGGTCTTCCGCCCGAGCATCGTGCTGGGAGACAGCCGCCGCGCCGAGACCACGCAATTCGACATGGTCCGCGCGTTCGTCTTTCTTGCCGGCCTGCCTGTCCTGCCGTTCCGCCCGGCCGACCGGATCGACATCGTCCCAGTGGATTACGTGGCGGAATCAGTCGTCGCGCTGCACCAGAAGCCGGATCCGCAGCACGAGATCTACCACCTGTCTTCGGGCACCGGTGCCGAAACTTTTGGCCAGCTTACTCGCGCGATTGCGCAAGCAGCGGGAGAAATGGATCCCTTGTATTGGCCCGGGCTCGAACGTCCGTTCTCTTCCGCCGTGAACTGGCTGGCGGGTTATCGCGGAGAAATCGGCCGCAGCGCTTCGCTGCTGAAGGTATTCATGCCGTACCTTGTGTGGGACACTGTGTTCGACAATTCGCGCGTCGTGGCGGAGATGGGCCGCGCCCCGGAACCGTTTTCGAAATACTGTTATCCACTGCTGCGTTTCAGCCGGGATTGCCGTTTCTCGTATCCGTACCGGGAATGGATTGCTTCTGCTGTGCCGCTGCGCGAGGACCCTGCGGCGGCTGGCGTGGGGCACTCTGGAGGATTCCAACCATGATGGATTTTATCCTGCAAGCCTGGACCAGTTCGTTGGTCGAGATGTCCAGCGCGCTCTGGAAGCTTGGCGCGGGGCGTTCGTGGCAACCGGGAGAAAAACTGAACCTGCTTTTCGCGGGTTATAATGGCACGCGCAACACAGGTTCCGACGTTCGGGTAGAGGAGATGCTGCGGCAAGTGAGGCGAGTGCTGGGTGAAGAAAATCTCGCGCTCAGTGTGATGTCTCAGAATCTGGATTGGAGCCGCGGCTATTTCGGAGACGCACGCCAGGTGTTCCTGCCGGACATTTATCCGCCGTTTCTCTACCGCGAAGTACGGCGGCAGCACGGAGTGATCGCGTGTGAAGGCTCGATGTTCAAGAGCAAGTTCGCCGACGCTCTGACGACGATGTTCATTGGCGCCCTGGGAATCGCTTCAGCGGAGAATAAGCTATCGGTTGGCTACGGCGCGGAAGCGGGCTTCATGAACCCCCTGCTCGAAAAGATGTGTGCGCGCTATTGCCGCCGTTCGCTCATCATTACGCGGAATCAGGAGTCGCAGGCGGTGCTCAGCAAGCTCGGCGTGGCAAGCGAAGCCGGGACTGATACAGCCTGGACTTTCGAGCCGTACCCCGAGGAATATGGCAGCAAGGTCCTCGCCGGTGCCGGGTGGGACGGCCGCACGCCTGTGCTTGTGCTATGCCCCATCAATCCATTCTGGTGGCCAGTGAAACCTTCGACGCCGAAATTTGCGGCGCATGCCTGCTTTGGCGCATACAACGAAAGCCACTACCGCACAGTTTACTTTCATAAGTCCGGCCAGGCGGTTGAGTCCGCGTATAAGAAATATCTTGGCGCGCTGGCACGCGGGATAAAGGCTTTCCGCAGCAGGCACCGCGTCTTTCTGGTCCTGGTTGCCATGGAACGGCTGGATACGCGGGCTTGCGAGGCGTTGGCCCCGGAACTTGGGGATGCGCCGGTATTCACCGCCGAGACGTATAACATGTACCAACTTGTGAGCATCCTGCGGCGCTGCAGCCTGATGGTTTCATCGCGCTATCACGCCATCGTCACTTCCATGCCCGCGCTGCTGCCTTCGGCGGGAATCACCATGGACGAACGCATCCGCAACCTGCTGCGGGAACGGGGCCACGAGCATCTGCTGCTCACGGTGGATGATCCGGACCTGGAAACGAAACTGGTCACGGTTATTGAGCGTCTCGCGGCGGAAAAAGATGCCATACGCGACGACATTGGGCGCTCGGTGGTGCGTAATCTGAAGACCATGGCTCGCATGGGAGTATTCCTCGAGCGCGCCGTGCATCAGCGCTATCCGGAATTCCCGGTGCGCTCGGGCGTCCACAGTTGGGAAGAGTATCTTCCGCCGCTCAGTCGAAACCTCGAGCGGCTGGTCGAAGCCCACGAGGGCGCGGCATCCGCGGCTGCGGGCCGCTAGATTTTTCAATTCGCGATGAACTTCCTTGAAAACATCCTCTCGCGATTGAATGACGCCCCTGACCGCGTGTTTCTCGCCGAAGCGCATGCCGGAGGCGATAGGACCGCAACCGGGGCGGAATTGCTCGCGCAGATCGCGGCGGCGCGCGCGTTTCTGCGCACTACGAGCCTTGTGAAAGGCGACCGCTGCGCCCTGGTTGCTCCGAACAGCATCCGCTGGGCTGCACTCGATCTGGCGATTATCGCCGAAGGGCTCATCGCCGTCCCCCTGTATGCCCGCCAGGCCCCTGCCGAGCTTGCCGCCATGTTGCGCGACGCGGGCGCGGGCCTGGTTTGCTGCGGCGATTCTGCCTTACGTGACTCCATCGTCGCCGCGTGGCCGGAAGCGCCGCGCTTCGCGTTGTTTGACGACATTTTCGCGAAGCCGGCTCCCGATTCGCTGGCCGCACCGAACACGCTTGCGCCGCACAACACTGTCGCCATTATCTACACGTCCGGCACTTCGGGCGAAGCCAAAGGCGTAATGCTGACAGAGGGCAATCTCAGCCACATGCTTTCGTGCACCACGGCGCGTCTCGATCAACTGATGGGGCCGCGCAATGTGCCAGATCGCGTCTTTCATTACACGCCGTTCTGCTTTGCTGCTTCGTGGATTTTGCTCCTGTCCTGCCTGTCGCGGACCAGCGTGCTCACGCTTTCGGCGGACCTGACGAAACTTGCCGACGAAATCCGAAACGCCGCTCCCAACTATTTTCTCAACGTCCCGTTGCTGCTCGAGCGCATGCGCACGAGTATCGGGGACAATCTCCGCAAGCGCGGAGGCCTGATCGCAAAAATATTCGACAATGCGCTGGCGGGGTGGTTCCGGCTCGACGCGAAGACGCCACAACCATGGGATTTTTTCTGGCTGGGTGTCGCGGGGCTGTTTATCTTTCCTTCGGTCCGGAAACGTGTCGGTCGGAATCTTCGCGCTTTGATTTGCGGTTCGGCGCCTCTTGCGCGGGATACACAGTTATTTTTCATGATGCTCGGCATTCCCGTGCTGCAGGGGTACGGCCTCACCGAAACCACGGGCATCTGCACATTGGACGACCCAGCCCATATTGTTCCCGGACGCGTTGGCCCGGCGATTCCCGGCATCGAGATGAAACTAGGTGAAAACAGCGAAATCCTTGTCCGCGGGCCGAACATTTTCCCGGGCTACTGGAACCGTCCGGAGCAAACGGCGCAGGTGCTGCATGACGGCTGGCTGCACACCGGCGATCAGGGCGACGTGGACACGAATGGAAACTGGCGCATAACCGGAAGGCTCAAGAATCTTATCATTTTGAATTCCGGCCACAATGTTGCGCCTGAGCCGGTTGAGGAGGAGCTTCTCGGGGCTCTGCGCGGCGCGCAGCAAGTCATGTTGGTGGGCAACGGCCGCGGCTTTCTTGCAGCGATTGTCACGGGCGAGGTGACGCGCAGCGAGATCGAGTCGCAAATGGAACGGCTAAACGCTACACTGCCTCACTACCGGAAGATTCGGATGTTTCATGCTGTACGAGAACATTTTACGATTGAAAATGGCCTGCTCACGGCGAACGGCAAGCTCAAGCGCGACGCCATTGCGGCGCGGTATGCGGAAGAAATCGAACGGATGTATGCGAAGACCTCGGGATAAAGGCTACGAATGAAAGATTACAAGGGAAACTCGCTCTCCTGGCACGTCGCCGATGGCGTCATCGAGTTGGCGCTCGACCGCGCGCCCGCCAACGAAATTGGCCTCGCCATGCTCGACGACCTGGAACGTTTCGCCGCCGCGCTTCCCGAACTCGAATCGAGAGTGAGCGCGCTGCTTCTATACAGCAAGCAGAGCGCTGGATTCTCCGCTGGCGCCGACTTGCGGGAACTGTACACGCTCGCCCAGCAAATGGATGCGGCCTCCTCGGCGAAAGGTGTGCGCGAATTTCTGGAGCGCATTCATGCCGTGCTCAACCGGCTCGATATGTCACCACTCACAACGATCGCGGCCGTTCACGGCGTCTGCTTCGGCGGCGGCTTCGAGCTGGCGCTGACGTGCGACCTCATTGTCACTGACAAGATGGCGCGTTTCTGTTTTCCCGAGCTGCGCCTGGGGCTCATCCCCGGCTTTGGCGGCATCCCGCGATTAAAACGTGACATCGGCAACGGCGTGGTCCGCGATCTGCTTCTTACCGGACGCAGCATCAATGCCACCAAAGCGCTCGCCGTGGGCCTGGCAAGCCAGGTCGCCGCCGAAGGCGAAGCCCTGCGTGTGGCCCGCGCCACCGCCGCGCAGGTTACAAAATTCGATCGCGCCACCGCCGCGGCCGCGAAGCGTTTCATCAAGCCGCTTCCTGTTGACGAGCTACGCCGCGAGATTGACATTTTCTGCGAACTCTTTACGCAGCCGGCCGTGATGCAGGGGCTGCGCAAGTTCGTCGAAGACACCAGCGCGCATCCGTACCTGCCGAAGACGGACGCCGGCGCCGTTTCCCGGTAAAATGGGCGCTGGCTTCTTGATACCACTCTTATGAAAACCCTTGAACAAACTACCGACGAGGTCTTGAATCTCGCCGCCGCGCACTTCAAAGTTCCGCGCGCCGAACTTCAGGCCAATGATGACTTCTTCAAGAAACTGGGAATTGACAGCTTGCAAGCACTCGACAAGCACGACTATGAATAACCACACAGGCGCAGAGACACAGAGGGAAGCAAGCTGCTGCTCCGCGACGGAATAAAGCGATTCATTCGTTGAATTCCTCATATAATCTTGTTTTCCTCTGTGTCTCCGTGACTCCGTGGCTTTGTTTATGCTGGATTTGAAACAATACGACTCACTTGGCGCGGCCTTGCGCGGCGCGCTCGACCAATGGCCGGACGAGGTCTGCCTGATCGAGGCCGACCGCGAGCGCGAACGTTCGCGGCTGACCTACCGGCAATTTCGCGAAGCCGCCGAGGCGCTGGCCGCGGCGATTGAAGATTCGGGCTTTGCCGCCGGGGACCGAGCCGCGATCATCATGACCAATCAGCCCAAGTGGCTGATCTCCGCCTACGCTATCTTTTTTGCCGGCGGCGTGGTGGTACCGCTCGATTACAAGCTCTCCGCAGCCGAGCATCTGCAATTGCTCGCGCATTCGAGAGCGCGAGTGCTGTTCGTGGAATATCCGCATTGGCGCGCCATCATGCAAGCTGAAGCGTTTCGCGAGCACAAACTGCACACGATCCTGGTCACCGAAGCGCCGCCGAACGCCAACCTGGCAGGCGGCTTGCGGTGGGAGGAGTATCGCGCCGCCCACGCGCCCGAATTCCGGCCGCGCTTGCGAAAGGACACGGCTTGCATCGTCTACTCCTCCGGTACCGGAGGCCGCCCGAAGGGCTGCGTCCTGATCCATGAAAACTATCTCGAACAGTGCAGCGCGGTGACGCCGATTTTTCCCTTCTGGCCCGGCGCTCGGTACTTGAGCATTATTCCGACGAATCATGCGATTGATTTCATGGGCGGATTCATCATGCCGCTCACCGGCGGCGGCACGGTCATCCACCTGCGCACCCTGCGGCCTGAATTCATCCGCGATGCCTTTACGCGCTATAAGATCACCTACATGGCTGTCGTGCCGCTGATCTTGAAGAATTTGCAGCGAGGTCTGCGAGAAAAATTTGCGGCTTTGCCGCCGGCCAAACGGCATTTGCTGAACACTTTTGTCCGGGTGAATCGTGCGTTCACCCGTCGGCAGCCGCGCCTCGGGCTTAGCCGGATGCTTTTGAAGGGCGTCCATCAGGCCTTCGGCGGCGAACTGCGGGCGTTGCTTGTGGGGGGCGCGTTTACAGAGCCCGCGACGATTGAGTTCTTTCACGGCCTCGGCATCCCCATTTACAACGGGTATGGGTGCACGGAGGCGTGCACCGCGATCACGGTGAACGATCTCAAGCCATTTCGGCCCGAAACGATAGGGAAACCCGTTCGCGGGATGGAGATCCGCATCGAGAATCCCGACGCCGATGGGATTGGCGAAGTTTGCGTGCGCAGCAAGACAGTAATGTCGCGCTACCTGGACGATCCGGAAACGACGGCGGAAACGATCGTAAATGGCTGGCTGATGACGGGCGACCTCGGCCGCATCGACGCCTCAGGCCACTTGCAGCTTTTTGGCCGCAAGAAAAACATGATCGTCACCGCCGAGGGGAAAAATATATATCCGGAAGACATCGAGAACGCCTTCGATGGGCTTCCGGTAAAGGAGTTCTGCGTATTTGCGGCCAACTTTGTGTGGCCGCAACGCACGATGGTTGGCGAACAGCTCGTCCTGGTGCTTCATCCCGAACCGGGTCAATCCATGAACGGCGATCTGTGCGCGGAAATCTCCCGCCGCAATGCGCGGCTTCTGAATTACAAGCGCATCAGCGGCTACGCAATCTGGAACCAGGATTTCCCGCTCACCGCTTCGATGAAAATCAAACGCGCCGTCCTTGCCGAGCAGATCGGCAAAACACTCGACCGCAGCGCGATGGTTGCTTTGTGAACGAGCGCTACTTCGCGATCGTGAATCCAGCGGCGGGAGGTGGACGCTGCGGGAAGCTCGCTACGGGGGCGCTCGACAGGCTCCGCTCCGCGGGCCTCGCCATCGAAGTGCACACCACGCGCGCTCCCGGCGAAGCTCCTGCGCTTGCGAAAGGCGCCTATGCCGAAGGCTATCGCAATTTCATCGCCGTCGGAGGAGACGGCACGGGCTTCGAAATCGTCAACGGACTTTTTCCTGCTGCTGCCTCGCAGGGACGCGCCGCGCTCGGGTTCCTTCCGCTCGGGACAGGGAATTCTTTCCTCCGCGACTTTTCCGAACGCGGGGCGGACTATGCGGTCGAAGCGATCCTGACCCGCCGGCGGCGTCCATGCGACGTGATTCGCCTGAACCACGCAGGTGGCTCGCTCTTTTATATCAACACCATGAATATGGGGTTCGCTGCGGACGTCGCCACGCTGACCAATCGCCACTTGAAACGCATGGGCGAACTCGGCTATCTCGTCGGCGTGCTGGTTTCGCTGGCACGGCTGCGCCGCCGCCCGTTCCCCTTGCGTGCCGATGGCGAGCGCGACGACCGGCGCTGTTTGTTTCTCGCTTTCAGCAACAGTAAGTATACCGGCGGTAAAATGATGATTGCGCCGCAGGCATCGATCGACAGCGGTGCAATCGAATATGTCCACTGGGGCCCGATCGGACGCTTCGGCCTGGTACGAAATCTGGCGACTTTGTTTGACGGCTCGCACATCCGGCATCCGCTCGCGTCGCGACGCACCGCGATGCGAATTGAATTCGATCTGGAGACGCCCGTGGACGTTGTCGTCGATGGTGAAGTGCTCACACTTCAAATTGAATCGCTCGATGTGCTCTCCAACGCGCTGGATGTGATGGTATGAACAACGAAAGCGAACAGCAGATTTCAGCAGTTTCGCCAAGCAACGCGCCAGCCGAGCGAGGCTTGCGGCGCGCGCGGGTAGTTGTGCAAAGCACCTTTCACTGGCTGCTCTCCGCGGCCTATTTCTTTCCCATGTGCGCCTTTCTCGTGCTGCTCGGCATTTTCATCGATCCCCGCAGGAACGACGGCGCGCAGCGCATGCTCTGCCGCGTCACCATGAAGCTCGCCGGCGCGAAGCT
>WNFC01006004.1_pt1 | contig 13343 bp, 18 predicted proteins | sample 5400541 | NCBI WGS metagenome assembly WNFC01 (sample SAMN13153342, study PRJNA577476) | soil metagenome | isolation source: 120 cm saprolite under Douglas fir tree site 2 hole 2 replicate 1 | place: USA:California | collected 2015-04-18
AGAGCGCCGGGAAACGCGTCGGCGATTGCGACGTCCATATCTGCAGCGGCGCCGATCTCGCGGACGGTTTGCACCGCTGCCGCCAGATCCGATCCGTCACCCGCCAGCACCGGCGTGTAGGTGCCGATCTGCGGCTTGCGCGAAGGCGCGTCGAGGTCGGTGCGCAAATGATCGTAAAACCGCCAGTCCCTCATCCGTTCGCGCAACATCAGGAGTTCGATGGCGTGATGCGGATCGGCGCAATGGGTCATCATGCTGTCGAAGGCGTCGAGATTCTGAAAGGCCTGCTGCCATTCGCCCTGGCCGCTGCGAATGCGGACACTGGGGCCGATGCGAACGGCAAAAGCGTTTGTCCGGTCCAGCCGTTCGCCGGTCCATTGGCTTTCGACCTTGATTTCCGGGTCGCTTGAAAATTTCGAACGCGAATCGGGCAGCGGAAGCCCGAGATCGATGGCGTAGCCGTAATCCTTGCCTGAAAATCCGAGTTTCAGGCTGACCGGATTTTTGCGCACTTGTCCCTGGGCCGGTGTGGCGCCGGCTTTGGTCGGCCGTGCCTCCGGGCCTGCCCACAAGGTCGATCGTAGTCCGCCCTCGGCGGCCAATGATTGAATGATCTGGCCCTGCGCGATGTCCGCCAGCAGCTTCAGCGCGCGATAAAGACTGGACTTGCCGCTGCCATTGGCGCCGGTCACGACATTGAGCGCGCTGAGCGTTAGCCTGACTTCGCGCAGGGATCGATAGCCGGAGATCGCAAGACTCGTTATCATGGCTACCTGAATGGATCTTGCGGTGGCTGATCGCTGCGTTTCAAGCGCGGAACAAGCGCGTCGATGATGGTTGAGCGGCCCGAGACATATGTGACATTACATAGGTGACATTCCGAACCGGAGACATGGGTTGTACTTTTCGCTTTTTTTGCGGCGGAAGGTGTGGAGTTCGGTGACGGAAGAACGTCTGCGCTTTGTGGCCCGCGTCCCGGATGGGGAGGCCATGACAATGTGTGCCGGGATTTCGGCGTATCGCGCAAGACCGGCTGCAAGATTTTCGATCGTTACAAGGAAGGGGCAGGCCGCGCGGGACGATCGGTCGCGACGCCCGGTGTTGGCTACGTGGTGTTACCGCTACGTGGTGTTACCTACGTGTCCGGGGCCGGACATTTGATTTGCTGGCGGGCCACGGCCGATGATGATGAGCACTATGTCTACGCCATAGGCCTATGACATTGGGTTAGCGGCTACCGGCATTGCGGCGATTTGGTCAGTCAATCCCGAACAATCGGCGTTGAGTTTGGTTCACCGTAGAAGGATCAATGGCATCCTCTCGTTTCGCGCGATAATAGGTCTTGTACCGCTCAAGCTCGTAGAACAGCGTTGTGGTTGAATTGATGGGCTTTTTGCGCCATCTGTCGAACACCCCTGCCATCGGTTTCCGCAAAAACGCTAGTGATATCAATGATCCGAGCGCCATCCGCCCAGATATGAGCTTCTGTCGTTGCGGTATGTACCAAAGAGTGGTACATAGACACACAAACGGAGCCACCGGATGATTGGGAGCTTTCGGGACGAGTGGCTACGCGCGTTCTTCGTCGAGGACACGCGGTCGCGGCACATCCCGTCCGACCTCGAAAGCCGGCTCTTCCGCAAGCTTCAGATGATCGACGACGCGACGACCGATCAGGACTTGCGGGTACCGCCCAGCAATCACTTCGAGAAGCTGCGCGGTAATCTGGCGGGGTTCCACTCGATCCGCGTCAACAGCCAATGGCGGCTGGTCTTCCGTTGGGATGGCAGTCGCGGCGAGGCAGAAGGCGTCTATCTCGACGATCACAGCTACCGATGAGGCGAACCATGCTGACGACGAAGCGCAAGCCGGCCACGGTCGGCGAAATCTTGGTAGAAGAGTTCATGCAGCCCATGGGGCTGACCCAGGCCGCGTTGGCCGAGGCGATGGGCGTTCAGCGCAAGCATGTCAACGAGCTGTGCAACGACCGCCGGAACGTGACGGCGGCGACGGCACTCATCCTCGCGCGCGTGTTCGGCAACAGCCCCGACTTTTGGCTCAACGTGCAGCGGCGCAGCGAGCTGTGGGAGGCGATGAATAATCCACGCGAGCGCGAGCGGATCGAACGCGCGACTCCGCTCGGTACCGCGGCGTGATCTTTGCCACCGGGAAGGGGAAGGATGCTCTGGCGTAGAGATCGGCCGTTCCGTTCGCGGAGACTTCGCGCAATCCCGGCGGAATGTCTCCACCGCGCGCCAGCATGGGCATCTTGCCCGACGATCTTTACATCCCGTTGGCGCCTTGGCCACGCATCGGCCGACCGCCGAAGCAGGATATTGAGACTTGGGCCGTTACCGACGATTGGCCCGAGCGCGTGCCAATCACCGACACCGAGCTCGACGTATTCGAGGCATGGCTCGGCGACGTGTTCGATGAGCTGTTCGGGTCGTGCCGATGATCTGAGGAGATGCCTGTCATGAGCGTGCCGTTGCGCGCCGCCCTCTATCTGCATCTGCGTGTCTCGACGGCGCGGCAAGCCGAGCATGATGTCTCCATTCCCGACCAGAAGCGGCGGGGCGAAGCCTATTGCGACTCGCGCGGCTATCACGTCGTCGAGACCTACGTGGAGGCGGGCGCATCCGCCACCAATGACCGCCGCCCGGAGTTCCAGCGGATGATCGAGGCCGGGACGAGCAAGCCCGCGCCGCTCGATATAGTCATCGTCCACAGCTTCTCGCGCTTCTCCCGCGACCACTTCGAGCTTGAGTTCTACGTCCGCAAGCTCGCGAAGAACGGCGTCAAGCTCGTCTCGATCACGCAGGAAATGGGTGATGATCCCATCCACGTCATGATGCGGCAAATCATGGCGCTGTTCGACGAGTACCAATCGAAGGAGAACGCCGCGACCATCTCCGCGCGCTCGCCCAGCGCGTCGAGGTCGCCGATCGCGAGGTCCGTATCATCGGCTCGAAAAGCAATCTGCTTCAGACGCTCACCGCCGCGGGCGCAAAGCCGGCTACGCCCGGCGTTGGCAGTTCTGTTCTGGACTGGCGGAGCCGGAGGGATTCGAACCCTCGATAGGGCTTTACAACCCTATAACGGTTTAGCAAACCGCCGCCTTCAGCCACTCGGCCACAGCTCCGTAGAAGGCATTTCAATGACTTAGCACCAAGTCTTGGGGAACAAACGCGAACGTTTGGCACCCAATTGGCACCGAAGTACTGAAAAACCGTCAGCCTGACAAGGCCGCATTGATTGCGGCCGCCGCCTTGCTGTCGTCGCTTGTAAACATGTGGGCGTAGATCGCAAGCGTGACGCTCGGCTTGGCATGGCCGAGGCGTTTGCTGATTGTGACGATGTCCACGCCGCGGGAGATGAGCTGGGAGGCGTGGGTGTGCCGCAGTCCGTGAAACGTGATTTCCGGCATGCCGATTTGCTCGGCGAACGTGCCCCAATCGGATGAGATGTTGCTCGGGTTGAACGGATTGCCATCGAGCTGGGTGAACAGCAGCGCGTCGTCCGGCAGGCGGCCGAGGCCAAGCTGCATGCGCAATTCCAATTGTTCCCGGCGGTATTCCCGCAGCGCCCCGACCAGAATATCGGGCAGCGTGATGTCGCGCCGTCCGGCCTTGGTCTTGGGCAGCTTGAACTTGACGCCGCCCTTTGCCGGTTCAAGCGCCTCGCGCACTTCCAGCCGCTTGCGGTCGAGATCGATCCGGCACCAGCGCAGCGCTAGTACCTCGCCAAGCCGCATACCGGTCAGCAGGGCCACCAGGGCGGCAACGTAGAGGCGGAAGCCATGCAGCTTGGCGATGAAGCCGGGCACGTCCCGCACGATGGCCATTTCGCTCTCACCGACGCGCGGCGCGGCCTGCAGCTTGCAGACGTTGCGGGTGACAAGGTCGTCACGCTCGGCATCGCGTAGCGCCTTGCCAAGCACGCGATGGGCGTGGCCGATGGTGCGCGGCGCCAGGCCGTCGGTTCGCAACGCCGTATGCCAACCCTCGACATCGAGCCGCGTCAGCTTCTGCAGCAGCTTGAGGCCAAGGTGCGGCGCGATCTGGTTTTCGACCAGTTGGCGATAGCGTTTGGCTGTCCGCGCTGTGATGTCTCCCGCGGCCTCCCATTGGTCGACACGCGCTCGCACAAACTCGGCAACGGTAATCTTGCTCGGCTCGACGTATTCGCCCCTGGACGCCGCGGCGATGAGCTTGGCGGCCTCTACCTGAGCTTCGCGCTTGGCGCCCCGGACGGTTACGAAGCGGGTTTCGCGCTTGCCCGGCGCCCCTTCAATGTCGAACTTGATTCGCCATGAGTTTTTGCCGCGGCGGGTGATGTTGCCCTTCATAATGCCTCCTCCAGAGCCATTTGCTTCATGCGGCGCAGGCCTTGCAGGCAGCCGAATAGCAACCAATCAGTGCTGACGGCGTGCCTCCGAGCGAACCGGAGGATTGCGCTGGTGGATAAGCTCGAACGCAAGTTCGACGCCGCCTTCAGAGCAGGCGCCACCTGCCGCGCAGTTAACCCCCGTTCCCAGGCGATCAATCGCACGCGCGCTCTGATCATTTTCGGCGAGCTGGCAAGATCATCTGTGATCATTTTGCGCCCTCTGTCTTTTGCGCGGCCTCGTCGGCAATCCGGCGGTAATGCTGCAACTCCTCATCGGACGGAACAACGCGATCGGGCTGGACTTCCGGCAAAGTGTCGATGAAGGCGATAACTGCCTCTTTCATGTTGTTTTTTAAGCTGGGGCTAAACCACAATCGGCGGCCGTCATCGATCCATTTCGGCTTATCGGCCGATGTGTTCAGGAGGGTGCCGATGAGGTCGCCGCTCTCGGAATAAAATGATTTCTCAAGCCGGCGAACGGTTTCAGCGTTCAGAGAATGCCCCTTTTTGCGCGCTTCAGCCTCTAGCGCAGCTCGAAGCTGCTCTTTCATGCGGACATGGAAGCCCAAGATTGCTGTCTGCTTTCGTCGCGCCATCGACTGCCGTCCTATTCGATTGATCCAGTCGACAGTAGCTGAACGTGAATAGTACCACAAGTGGCATTGACGCCGTATCCGGAATAGTGCAGTACCACTTGTGGTACGGTGCCACATTTGGCACTGCAAAGCAGGAGACATGACGATGACCAAGCCAGCGCGCCTACGCCGACCGCCTTCATCAAACAAAATTACGATCACCGTGGTTGAGGCCGCAGAGCGGCTCGGTGTGAGCCGTAATCTTGCTTACCAAGCAGTGCGAAGAGGCGAGATCCCGACCGTCAGGATCGGCAATCGCTTTCTTGTGCCGATAGCCGCGTTCGAACGCTTGCTTGCCAGCGGCCACGTGAAGCCTGTCGGATGACCAACAATGTCATCCGCGGCCCATGGGGCATCGCGCACCAGGTCTGCGTCAGCGAGTGCTCGTTTTCCAGATGTGAGCCGCCGGCGCCGCCGACGACACGTGGGAGCGTCCGGGCGATCGAGCATTTGGCTACAATGGCGCGCCCGCGGCCCCAAGGCTTTCAGAAGCTCGGTGACGTGATGGCCGGCATTGTGGCGAAGCTCGCCCCAACACTCGCTTGTTCCGCTGCAAAATGCCCTCGGAAAGATGAGGGCGCATTCCTGTGGCCTTAAATCTCGAAGATCTTAAACACCGCAACCCCGTTGCCGACGTCGCGGCGCGATACACTACCTTGCATCGCGTCGGACGGCGCCTCGGTGGCCGTTGTCCGTTATGCGGAGGCGACCCTCGAAAAGGCCGCTTCGAAGTCATGGACAACCAGACTTGGACTTGCGCGGTCTGCAACAAAGGGGGCGACGTCATCCGGCTCGTTGAGCTGGTCGAAGGCGTTGATTTCAAGGCGGCTGTGGCGCGATTAGGAGGCGCTGCAGAGCTTGATCCGGCGCAGGCTGCAAAGCTTGCGGCGAAGCGCGAGGGGGCACGGTTGGCCCGCGAAACGGCCGAGGAGAAGCGCCGCGAGACCGAGCGCAAAAAACTTCACGAGAGCTGGAAGCGTGTTGCCAAGATCGAAGGCACCGTCGCACAGCGATACCTCGAGGCGCGCGGCTTGCAATTGCCGCCGTCGATAGGTCTGCGCTTTGTCGCGACCGTGCCGTATTACAATGGTGGGGCACGCAAGCTTCACAGCGGCCCGGCTATGGTCGCCGCGTTCATCCGCCGTGACGGCAAGTTTGGCGGCCTGCATCAAACCTGGCTGAAGGCGGACGGCGCTGGCAAGGCCGAAATTATCGACGCTGACAACGGCGAGCTCTTGCCAGCAAAAAAGATGCGAGGGCAAAAGATCGGATGTCACATTGCCGTTGCGGCTTTCGGCAAGCCGCGGCGATTGTTCATCGCCGAGGGCATCGAAACCGTTCTCAGCGTCTACACGGCCATGAAACTTGAGGGCCGGTCACTCGACGGCGCCGCGTTTTGGGCCGCCGGCGACCTGGGCAACCTCGCCGGCCGCGCGGCTGACGCCATCGATCACCCGACGCTGAAGCGGCCGGACGGAAAGCCTCAACGCGTCCCTAATCGTATGCCGGATCCTCAAGACCAGGGCCTGGCGATACCGGACAGCGTCGACGAGCTGGTGCTGCTCGGCGATGGCGACAGCGACCCGTTCCTGACGGAATGTGCGATGACGCGCGCGGCTCGGCGATATGAGCATGAAGGGCGCCGCGTGTTCGTCGCGATGGCACCGAGCGGCCAAGATTTCAACGACGCGCTGCGAGCCTCCGGCGCCGCGGCTGTAATGCAAATCATCGATGGGGCAACAACCATGGCGGACAAGAAAGCGGACAACGTCGCGAGCTTCGATGACGCGCGCAAGGCGAACTCGCGCAAGGCGAAAAAGAAAGAACCGAAAGAGCCGAAAGCGGTGCCCGCGCAGGCGAGCGACGATGACGAAAAGCGCCTCGAGGAAATGAACGGACAGTGGGCCGTCACCAGGATCGGCGGCAGAACGCGCGTCATGGTGCTAGAGCCGCATGAGATTTATACGGAGTGTCTTGTGCCGGAGTTTATGACCTTGCCGGACCACAAGGCGTTCTTCCATCGCCGCCAATATCGCCGGATGCCTTCGGGCCAAATGCGATGGGTCGGTGAGGCAGAGTGGTGGCAACTGCAGAACGATCGGCAGCAATACAGCAAAGTTGTTTTCTATCCTGAACACAACGTGCCCGGCGCTTTCAACCTTTGGCGAGGTTTCGGCGTCAAGCCGAGCGACACTGCTTCCTGCGATCGCTACATCGAGCATTTGCACGAAGTGATCTGCGACGGCGACGAAAACAATGCCGAGTATCTGATGAACTGGATGGCATGGAAGCTGCAAAATCCGCATCTGCCTCCAGGCGTCGCAGTGGTGTTGAGAGGCGAGCAAGGCGTAGGCAAGGGTGAATTTGTGCACGGGTACGGCCGCTTGTTCGGTCCCTACTACCGGCATGTCTCCAACGCGAAGCATCTGGTTGGCAATTTCAATGCACATCTCCTAGCGACAGCCCTTCTTTTCGCTGATGAGGCATTTTTCGCGGCCGACAGATCGCACGACGGCATCTTAAAGGCTCTGATCACGGAGCCTCACCTTTCGATCGAGAAGAAAGGGTATGACTTGCTCGACGCTGCGCGCAACTGTCTTGGCATAGTCGTGGCATCTAACAACAAATGGGTTATTCCAGCCGATCACGACGCGCGCCGATATTTCATGCTGATCGTTTCGGATCGCCGAAAAGGTGACCGCCCGTATTTTGCAAAGATCCGACACGAGATGGCGAACGGCGGCGCGGCGGCGCTGATGCATCGCCTTCTTCAGAGAGATCTCACCGGATTTGACATTCGCGATCGGCCGCTTACGGAGGCTCTGCGGCAACAGCAACGCTATTCAATCCGCGGCATCGACGCGTTGATCCAACACCTTTGCGGTGAAGGCATCTTGCTCGACGTCCACGACAGATATGCGCACATCGCGATCACGACGGGCGAGAACGAGCGCAAGGGCTTCTACGTATCTGCGCGCCGCGTCGTGCCGGATCTTGGCCGTATGCTTTCTCAGAATATCGCCGAGGAGCTTAAGAGCGAATGGGGTTGCAAGCCCTGGACGTCAAACAGCGTACGAGGCATCGAGTTTCTGGCGCTGTCGGATCTGCGACAACGCTTTGAGGCGAAGTATGGCCCGCAAGATTGGTCGACCGGCGGCAGTTGGTCGCTCGCCGGTGAAATGAAAGCGACGCCTTCCAAGCGAGAGAGCGACGAAGATTTTTGAAAAAGGCCGCACTGGCCGCACTTGGCCGCACTCCATTATTTTCTCTTTATTTTTCAAATAAATAGAGAAGAAAAAACAGTGCGGCCCACGGTGCGGCCAAGTGCGCCCCCCTTACTCGGGCAGTGCGGCCAGTGCGCCCTCGGTGCGGCCTCAAGTGCGGCCTAACCCATTGATGCAAAAGGCACAAATGATAAAAGTGCGGCCAGTGCGGCCTAAAGCGCAAATTGTTCTGTGGGTGCGACAGCGCGGTACAAAAGGGTACTTTCGGATTTTCGGAAATCAACGGAGAAATGCAAAATGTGTCTGAGATGCTACGTTAAAGGGTGCGCGTCGGATTTTCCTGGAACATTTGTGACGATGATTGAGCCGGCGGATCTGGACGAGGGTCCGCGTTCTCTTTGGCTTGCCGTCATTCGATGGTTTGAAGAGATCGAGCGCGGCGGTCGGCCGGAGTGCCTGGCGTGCGACCATGTCTTTACGCTGGCGGATCGCCCCGTCGCGCTGCTCTGCATTGCGCCGCCTACCGCGCGCCATCTGTTCATCACGGGCGTGTGCGCCGAGTGCTTTCCCGTCGTTGACAGTGAACAGCTCGCGGCGCACGTCAATATGGTAATTAGCCTGCCACGCGCAATACGACAGAGTTACAACTAAGTTGGGATCACTCTGGCTCAATAGCGAACGAGCGCAGCGCATCGCGCTCGAGCTGTTGCCAGGTTGAGGCCAGGGGGTATGTAATACTCTGGCCCATGCTCCCCCGTACCGGTAGTCTCATGGACCATTTTTTTACGCGATATTCCTGAGAAATCTTTGTTTTTAGTGGTTGATGGTTTCGGCATCCCGCGTGGAAAAGCATTCTCCCGTTTTGATCACGTCGCGGCCGCGTGGTTGAGCTATGCGCCGATCGGCTTTTAAAGCGGCGCGGCTCTCGCCGGCATTTGCTCGTCGCCATTTTGGAGCGGAATTGCGCGCAAAGCCGTTCCGCGTTCGTTTGCGGGGCTCTAAAAAAATCGCGACATATGTTCTCGCGCAGATCGGGTGGCGCGCCGAGGCGTCCATGCGGCCGCCCTTTGGGCCTAACAATCTGTGGATGATTTAGCGTGCACTCTTGAAAACCATGACAAACGATAGTAGCGCAGATCTTGTCAGCGATCTGACGTGCATCGGCGCTGCCGAGCACGCACCGCAGACAACCTTCCGAGACCGGCGCAACGCTGGCAACGAAGCGAAAGAGCCGCCCCGTTTCATCTCAGAAGTTGGAAACGAGGCTGCTTAACCGCTTTTTGTGTTCGGAAGGCCATCATGACGACCAACAATCCCGCACATCCCAGCGACCGTATCAACAACTCCGCGCGCTTCGAAACGCGTCCGGAACTTGAGCGTGCGCTCCACCAAACGCTTGGCCTGCCAAAGGCCGCGGCAAGGAAGCTTGTCGCGGGCGGTTGGCCTGCGTTGTCTCGTGAACAACAACCGGCCGACGATTGTCGGCCACCAAAGGAAATATCTGAAATGTCTATTCAAGATCTGCGCGCGCAGCGCGCCGCTAAGCACGAGGAAATGATAGCGTTCCTCGCTCGCAAAAACTGGAACGAGGCAACCGATAAGCCGGTCTATGACGCGGGCATGGTTGAAGTCGCGGATCTCAACCAGCGGATCGAGCGCATCAATGCGATGAACGCGCAGACGGCCGAGAGTTTTATGAAGCCGGCTTCCGCTCTGAATGCTGATGACACCGAGCATTGGGTTACGGAAGAAGGTGTGCGGCTGCCAGTGATGCGCAAGGGCTGCGATTTCAAGGCGTTCTACCCCAAGGCGGAAAATCGCGGTCAGCCGGCCATCACGATTTCGGATTTTTTGCGAGGCATTGCTGGACAGCGAATGACCGAGGGCGTGAAAAACGCGCTCAGTGAAGGCAGCGGCAGCAGTGGTGGCTTCGCTGTTCCGACCGAGTTGATGCCGAATATACTTCAGGCGTTAGTTCCGGCATCAAGCCTGCTGCTTGCAGGGGCAGGTGTGGTGGACGTCAGTCAGCTGCCGGCCGGGGCATACAACACCGCGGCGATCGCCGCCATTCCGGTCGCCGCCTGGCGTTTAGAAGCCGGCGTGGTTAGCGAGTCAGGGCCGACGTTCCGCAACGTACCTGCCGTGCCCAAAAGCTTGTCCTTTTTGTTCAAGGTGAGCCGCGAGCTCTTGGCAGACGCTGCGAACATTGAGCCGGCGTTGCAAACTGCGATAGCACAAGCTTTCGCAAAGGAAATCGACCGTGCTGGGCTCCGGGGCAGTGGCATCGCGCCGGAACCGCTCGGAATTCTCAACACCGTCGGCATACAGTCCGTTGGCAACGGCGCGACGGGCGCATCGCTCGCGACCACGGCGTACGCGAACTTCATCAGTGCAATTCAGGCATTGCTGGCCGCTGACGCACCGAAACCGAACGCTTTCATCATGGCGCCGCGCAGCTTGACCACGCTGGCGGGTCTGCTGGATACCCAAACTAACGCTCGGCGTGCCCCGCCGATTGTCGCCGATATTCCGTTCTTCGCGACGTCTCAAATTCCCATCAACCTGACGGTAAGCACCTCCACGGACTGCTCAGAAATCTACGCTGGGGACTTCACCAAGCTGACGTACGTCATGCGTGAAAGGCCTTCGATCATGCTGGCCAATCAACTCTTCGCAGCCAATGGCCAAATCGCATTCGTATGCCATTGCCGTCTTGACGTCGCGGTCATGTACCCTGCGGCATTTTCAGTAGTGACCGGCGTCCGCGCGTAAAGCCAACGCTTGGCTTCTGGCGGCGCACGGTCGCGCCGCCAGAAGATCGTCACGTCGTCACGTGTGACGTGTTGTTCGTACCGCGTGACGAGGGCATCGGAGCGAAGCCCGTCACCCCCAACTTTGCGAGGGTATGAAGCCAATGACTGCGCTTAACGTGATCAAGCGAAAGCATGTGGTCGCCTCAACAGAACGACCGGTGTATCTCGATTGCAAACTGATCGGCCTGTACGTCCGCATTGGCGTCCGCCGCTATGCGGCGTTCAACGAGCATGGCGTCTGGTTAGGCGACCGAAAGAGGCCCAGTCGGGCTCGCGACGAGATCCTCCGCCAGCACGAACTGAAAGAGCTTGGTGCAAACGCGTCGATGCCGGCCCCGATGGGGCGCGCCTAGCCAGTCCAGGAACGTCGCTGGTGCGCCTCTGCTCGGCGGGCTCCGTAGTGCAGGCCGATGGGCGCCATCGCCTGGGTGAGTCCTGCGCGGGCCGCAGCCGCATTGGCTGAGAGCTCGCCAACGATTGCCTTCTCGGCCAGGTCCGGCCGATCACGCTCTGATGGCGACCACAAGACCGTCACCGTGGTGCTTGATGCCCATCTGCCGGCCAAACACCCAGTTCTTTGATAAATTCAAGGGCCGCCCGCGCCTCGATAAACCATTTTTCGGCCGCCTCGCGGTGTGTCTCCGGAAAGATGTCGATCGCGTCGAGAAATAAGTTTTCCAGTTCCTCGCTCATTTTCCAGGTTCCTTTCGTCGAGACGCCCCGACAGTCACACGCGCTTCGCCTGCGCCAGCGCTGACCGGCACGCGGTCACTAAGATTTCTTGAGTCCCATCTCGACCAGGCGGCGGATGGCCTCGGGGCGGGTAGGTTTTGGATCATCTTGTTTTGCGATCCAAGCGTCGAGCGCGTCGAGCTGATCATGCATGCGCACCAAGATGCCGGTCCCTAGTCCGGTGGACCTCGGTCGACCGCGGCTCTTTTTTGCGATATCGCGAATTGACTTTCCCATGATTTAGCGATATCGCAAAAGCAAGCCGAGGGGAAGCGTGAACTTCCGCCCCGGCTCTAACCCCGACCACGAGGTATGAGCATGGCCAAGGCTAACGGCGTGCATAGCACGCCAGGCGTAAACACGCCTGCACCACGACCACCCACACCGCAGGAACGCGCTGACGAACTTCTGCAACGTTGGCGCCTGGCGCGCGCCGCCGGCATTCCCGCCGCCGATCGGATCGACCGGGAGGATCGGCAATGAGCGGCGGCAAAGAGCTGGCACCCCAAGAGGTGCTCGAAGACCTGCTCGGCAGCGGCGATTTCCCTGCGGAGGTGCTTGATCCGGAAGCGGCGGCCGCGATCATCCTGAGGCGGTTGCGAGACGCGGGTTTCCAGGTTGTGGGCGCGTCTGACGCCGAGCTGGGCATGGCGTGGTGGAATCACCTCAGCGATCGGGACCGAGCCAAATGGGCCTCGCTCGCCGGCACTGGACGCGTAGTTGACGCTTGGGAATTGTGGAAGAAGTCGCCGCGATAAAACGGGCCCATGGCAAACGAAGCGGGGGGCGTCCTACGGGGCGCCCTTTTTTTTGGTGCGGCGCGCGGTTGGCACCCGATTTGGCACCGAACGCACGAATAGCGATGGTGATTAGGTGGGACGCGACGGGAGGTTTTATTCCACAAACCCTAATAAAGCTGGACGTTTAGCCACTGGTCGTCACCACGCGACACGGCCGAAATAGAGTTAGCAAACCGCCGCCTTCAGCCACTCGGCCACAGCTCCGTAAGGCCGATATGCCCGACGCAGCGGCCAGCCGCAAGCGGCAGATTCCAGTCCGCCGAATTGCCGGCGATTTAGACGGCTCGTGCGGAGCCCAAGCAACGAAACCCCAGGACGGCGAGACATCGGTCCGGACCGCCGATCTCCGATGGGCCGGGCGTGAAGTCCGCCGCCGCGATCAGGATCTGAAACGGAACCGGACGGCGCGCAGCCAGCCTTCATGCAGGAGCCTTTATAATATTGGTGGCCGATTGTGCCGCAAGAGCGAGTCGCGGTTCCGGCCGGAACGACAGCTCTCTTCAGTGGGGATGGATGATCTTGGTGGGGATGGACGATCGCCTCGATCATTCGATTCGGCACAAGCCCTTCGCGTCAGAAACCGAAAACCCGCGTTCGGGGTGCCTGCACCCCGATCCGCACGCCAAATTGAACTATTCGAAAACAGCCTGATGAAACAAAGGTTTGTGACAAAAGGTCGATCACTGCTGAGTGTTAATTGTGCAACACCCATCCAAAAACGGCTGCCATCACAGGGTCCGAAGCGGTTCC
>WNFC01006005.1_pt1 | contig 13343 bp, 8 predicted proteins | sample 5400541 | NCBI WGS metagenome assembly WNFC01 (sample SAMN13153342, study PRJNA577476) | soil metagenome | isolation source: 120 cm saprolite under Douglas fir tree site 2 hole 2 replicate 1 | place: USA:California | collected 2015-04-18
TCCATAACCAGTGTAGGCGAGTTACTGAGGACGGCCCGTTGGCACTCGCATGCCTGTGCTCAAATCACCATGCACAGCGTGGCCGGTAATCGGAGGTTCTTGCCGGATCAGTGGCACGCTGCAAGAAATGCCTTCCACGAAATTCTGAGTTTTCTAAATCGAAAAGCGGACCTCGATTTCTTCAAGGGTCTAAATCGTGTGTCACGCCAGCCGCAGCTAACGATGTTTCAGCGCGACCACATAATCGTCCGGAGAGTAGGGCCAATCTGAAATATCCTGCCCCTGTTTCACAATAATTCAGACGGAGACTAACGAGGCGCCCAATTGGGATTGTGAGTGAAGAGTCCGTTAACGAAACCCATCTGATACACAATAAATAGGCCGAAGGCTAAGCTGATTAGTCCTGAAGCCAATCCCAGGCCACGATTGAGCCGAGCAAAACGATCTTCGGAGAATGTAAATGGGACGGCAATCGCGGCGGTAATCAGCATCATCCCCGCGACAGTGCCAATCCCGAAAACCAGCAAATACAGCACCGCCCAGGATGGAACGCGAATGGTCGTGAGCACTAACAAAGCTACAGCTGCTGATCCGGCAAGACCGTGAACAATCCCGACGGCCAGGGGCCGCACGACTTGATAGAGACCTAGCTGGCCAAAGGTGCGATCCATCCAGCTCACGGGTGTGGCGTCCTCGGTATAGCCGTGTTTCTCAGGACTGTGGCGGTGCGGATTGCTGTGAATGTAGTCACCATGCCCGTGGAGATGCGAGTGCTGTGCCGGCTGCAGAGGCGTGACCGTCTCTGTGACCCAGCGCATCATGCCAGAGAGATTCAGAATTCCCAGAAGAATCAACATCAACCCAACCGACAATTCCATCGTGAGACCAGCCCTTGGGGGAATCACCAGGCCGAATAGGATGATTGCCGAACCAACAACGAGAATCGTGACGGTGTGGCCCACTCCCCAGAGCGCTCCAATCAATGCCGCGTGGCGAATGCTCCGCTGGCGGCTCACGATTGTTGTTACCGCGATGACGTGGTCCGCATCGGTCGCGTGCCGCATGCCAAGAAAAAAGCCAAGGGCAATGATGGAAAGCAGGGTAATCATTTGTATTTAGACCGTGGCAGTAGCGCTGGGCGGCCGAGACATAGGTAACAGATCGTACCGGACACATAGGTTACGCTTTTCTCCTTTGGAGAGGAAGCGACGCCTTGGGAGGAGTGTTCGGTCATGGACGAAAGACTGCAGTTTGTTGCTAGCTGGCGAGCCGAAGACGGAACTCTACAGAGAGTTGGCGTGCGTCGTTCAAACGATTCTTCTTGCGGCCGCGGCGAGGATTCTGGTGCGCACGCGCGTGCCACCCCTGTCGATAGTGCGCGATATTCGCGCGCAAATTGTGCAGATCGATCCGGAGCAGCAGGTGATGCGCGTGCGTGACCTCGACGCCTGGATTACCGGGCAAGAGGAGTACGCGCAACAGCGGCTAATGGCAACGCTGTTTGGCGTCTTTGCCGTGCTGGCCCTGGCGCTTGCGGCCGTGGGGCTGTACAGCGTGGTCTCTTACGGAGTGGCGACGCGCACAAACGAGTTCGGGATTCGCATGGCGCTCGGCGCGCGGGCTGCGGACGTATTCCGCTTCGTACTCTCGTCGACTGCGGTGAATGTTGGAGCGGGAGTCATTGCGGGAATCGTGCTGAGCATCGCGTTCAACAAAGTGTCCACGAAGTGGGTGACGGAAAGCTCGCGCGATCCGCTGTTGCTCGGCGGCATGACGGTGCTGCTGGTCGCCGCAGCAACACTGGCTTGCCTGGTTCCCGCGCGACGTGCAGCCGCTACGGATCCCATGCAAGCGCTGCGATACGATTAACCCTAAAAAACTGCTAAGCAGAGGTAGGCGTCGCCGCTGTAGCGCTCGGCGCCGCCATTCAGAACTTGATTGTGCCAAGAACCGTGAGAACAACGATGGAAGGTCACAAGCACGACGCCTCGCGTGGCGACGAACGGCCGCTCGGTTTTGGTCCCGGAAGTTGGCAGCGCTCGTTTACCCTGATTACTTCCGCATTGCCGACCATTCGTCCGGAACCCGCCCGGTTTGTGGCGCGCTCTTGCCCCGAACTCCGGAGGCGTTCCGTCACGTGGGGCCGCCAATCGTTTTACGGGCCGTTGACTTGCGCAAACACGGAGCCTAACATGCCACGCTAAACACACTTACACCTTATGGTCGGTTCGATCATTTCGCACTACCGCGTTGTCGAGAAGTTAGGCGGTGGCGGCATGGGCGTGGTGTACAAGGCAGAAGATACTCGCCTGAAGCGCCTTGTGGCCCTCAAGTTCCTCCCACGCGAGATGGAGCGCAACCCCTCTGCCCTTGAGCGATTCCGCCGGGAAGCCGAGGCCGCCTCAGCCCTGAATCATCCCAACATCTGCACCATTCACGATGTTGACGAAGAAAATGGCGAGCACTTCATCGTCATGGAGTTCCTGGACGGCCAGACCCTCAAGCATTTCATCGAAGGCAAACCCCTGCCGATGGAACAGGTGCTTGATCTTGGGATCCAAATCGCCGATGGGCTCGATGCCGCTCATTCCGAAGGGATCATTCATCGCGATATCAAGCCCGCTAATCTCTTCGTTACCAAACGCGGCCAGGCCAAAGTGCTCGATTTCGGATTGGCCAAGCTCGCGCCAACGGCGATGGTTGCCGAAGGGGTGGGCGCCTCCGCCATGCCCACGCTCAGCGGCCAAGAGTTGCTCACCAGCGCGGGGCTTGCCGTTGGCACGGTAGCCTACATGTCCCCTGAGCAAGTGCGCGGGGAAGATTTGGACGCTCGCACCGACCTTTTCTCGTTTGGCCTAGTGCTATACGAAATGGCCACTGGCCAGCTGGCATTCACCGGCAGAACTTCCGGCATTATCATGGAGGCTATTCTCAATCGGGCGCCCATTCCCGCATCGGCGATGAATTCCCAAGTGCTCCCGCAGTTGGAAGAAATCATCAGCAAGGCCATCGAACGAGACCGCCAGCTTCGTTATCAAAGTGCCGCGGAGATGCGCGCTGACCTTCAACGGCTTAAACGCGACACGGTCTCCGGGTCGTTGTCCGCAACGCGTTCCGCTAGCAGGGTAGCGGCCAGCACACCCGGCACCGTCGTGCCGGCGCTTCCAGTGACGTTCATTCGACTCAAATGGATCGCGCCCGCAGTCGTAATCCTTCTAATCCTTGGAGGGTTAATTCTCCGACAGAAATTTTTCGTCCGTCCTCCGGTGCAGCATGGGCCTGTTTCCTTGCTTCTCACCGATTTCAACAATACAACGGGGGATCCCGTTTTCGACGGGACGCTTGAGCCGATGCTGGAGATCGCTCTCGAAGGGGCTTCGTTTGTCAGCGTATACAACCGCGCGCAGGCGCATAAAGTTGCGGCCCACGTGCAGCCCGGAACATCCGTACTGGACGACCGGTTGGGGCGACTGGTGGCCATGCGAGAAGGAGTGAGCGTGGTGGTGTCGGGCTCGATTTCTTCGGCTAGTACCGGGTACAGGGTCTTCGTGCAAACCACCGATGCGGCAACGGGAAAGAAGATCCAATCTAAGCAGTTGAACGCTCCAAGCAAGGATTCTGTATTAACGGCGACCGGAACCCTCGCCGGTGACATAAGGAGGGTGCTGGGGGACACGACGCCTGAGTCTGTCCAGAGGGCTGCGGCAGAGACGTTTACCGCCGCTTCGTTGGAAGCGGCCCACGAATATGCGCTTGGCCAGGAGATGCATGTTGCGGGAAAGGGGAAGGACGCGATTGAACATTACATGAAGGCGGTCGATTTGGATCCCCAGATGGGGCGCGCATACGCGGGTATAGCGGTTTCTTATTTCAACAGTGGGCGGCGCCAAGAGGCCGAGAAGTATTATCAATTGGCGCTTTCTAAGATTGACCGCATGACCGACCGGGAGAAATACCGGACGCGCGGCGTGTACTATCTGGTGGTTTCGCACAATCCAGACAAAGCGATTGAGGAACTCACGCAGCTCGTCAACCTGTATCCCGCGGACAATCTTGGCATGGCGGGCCTGGCGCTTGCCCATTTTTATAAGCGAGACATGCAGGGCGCGGTTGAAGTGGCTCGTCGCGTAGTAGACCTCCAGCCGAAGAACACGCCGCAGCGAAACAATCTGGGATTGTACGCAATGTATGCAGGCGATTTCGATTCCGGAATCCGCGAACAGCAGGCCGTGCTTCAGATGAATCCGAATTTTGTCCTTGCTTATGTCGGCCTGGCTCTATCCCAGATCGGCAAAGGCGAACTGGGCCAGGCGCGGGAAACGTGGCAGAACGTCGATAAAGTTGGTCCTGACGGTGCCGCCGCCGCCGCCATCGGTTTGGCGGACATGGACCTTTACCAGGGTCTAGCGGCCAACGCTGCCGCGATTCTCGAAAAGGCCGCTGTCTCAGACGAGCAGAACAAGAGCCCCGACGCTGCCGCTGTTAAATGGACGACGCTGGCACAGGCCGACCTTCTTCTCGACCGGCCGGGGCCAGCACGGGCAGCCCTCAAACACGCATTTGCCGATAGCAAAGAAACCAGCGTACTGTTTTGGGCCTCCCGCATTGCCGAGAGTCTGGGGGAAGATTCAAAGGCTCTGGACATTTCGAAACAGCTCTCCGGCCGCCTTGAATCTGATGCGCAGGCCTATGCCAAGCTCATTCAGGGAGAACTGGAGTTGAAACATCGAAAGCCACGCGAAGCTTTGACCCTCTTCACGGAATCACAAAAGATTGCGGATACTTGGCTCGGTCGATTTGACTTGGGCCGGGCATACCTTGAGGCAGGCGCGTATGCGGAGGCCGATTCGGAACTGGAAATCTGCTTGAAGCGCCGTGGTGAAGCTACCGCGCTCTTCTTGGACGAGTCGCCAACCTACTACATGTTTCCTGCGGTCTACTACTATCTCGGCCGCGCCCAAGAGGGACTAAAGAGCCCCGCCGCTAATGAGTCGTACAAGGCTTTCTTGGCGATAAAGCAAAACGCCGATCGCGATCCCCTGGTCATGGACGCGCGTCGCCGCACAGGTCAGTAGCTCACCGCTTGCCTTCCTGCTCGCCTAACCTAGTTATGCTCCTCTGGTGATTAAGTCCTCGGTGGCCAAGTCAAACGAGACATTTACGGAATAACTGCGACTACTTCATTGGAAAACACACTCTCGACGTTACCCGGACTCACGGCAGTCACAACATAAAAGTAGGTAGTCGCGCTTTGAACGGTTGTATCCGTGTATGTGCTGGTAGAAACCAGCGAGGGGTTGATCCGCACATACCCCGCACCGGAAGTAATCGACCGATACACGTTGTAGCCAACAGCAGGGGCCGTCGGTGGGGTCCAAGTCAGAATCGCCGAGTTGGCAGCCGGCGGGGGCCCTCCCCCCACAGTGGCCGCGAGGTTGGTCGGTGGTGGCCCGCTTTGCTGCAACAAAACGGAAACAGTACCGGACGTGTAGTTACCTACAGCCACGTCCAGCCTTCCATCCCCATTGAAGTCCCCTGCAGCCACCCCAAACGCCAAAGTGCCGGTAGCGAACTCACGTGGGGCATGGAACGTTCCATTGCCGTTGCCGAATAGAATCGAAACCGTGTTGTCGTGCTGGGTTGTGATAGCCAAATCGACTGCGCCATCACCATTGAAGTCACCCGTGGTTATGGCAACAGGCCCGATGTCCACGCCGTTTGTCGTGGTGTAATCCACTTTCGATTGGAACGTGCCATCGCCATTGCCGAGCAGAATGGAGACAGTTCTGGCATTTAGATTGGTAACAGCGAGGTCAAGAATGCCATCCTCGTTTAGATCAGCCACAGTGACAGCGACGGGGTGATTCCCGGTCGCATAAGCCACCGGAACCCGGAAGGTCCCGTCGCCATTGCCGAGCAGAACGGAAACCGTGTCTGAGCTTGGATTAGGAACGGCCAAGTCCAATTTGCCGTCCCGATTAAAGTCACCAAGGACGACATCGGCGACATCTGGCGTGCCAGCGGGGTAGTCCACGTGGGATTGGAACGTCCCATCTCCGTTGCCCAATAGAATGGACACGGACTGACTATTCTGATTGGCGACAGCTAGGTCTAACTTGCCATCTCCATTGAAGTCTCCCGCTACCAGTGAGATTGGCCCGTTACCGACGACATAGGTCGGAGCAGGCGTTTGGAAGGTACCGTCACCGTTGCCCAAAAAGATCGAGACCGTGCTGGACAAACTGTTGGCGAAGTTAGCAACCGCTAAATCGAGTTTGCCGTCACCATTGAAATCGCCCGCGGCCACGGCATAAGGCAGAGACCCTGTTGCGCTTGTGGATTTCGTTGTAAAGGTTCCGTTGCCATTGCCGAGCAGAATCGAAACCGTATTATCTCCTGAGTTTGGGATGGCCAAGTCCAGCTTCCCATCGCCATTGAAATCGCCAGCGAGCAGCCTGAGCGGGTTAGTACCTGTAGCGAAGTCTGTCCGGCTTAGGGAGACAGAGGCGGTGGAATTGGTGACTTGGAAGAACTCTACGTTCGAGCCTGGGGAGCCGGCGTTCGAAACGCTGACCAGAGCCGTACCGAGCGCTGCTACATCGGAGGCCGCGATGGTTGCCGTCAACTGTCTCCCATTGATGAAAGTCGTGGGACGAGGGTTACCGTTCCACTGCACCACGGAGCTTGGAACGAACCCAGTGCCATTCGCAGTGAGCGTAAACGCCAAACCGCCTGGAGGGGAAGCTCCCGGAATCAACGGCTGGTTGATCTGGGGAACTCGCAAGATCACGATCACAGAAAAAGCGTTCGATGCTGCCCCGCCAGCTCCAGCTCCGTTCCCGGAGGCAACTAGGGTGTAGCCCGCACCTGGCGCGTCGATGCTCAGATTTGAAAACGTGGCGATTCCTACCGCGTCGCTAATCACAGTCGTGGTTCCGGACAGGGTCCCTCCGCCGGTGTTATTCCCAATGGCTATAGTGACGAAAACTCCTGGGACGACAGCCCCTTGGGCATCCCTGAGTTGGACCGTTACAGCAGGCGCGATCGCTGACCCGGCAGCCGTCTGTGTAGGTTGTTGCGCAAACGAAATGAATCCAGTGTTGGCGAACACTGTCAATGGCAGCGTTGCCGAGGCAATTTGCTGAGGTGATGAGGAGTCTGTTGCACTAACCTGAACGCTAAAGTTTCCCGAGCTGGTGCTTACCCCGTTGATAGCGCCATTGCTGCTGAAATTGAGCCCCGCGGGCAATCCAGTGACGACGTTCCAACTGATAGGCGGCGTGCCGCCCGCGGAAGATACGGTATTGCTGTAATTCGCGCCTTGAACAGCTGGGGGCAAACTGCTGGTCGTTACGGCAAGAGGTTGCACCAGGTTAATCCTGAGCGCACGCGTTGCCGTCCGCTGCGGATTGCTCGAGTCTGTCACCTGCGCGACAAAGTTTACAGGCCCGGTTATTGCCGGTGTGAAGCTGATGACGCCAGTGGTGGGGTTCAAGGCCGACGGGGACAAACCTCCGCTAGGCGTTGTCCACGTGTATGGTGGCGTTCCGCCAATCGCATTAAGCGTCGTTGAATATGGGGATCCAACGATGGCATCGGGCAAGGCGCTGGTTGTGATGAATATCGGAGCGGAAACCACGATCGTGTTCGTATTTGTATTAGCAGCTTGCGGGACGATCACGGGCGCGATCTGAGTGATTAAAGATTTAAAGTCCGCAAAAGCCTTCGTTGGATCCGTATACGATGCAAAATAGCCACGCAATACCACCACCGCCGTCTCACCGGGAAACAGCGAGAAGGTGGTGTTTCCGGAACTGGGATCTTGTATTCCGGGATCGTTAAAATTCGTCGGAGACACAATCGGCGGATTGTTGATGAGCGCCTGAACATTGTTGTGGTTTTCAGTTGTCAGCTGGCAACTCGTTGCTCCTGTGGGAGTAAGATACGTCGACGACGTTGGAGTCTGATACGTCTTGTTCACTGCCAATTGCAGTGGAAAATTTCCGGGGTTGTTGCCAACCAGCTTCACGCGATACGACCCAGTCGTGTTGCCGTTGTTAGTTACCGTATACACGGCGTCAAGAATCGAAGTGTTGGTTATGTTTGTGTTCGGGGCATTCGGATTGGGCGCGTTGGGATTGGGGGCGTTCGGGTTGGGTGCATTGGGATTGGAAACAACGGAATTGGGCGCGTTGGGATTCGGCGCATTCGGATTGGCGAGGTCCGGATTAGGAGCATTTGGGTTCGGGGCATTGGGATTGGGTGCGTTCGGGTTGGGAGCGTTCGGGTTGGGGGCGTTGGGATTTGGCGCGTTGGGGTTGCTAAGACCGGTATTCGGTCCGTTGGGATTAGGTGCGTTCGGGTTGGGAGCGTTCGGATTGAAAATAGTCGGATCCGTGGTACTCGGCGAGTAGAGCTCTATTGTCCCGATATCCCCGCCGGTCACTCCATCCGGATTGACGAGTTTTAAAGGGCTCGTAGGATCTCCGTTGAACACTACAAAACTTGCGAGGTTGCTATTGACGCCAGGAGGCGGAGTTGTTTCCACGACGTTGACCGTGATGCTGGCACTGGCGCTACTGGAGGCAGCGAACACCGGCCTAGTTATGCCGGAGTGAGGAGGAATAGCCACATCGAGATCTTGCACGACTGGTGACGGAGGGATGAGTGATGGAACGTTCGTCCCCGCCACAAAAGAAGCGAAACCGCCCGGTGGCTGATTCGCAATGTTCAAGTGGAAAGTCTTGTCGAAATTCGTCAAATTCTGCACTAGAACAACGAAGGACCGCTGCAGAGTTGAGCTAAGAGGCTTCAAGGTCTGAGGCGAAGACACCAGCAGCCCCTGTGTCACCTGGCTGCTGTAAATATTTTGGTTGCGCATGCCCTCTTGGCCGGGGACACAGTTAGGCTTAGTCTGCGTCGGATCGAAGATGCTCGGTCCTCCGTTTCCCACAGGCGTGTAGTGCTCCCAGTTGCCATCGAGGGGCGGCCGCACGTCCTGGTTGGTGGTCCAAGCGGTGTAAAATACGGGGGCTTGGTTGGGATTCGCGGCACTGTTGAAGGCCCATCCGCCCGACGCCGTGGGCACCATCGTTAGCCCAGTAACATCAATGTAGTCGCCAAAGAATGGAACGGTCCCCATCGCAAAAAGCTTCAGGTTCGGCGGGTTTTCCTGGAGCTGCTCCAGGTGGTTGGGGTTCGAGGCGTCGCCGCGCAGACCAAATATGTACTGCGAGACTCGCACTGGCGCTGCGAACGCTGGTTTGGGGCCAGGGACAGCCTGCGCCACCATCAGATCGACAGTATGCCGGCGTTGCGTAAGTCCGAGGTCATCCACAAACGGCGTAAAAACCGCACCTGGATTGAGCGGCAGTTCGCCTTCGGGCGTGCGCGCTTCGTTGTACAGCTTCCCTCCGTTATTGGGATCGGGTTGGAGAGGTGCTTTGCTAGGAGTAAAGAAGCCGAGCGTATGGTCAAGCCGTAAGTCGTAGTAGGCAAGCATCACCTTCCCGCCGGTGATGGCAATCGAAGGCATGAATTGATGGCCGCGTGTAAATGTCATCCCAGCATCGTCTGTGCTCATCCCAATGTCTACCGGGGAAGGCGCGGACCAATTGACTCCATCGGCCGAGGTTGCCAGCATGATGCGGGCATCGCCGCCGGGGCCAGCGCCGCGCTGGGACCAAGCCATGTAGACTTGGCCGTTCGCATCCACACCGATCGCCGGATACGCATTCGTTCGGAATGTAGTGCCCGAGGTTCCTTGATCGAAGAAAGCGGCGGCCAGCGGCGTAGCCGGGTTGTAGCGCGCCAGGGCCTGGACCGGCATTCCCTTTGAAAAAGTATTTCCGCCATCGATGGACTTGGCAACTACCAGGGTGTCCAAGTCATTCCCGGAATCCAATACGCGCCACGCCACGTAGACGTATCCCGTTCCAGGATCAATCGCGATCGCGATCCCCTGATTGATGTCGTACGTCTGGCTCATCATGATCGGCTTGGACCACGTGACGCCGCAATCGCTTGACTTGGTGAAATTAATCTTGGTGCGTACATTGATCATGCCGCCTACAAACATGGCATACGCCATGTACACGTTGCCCGCAGGGAATGTCTGATTCACGGTTGTGCCGTCGGCTTGTGTTACCTGAACGTTGCAGGTTCCGGCGCCCGGGCGCGGGACGTCCACAGCCAACCAAGGTTTGTCGATGAACTGCCCGGCGTTACCCGAATCAATCTTCACCGTTCCGATGTAGCGGATTGGGTCGGAGGGGAGATCCGGGTACCTCGTTGCGTCGCCATTCTCTTTATTATTTAGATCGATGAACCTGGTAAGGAACAGGCCTCCAATGTTAGTGCCTCGGTTAAAGGCAATGCCGCCGTAATAGAACATCCCGTTGGTCCCGGCCCGGACGACTGGATCGGAGGCCGCTGTCAATCCCTTCATGGGAGAGGCAAGCCCCGCAGGCGACTTGTCTTGCAGGAATCCAGGGATCAGAGTGCTCTGCCAGGATGCTCCTCCATCAAAGGATTTGAAGATCCCAAGCCACGCATCTCCCGCCTCTCCGGCCGGCAGCACATCGGTGATGGGCAGATCCACCGTGCGGTAGTCGTTGGCCCCAGCCAGTAGGTGCTGTGCGTTGCGCGTCGAAACAGCGATGGATGGTTCGTTCTGCCTCTGCAGGAACGGATCGCCTCCCGGCCACTTCGTGCCTGAGACCATGTTGACGTTTTGACCTGGCGTAGGCCCTTGCTGCGCCCACGCAATCGGGGCACATGCTAGCCCTGCCAGCAAAGACATCCCGAGAAGTAGAGAATTGCGCGCGCGCTCGAACATGGATTCCTCCGTTCACTTCAGAACGGTGACTCAACTCCACCTCAGCTTCTGTCGTGAAACTTGGGGTGAATTCGTATCTATTGGAATTGCAGAATGGGAGCCCATAAGTACTGCTACTCCTGAGCCCTAATTGCAGCGCCTGATTAGCTGGCATTCACTGAGACGGGTGAAGTGACGCAAGGTTTACTCTTCGCTGTGCGCACTGTCAAGGGAAAAAGAGCCAGATAATTGGCATTAGGGCGATCGGCACGCCATTCGCTAGTTGGGCGTGCTCGCTCCGCAGAAACGGCGTTCTCGGACATGTGGATTTGTGGCGCCGTTTCCGCTCTTTCTGTCGTTTCGACGGCAGTCGCGCTAAGGCTTTTGTCCACTGCTCTGAGTAACTTTCTGGAGGATGCTCGTCACCGCTCGTCGGTCCAAGAAAAGGTCACGCGCAAGCCGTGATTTACTCCAGCCCTGGGCAAAGCGCTCCCTCACGAACTGCTCCACTGCCGGCTCGATTGCGGGGGGAACGCGACGGCGTCGGGGGCTTCGCAACTCCCCGCGGGCCCCCATCTTTTCTGTGTATTGATTGGCGCGACTGAGTTGGTCGATCGTGGGATCACCATATACCTGAAGCCGGCTTACTTCGCCCGGATCTTTCTCAAATCTCCGAACAAGCTTCAGCAGACACACGTGAGTGACGCCGAGTTGCTTGGCCCAAGCACGAGCAGACGGTCTGCTGGAGTCGCGACAGCTCCACCACCACAACGCCGGTCGCCTAACCATGAGTTGCTCTTCCTTGCTGCGAAAAGGCCGCGGTGGATGATATCTCTCACTCGCAAACGCTTTTCGTAGGTTTTCCATCGAAGTATCGTGCGGATCACCACGAGATTCCGGTCTGTATGGCGACGGCATGCCTGCCTCCCTCTCACCGCGTTTCTGCGGAGCGGTTGATGATCTCGGCGGAATAGAATTTGAGCCGGAGTGGGCACAAAATAGGGCACAGTTTTTTTGAGCGAAAAGCAAGATGAAGTTAAGTCATTGAAAACAATTGGTGAACCGGGGAGGACTCGAACCTCCAACCCGCTGATTAAGAGTCAGCTGCTCTACCATTGAGCTACCGGTCCACAAGTTGATTTTAGAATTTTACACGGGACCGCGAATTTTGTCGAACAGCCGGGATGGCTCCGCAGCCCTCTAAATAGCCCTATTTGCGCGTAGCGTGGCCACCAGGCCGCGCGCAACTTCGCGTGCTCGCGGCACGTCTCCTGGTTCGAACGAAATGGCGGACACCCGCGGATGGCCGCCGCCGCCGAATTTTTCCGCTAGTGACGCCAAGTTTTGATTCGCGTTCGCTTGATTCCAGGGATTTGTGCCCAGCGAAACTTTTGCGCGCACGGCCGAGGCGCTGACGCTCACGGAGTACACGCATTCCGGGTGCAGCAGGTACGGAATGAACTTGTTGTAACCTTCCAGATCCATGTCGCTGACGTCGAAGAAAATAACGCCGTCGCGCGCCTCGATTCGCTCGCGCAAAATTTCAATCGATTTGCGGTGCCGTTCTAGCAGCGGCCCGAGGTGCTTGGCCACCAGCGGCAGCTCCAGCATTTCACTCAGCGGACGGTAAGCCAACTCCGGGATGATTCGCGCCGGCAAGCCATTTTCCGGCGCCGCTTCAATCACCAGGGCCAGCTGCGTGGCCGGCTCCGCAAGCTCGACGGCGGATTGCGGCGTCGGATATTGCGCTCCGTCGATGATGTCGCCCCAATGAATCAAGTCCGCAAGCGGCTTGGTGTCGAAGCCAAATTTTTCCTTGGCGATCGTGGCAATCAGTTTGGTGCATGATTTGTAATCCGGCTCGTAAAACATGTGCGGGCCGGGTTGCTTGCGGAATTGCTCGGCGTCAGCGGGTGTAAGAAACGCGCTCTGATGGTGGTCGAACCACCACGTCACCTTCGGGGAGTTGGAAAACTTGAAATCCACGATGACGTTTTCGTCGCCATCGAACAAGCCTGCTTCCCAGGGCTGTGCGGCGCGGTGCGTCATGCCGGTGAAGCCAAACTCTGCGTCTTTGTCAAAGCGTTCGCGGTAGAAGCGGTAAAAAAGAGCAGCCGAAGCAGTGCCATCAAAACAACGATCGTGAAAGCAGAGCCGGACCTTGGTCATAAGTGCGCGAGTTCGCTCCTCCGCCTCCATATTGCCAGGCAGCAAGGGCGGCGAAGCCAACCAAGATGTACGCGGGCGGATGGATTGTCAAGAAGAAATGCTTGCCGCCATTTATACCGGAATTTGGAATCTTTCATCGCCACGTGTTGGTGATTCGAGGGTCCTGCTCGCTCACTTCACTTGACTTCTGGCACAGATTAGCTTTACTAAATCTATTATCCCAGCACTTCAAATCGATTTGTGTGCTCAGGAGGCCACATGGCCGATGAAAAGAACTTCTTTGCGGGCCTTTTCGACTTCTCGTTCCAGCACCAGCTCACTCGCCGCATTGTGAAGCTGTTGTATATTCTCGGCATCT
>WNFC01006006.1_pt1 | contig 13343 bp, 11 predicted proteins | sample 5400541 | NCBI WGS metagenome assembly WNFC01 (sample SAMN13153342, study PRJNA577476) | soil metagenome | isolation source: 120 cm saprolite under Douglas fir tree site 2 hole 2 replicate 1 | place: USA:California | collected 2015-04-18
GATACACTCGTTCATGGTGAGGCTCCTCCTAATGATCGGTTCAATATTCCCTCCATTAGGTATGAGTCATCACCCTTCTTTTGGCAAGTCCTTTCTCTGAGAAAGGACTTTGCCGCTAATTTGGACAAAAATTGGGTAGCTAAGAGCGTGTCTGATTCTCAGAGTCTTCGCCCTCTCGCGCCGGGTGCTCGCGCGGCTTCGCCGCGCGAAAAAGTAGTATGTGTTGTGGAAAATGCGCTTCGCGCATTTTCCACAACACATACTACTTCAGGCGAGCGCCGCAGGTGCGAGCAAGCGATCGTGATGGGAATCAGACACGCTCTAAACGACCAGCGCCGCCTCTTCTTTTGCTTTTACTGCTTCTTCTCGCTCTGTGGTAATGGTGGGCTGAGGGCGGCGGTAGCGTATGAAGCAGGCGGCGATGATTGCGACTGCCGTCAGGGCAACGCTGATATGGAAGGCATCTTGAAACGCCAGGATGCTCGCCTGCCGCTGTACCAGCCCACTGATCACCTGAATCGCGGCAGAAAGGGCAGCGCTTGCCGATGCTCCTCGCTGCATGAAGAGCGCCTGTAAGCCCGGCAGGAGTTGTCCGAGCGGCGACGATGGCGTGACCTGCTCGGCCAGGTGCGCATAATGGATGGCAGTTTGGGTCTGGACCAGTGTCGCCATTACCGCCACCGCGAAGGAACTGATGACGAAGCGCACCGTGGTATTGACCGAAGTCGCCTGGGGCAACTGGCGGGGCCTGATCTCCGAAAGCGCCGAGACCGCCAGGGGTTGAAAACAAAAACCAAGTGCCAGGCTGCGCCCGATGAGCCAGAACTGAAGCGTCCCATAGGGGGTGTTAAGGCTGAGCGAGGAAAGCAGCCAGAGCGCGCCCCCTAGAATGATCAATCCCGGGATCACCACCGCGCGGACACCAAATCTATCCACGAGACGACCGCCTACCACGGCTGCTACCATCGAGGCAAAGGCCTGGGGCAGCAAGAGCAGCCCGGCCTGGTAGGCCGAGAGGCCGCGTAAATTCTGCAGGTAGACTGGGATGAGGAACAGGCCTCCGTAGAGCGCGAAGGTGACGAGCATACTGGTGATGTTACTGGTGGTGAAAGGGGCATTGGCGAAGACGCGCAGGTCCAATAGCGGCTGGCCGCCCCGGTTGGCGATATTCAATTCGACCACAACAAAGACTGCCAGCGAGAGGACCCCGATCACCAGGAAACTCAGGACCTTCGTCGATCCCCATCCAGCGGTGCTTGCATCGGACATTCCGTAGAGCAGCGATGCCAGGCCAATGGAAGCGAACAAAAAGCCAGGGAGATCGAAGCGTGCGCGGCGTTCAGCCTGTCCTTCACGCAGAAAGATGGTCCCCAGGATGATCCCAAGAATGCCGATAGGCAGGTTGATGAAGAAAATCAACTGCCAGCCCAGATAGGTCACTATGTAGCCGCCCAGGGTCGGTCCAAAGGCCGGGGCCAGCAGGATCGGAACGCCGAGTGCACCCATGGCGGTTCCCCGTTCGTTGGGGGGGAATTCGGTCCAGAGCAGGGTAATGGCCAGTGGCGACATAAATGCACCCATCGCTCCCTGCACCACGCGGAAGAAGATCAACATGGGCAGACTCACGGAGAGCCCACATAGAACCGAGCCTATTGTGAAGCCCGCAAGGGCTATCAGGTAGAGGCGTTTCTGGCCTAAACGTTGGGAGAGAAAGGCGGTGAGCGGCGTCGCCACCCCCTGCACCAGGGTGTAGGCTGTGAGGACCCACTGCACGCTCGTCAGGTTCACGCCAAAGACGTTCTGCAGGCGGGGAATGGCAATGGTGACGATAGTACCATCGAGGATCGTCATGAACAGCCCGAAGATGACGACCCCGGCGACAATCCATTTGTAGGACAGACCGGGCCGCGGCTGCGCAGCCGAGACGGAAGGTTGCATTAAAAAACTCCTCACAGTATGATCGTAATTCCCACTTACTTTTTCGTTACAATGCCATCAAAGTAGATGCGTCCCACGTGTCTAACCAGTTCCTCCGGCGGGATCTGCTCGCGGATAAGTAATTGTTCATACCGCATGGGTGAGAGCAACCCAAAGAACAGCGTGAGCATCACGGAAGTCGGGATGGTCGGATCAAACTCACCAGCAGCCTTGCCCTCTTCTAACACCCCCCTAATGATGGCCGCCAGCCGTTCCATGCGGTCACGCAGGTGCAGCTTCTTCTCCTGGAGAAGCTGGCGGGCATCCATACTGTTAAAAAGCGCACGCAACAACTGCATGCGCTTGCCAAGCAACCCCTGGTAGGTGTGCTGAAGAATATGCTCCAGCTTCTCACGGGCAGGCTCGGTCGTTGCAACGGCCTGTTCGATCATTTGTTGTGACGTTACTAACTCCTGCTCGAAGAGGGCGAAGACGAGATCCTCTTTACTGGGGAAGTGCAGGTAGACGGTACCTTTGGCCACACCTACGCGAGCGGCAATCTCATCCATCGATGTATCGTGATAGCCTTTTTCTGCCAGTACTTCTTCGGCCGCTTGCAGGATCAGCGCGGCCCGCTCCTGGCGCTGTCGCTCTTTCAAAGAGCGGTGGGGAGTGCCTGTGTGGATCATGTACGCTCCATCAAGACATGTGACGAAAAAGTAAGGTCTCTAACTTACTAGCATAAAAGTTGACCAAGCTAATTATTCCATGACTTACTAGTCATAATTCTAGCTCAAAAGTCAACGCTTGTCAAGGGTGGAATGGTGAACTACGCATGCGGCTCCGCGCCAGGCCGAAGTTGCTTCTCGTAGCGAATTTCGGCCCGGCGTGATGGATGCATCCCGGCACGCTCATAGAGACGTATCGCTCCCGAGAGGTTTTGCACATCGACGCTTAAACTACATCTACGTATGCCTCGTCGATAGAATTCGCCAAAGGCATGTTGCAGAAGCGCCAGGGCCAATCCTTTTTTCCTCCAACGCGGGCGTACTCCAACGTCCGCTATCCAACCGGTGCCTCCGCGATCTCCTACATCGTGCCGGCAGAGCGCTGTTCCGACGATTTCATCGCCATCGACTGCCAGGAAGCATAACGAGGGGTCGAAGTTATCTCGCGTGAACAGCCAGTAGGACCACTCTGCAAAATTTCCAGGCTCATACCCCGGCTCATCCTGGAAGGCATCTTCCGTCGCATCGAAGACGGCGCGATCGTCCTTGCCAGGAGAAAAGGTGCGAACAGTGATGTCCGAAGGCCATGTGGGTGCAGGTGGTGGCGCATCCATCTCGATTTCCATCTGCAAGAAGTAGCGAAGTAAGGTGAAGCCTTCTTGCTCAACCAGATGTGGCGCCACTTGATTGCCACCATCGACCCAGGTATAGAGTGCCACGCGAGCATTAGAGGGCGCATTTGTCATCAGTTCTCGTGCTCGAACTTCCCCATGGCGGAGCAGATAGGTTCCGATGCTCCGGCTACAATAATCGGGGTGAACTCGCGGAGATGCGACCAGTTCTGTCAGGTCATTTTCAGGATGCCATACCGTGACATAGCCAGCACAGCGGTCGCCGAGCGCGATTACCACAAAAGAATCTTTCTCCAGCGTGAAGCCTGGGCACTGCCACACAGAGAGGATCCAGGCTGCTGTGGATTCTAGCATGGATTCTGACTCTCCGTAATCTGCACGTTCACACGTGATTAGCAGTTCAGCGATAGCGTTTAAATCGTCCAAGGTTGCAGGGCGTATGATAAAGCCTTGTGGGAGTGCGATAGTCATTTTCGCCTATCCTTTCCTTACAAAAACATAGACCGGCGAACCTGGCAACAGCAAAGTTGGGTTCCTTTCTCGTTGCCAGGTAGATGCTAATTTTCGCCCGAACGCAGTTGCTTGTGGTAGGCGTCGACCTGGCTGGCAACGTGCATTCCGGCGCTCATACAACTTTTGCGCGCCCGTCGCGTTCTGGGCACCTACACTCAGGGCAATTTGGCGCAGGCCACGGCGATAGAGGTCACGAAAGGCTTGCAACAGTAGAGCCATGCCTAACCCTTTCTTGCGCCAGGGACGACGCACGCCTAGCATATCGACCCAGCCCATAGCGGGGACGGGAACACATAGTAATGCGCCTACCACTTTGTCGCCTGCCAGTGCCAGGTGCCACATCGTCGGATCGAAGTCTTCGCGATATGTGTAAATCTCATCCCAATGCTCGAACGGCGCTTCAAAAGCTTCTTCTATTGTCTCGAATACCGCCCGGTCATCCTGCCCTGGAATAAAGGTGCGCACGGTGATGCCTTCTGGCCAGACTGGCGCAGGCGGCTCGTCGCTCATCTTGATCTCCATACGAAAGACAGAGTGATTGCTTGAGGTGAAGTCCTCTTGCTCAAAGAGCCGCCTGGTTGCATCGCTGGTATGGCTGATCCAGGCATTTAACACGAGATCGCCTGTAGGGACGAGCTGATAAGCCCGAGCTTGGGCCAATCGAAGTAAGTGTGTGCCAATCCCTTGACCGCGGTATATAGGATGGACGCAGGAATTGGCGTTGATGCGAACCAGCACAGTCGTTCTTTGCACATCTGTATAGCCAACCTGCACATCCAGATAGCCAGCGATCTGCTCACCGGGCGCGATCACAACCCAGGCATCGGTTACGAGGTCGAAGCCGGAAGCTTGCCAGTCACCACGCAGATCAGTGGCAGTGTAGTCGGGTATATAGTCTTCTGGCGGAGTATATTCCGCGCGCTCACATATATTCATCAGTCCGGCGATGGATTCCGCGTCACCCTTTGTTGGAGGACGCACGATAAAATCTTGTGGAAGTGTCGCGGTCATAAACATGATCTCCTTTCGCTTGCCAGGATGCGATGAGGGGGTATGACCACGATTCGTACAAAAATGGGCCATTTGCTCGCCGCATTTCCTCATCCTCCAGCGATGGCCTCTTTTCCTTCTTCCTGAACCTCCTCTGGATCGAAGGAAACCTGATAGGTCAGCGGTTTGGGGAGATGCGTGCGATCCATCTGGTAGAGACCGAAGCGCACGAGGTGTTGTGTGATGTAGGGACTGAGCGCTGCCACCGCATCAGGATCAATCCGGTGTCCCTCGCTCGCCAACTCGTTCAAGGCGTGTGTTAAAATCGCGACATTGGCAAAGATGACGATATTGGCCAGCAAATGATTGTATTTAAGGTACTTGCGCATCTCACGTCGGTTGTTGGTTGGAATCACGCCGCCATTGCCAAACGCCAGCCACTTAGCGAAGCCATTGAACGATTCGCTCTTGTTCGTTTCCCTCTGGATAATGGCCCTGAGTTCTGGATCGCCCACGTATTGGAGTAGGAAACCGGTGCGGATCACGCGCCCAAGCTCACGAAACGCCTGGTACAATTTGTTTTTGTGGCTATAGGTGTTGAGCTTCCCCAAGATAGTTGAAGCGGTGATCCTGCCCGTTTTGATCGAGAGAACAATACGCAACAGATCGGGCACGTGTGTCTCAATGAGATCCCAGTCAATGTCATCGCTGAAGAGGGCATTGATATGCTCATAGCGACTTTGCGGCGTTGGGCGATAGAGCGTGAGATCTTTCCAATTGCGGATTCGGGGCATCAGACGAATGCCAAGCAAATGCGATAGGCCAAAGACGACCGCATTCTGCGCCTGTGTATCACCTGTCACTTCTTCTGGTTTGATATCAGACTCATTCTTCAATAGTCCGTCCAGCAGGTATATAGCCTCATGTACTCCACATGGAATGAAGCGACTGAATAATGCGATATAGGTATCTGATACATGATAATATCCTATTCCCCCGTAACCGCCGTACCGAATGTGATATTCCGCCAGGAGGTTGTGGGTATAGACTTCCCACTTGGTCCCATCGGCAGAGGCGCGTTTGCCGCTCCCCCAGCGACGGGGAAGGTCGAAGTGAGCGTAGCCGTTGATCACACGGGTAATCGCCGTATCCAACTTCTCTTCACTCATGTGTTCGTGGTGAATCCAGGAGAGGTGCCGAGAATTGATCCCCGTGAAAGACCGGGCCATCTGAGCGGGTCCCATTTGCGTGCTATAGGCAAAGACGGTCAACATTTGCCGAAGCGTCGCGTCCTCCAGCTTGGCCTCAAAGCCTGAGAGCGGGCCAAAGCTCTTGCACCAGCTCAACCAGTGTTGGACATCGGCCATGATTTCCAGCAGATGCGCATCCTGGAGTTTGGTTGTCAGCAGTTTTTCCAGCTTCTTCAGTCCAGCTGGAGGCTTGCGGCGAGCAGCTTTATGGATCACGGGTTCTCCATGCTCAATGGTGACCTGTGTGTCAGGAAGGACCTGATCGGTCTGCTGGGCAATGGTGGAGAGCCACGTTTTCAGATGAGCGACCAATCCTGGGCCATCCACCGGAAAGCCGAGCATCTGTCCATAGTCCCCAATGCTGGCTGTATACTCTTCCCAACTAATACCCTGTGCCCAGGTGTTGGCGTAGCGATCACTGCCCTCGACATACAAGTCACCCGTTTTCAAATCCCAGAGTATTTGGGTGAAAACACACGCCTCGAAGTGTTGCCGATCCACACGTTCGGGAGACGGCTGACGCCGACTCTGTCCGGTCACGATACGTCGCCAGGTGTCCGACATCCAGGAGAGATCGACCAATGGAATGATTTGCCGGGGTTGCCCACGGTGATGCTCGCTACGGGCTGTTCGCAGATACTTGCCAGTACGGTGTTCGTTCGCCTGGAGAAACTGAATCGTTTCCTCCAGAGCCTTGTTCTGATGCGGTGAGCGTAAGGTGACGGTCGAGAGAAACCGAAACAAACTGGCCCGGTGTCGAGAGACCAGGGTGCGGAGAAAGGGGAAGTAGGTGCTGGTCATCAGGGCAAGGCTTTCCTCTCAATCAGTGAGGATCTGCGCGCTTTTGCCTCCATCCGCTCCGCGACCGTCCCCTCCCTTTCGTAGGCATGCGTGACATCGCGCAACACTTCGATAAGACGGGTCAGACGTTCTTGCGCAGCTTTTTGCGCAGCCTCAAAGGTCTCTCGCCCCAGGTGCTGGATCTTGAGCAAGCGTTTGCAGAACATCTCTGCGACATCGTCAAGCACCTGGGCACGTTGGACGTGCAAGACACTCAGTGCTAGCGTGTAGCGCTTGCGCGCCTGGATCTCTTTCATGCGATTGGCATCCAGCGCCAGCGCCTCGGTCGCGAAACGTTGGATCTTGATATCTGGAAGACGCGCGAGCGCGGCAGTCGAAATGGGCAAGGCCAGCAACCAGGTCGCGCGCTCCATGAGTTCCTCAAAATGGCTTAAGGTGGGATTCTGGGGATCGGCCTTGAGTCCCTTCCAGGTGGACTCCTCCGTTGTTGGATCGACGATAAAGAGGCGGTCAATCGCCTCCTGTTCTTGCTGCGTGAGCATCCCCGCGATCTGGGTGTGAAGCGCGCTGGTCGTCTCGGCTCGTATGCGCTTGGCGGTCCGCTCAAAGGTCGAAAAGGCGGGCAGTTCAAAGCGCTGGCGGATCAGTTGCTCGATGGCAATATTGATCAGATCAATCAGATCATCTTTGCTCTCACAGGCACCCCGCATGGCGTGTTCCATGGCTTCACGCGCCGCCACACCATCCGCAACGATCTGTAACTGGGTGCGAATCACCTGGAGATGACGGCGGCGCGTGCCGGAGAGATCGTAATTGATCAGATCCTGACCCGTGACCGAGCATTCCATCTGATCAGCGACATGCGAGACAATTGGCATGGGCACCGACGCGAGAGCCATGACATATCCCAGATGCTGGAAGGTCTTAAGCAGGACCAGGAAGGCCACAAGCGCTGATTTGCCTGTGGTATGTTGTTGGGCCAGGAGACGCTCATCAAGGGTCGGGGTATACAGCTCGCGCAATTCTCGCTCCGTGGGTGTTGCTTTGAGCTGCCGATAGGCGGTCTCGTCAATTCGAGGCATGGTGATCCTTTTCTACCTCTGACGACGTTCCCAGGCACGCGCTTTGCGTTTGGCCGCCTCGCGGTTGTCAGCGATGTAGCGCTCTAGGCTGCGTAAGGAGGTATGCCCACTAAAGCGTTTGAGATCAACTTCGGTATAATCATGCGCCGCCCGCACGCTGATCGCCGTGTGGCGCAGTTGATGCAGATCCCACTGGGGGGTATACCGTTTCCAGAGGGTGTCGGCCTGGCGGTACGAAAGACGCGCATAACCGTCAGCAGTAAGATCTGCACGACGAGGGAGACGGGCTTTGCGCTGTGTCACAAACAGTGGCCCTGACCGTGGGGAACCACGGGTGAGCAAATATTTATCCAGCAGCGTTCCGACAGCGCGGGAGAAAAACATCTCTCGTGGGCGATCACCCTTGCCGTGGATGTGAATGGAGCGATCTGGCCAGGAAATGTCCTCGATATCGATAGCCAACGCCTCCTGGCAGCGCAAGCCGCCATCATAGATTAACCAGAAGAGGGCACGATCTCGCGGGTCTATAATCTGACGCAACACGGACTCGACTCGCTGGGCATCTAACGCACGCGGTGTCCGTGTTCCTTCCGGTTTCCGTTCCACCTGTTCCAGAACCTCCTCGATCTGCCACCCCCGAGCACGGAGCCACCGGATGAAGCTGCGCAGGGCGGCCAGGCGCCGATTGTAGGTGGCGGGTGCAAGCGTTTCTTGGCGGGCAAGGAACGAGTGGATGATGTCAGCAGTCAGCGCGGGCACAGGGGCCTGACCACACGCTACCAACAGTGGCGCGAGATCCTCGGTATAGCTTTCGCGCGTGCGTCGCGCAAATGCGGAGCTTTCGAGGAACTGCTCGAAGGCTCCGCTCAGGGTTGAACTCTTCACAGAATCACCTCGTGGTCAGTAGTATCGCACCTAATGCGAAAAATTTGCTCCTGGGAGATGGCGTTCAGTGTACTGTTTTCGTTCCAAAAGAGCAAGATATCGCACCTAATGGGCTATTAGCTGCAATACAAGACGCAGGCTGGTGGACATGCTGTCACATGGCCTTATTTCTGCTGGAAGCGTTGTCCTACCCCCGATATGCTGCCTCTCCTCTTTATTCTGGCTGCCACACCTGGGTGAGACCCCTATCACCAGCAAGGGCGATGCGTTTGCCATCAGGCGACCAGGCAACAGACCAGACACCGCCAAGTCGCTCGCTGGCAGGCTTGTCGCTACTATTGTAGACGAAGTGGCTTTGGCCTGTGGAGGCATCCCAGATGAGTACTCCTCCGGCGAGGTCTCCTGAGACAAGTCGCTGACTGTCGGGGGACCAGGCGACGGATAAGACACGTGGCATACTGTGAAGTGGTGAACGAGAATGACTCGAGTTGAAGAAATTCTGGGCGTCTCGGTTGGTGCCGTGGTCTGTGTAGGTCAGGACCTGATGACCTGCCGTTGCATCCCAGACCTGGACGGTGCCATCGTAGCTCGTCGAGGCGAGGTGACGGCCATCAGGAGACCAGGCAACGCTATATATCTCTATGGATTGGTGGTAAGTGAATTTCTGCCGGCCCGTGAAGGCATCCCAGACGTGGACCTGTCCATGACAGTCTCCTGAAGCGATGGAGTTGTTCTGAGCAGACCAGGCGACACTTTCGACACAGGCAGAGTGACCACGATAGGTGAAGATGCGTTTCCCAGTCGTGGCATTCCATACTTGCACGGTGGCGTCGCCATCCTTCGTGCTGGAGACGAGGAACTTTCCGTCGGGAGACCAGGCAACGCTGCTTACTGATGAGGTGTGATCCCGGTAGGTGAGCAGCTGGCTCCCGAGAGAGGTGTTGCCGCTCTGTGTCGCGGACCAGATTTGTACAGTCTTGTCGCCACTGGCTGAAGCGATGCGCTTGCCGTCCGGGGACCAGGCAACAGAAAATACGGCCTCAGTGTGGCCGCGATAGGTGAAGAGAGGAGCGGCTGTGCTGGCATCCCAAATGTGCACGGTTTTGTCACCACTCCCAGAAGCGATACGCTTGCCATCAGGAGACCAGGCGACGGTATAGACGATAGCAGAGTGGCCGTGGTAGTTCACGTAGTGGTATCTGGTGCTGGCGAGGAATAGGTTTGTACTGACCAGAAAGGGAAGAAAGCCGATGAAACGGTAAGCGACGACGCCTGCGAGCGCGACAAAGAACAGGAAGAGGAGGAGACAGGAGCCGCAGCCTGTCCTTCGACGGCGGCGAGTTGGAGCTTGGGAAAAGCCATATCCAGGACTTTGGGAGGAGGGACCCTGGTATGGGAAGTTCGAGGGAGTACTCATAGTATTCCTTCCATCTCAAAGGTGGGACTAGGATGACTGTAAAAATCTATCACAAAGCAAATTATCATATTTTCGATGCTTATTTGCCAAGTTGATCCTCAGCGCCATGCAGTCGAGCAACCCCATCGTAAAGCGCTCTAAGCGCTGTTCAGTTCAAGGTTCTTCTGAAAAAGGACATAATACGGCCTTGGGCGACAGGGTTATAGGGTTCATGCACCCATCCACGTGTGCGAAAGCTCCACCTGCTGGTGGGCTTGATCGTCACTGCAGCCATACTATCGGACCTTCATTCCTTCTGTGTGGACTCTACTATCGATATGCTGTGCTTTTTTAGGAGCACATTGAGAGCATAACATGTACTTGATGCGCTCGTCAAGCGAAAAAATTCTTCCTGAGCGGCTGCAAGGGGCGCTCCTACATTTCAGGCTAGCTGAAGAAGCCGGTGGGAGTCACCGTGATGATCGTTTGTGAAGCTCTGATGACCGAGTTGGAAACCAGTTCGAGCGTGCGCCGGATAGACGACGCATCGGCATCTGCTTCAAGGACGTTGGGGAAGCCGATATCCTGGGCTACCTGGTTGGCAAAACTGCCGCCAAAACCAACGAGGGCAAAGGTGTACATCTCCAGGGCCAGCAGGTCCTCGACTACCCTGAGCACCCTACTTGCACTGTTCCTGGAGGCGTTGTCGTGACCATCGGTAAAGACCACGAGGGTGATCCTGGTGCGAGCGCCCTGGTTGCGCAATGTCTGTCCATAGGCAACGACGCCCGTGATGGCATCCAACACTGCATCATACAAGGCGGTCTGGTCATCGGGCCTATAGGTGTATTCATCCAGCAGCGGCACGAACTCCAAAGGTGTATAGCCATGCAGCAGATACGAGCGAACGTTAAACGTCCATGACGACATCAGGATCGAGTCGGCCTGCTTGCTCCCCTTCAAGGCTGCCAGCATGTTGTTGTAGGCTTCGATGACATCCTGGCGGAAGTGGCTCATACTGCCAGTCATATCAAGCACCGGGACGAAGAGAAACGCCTTATCGCCGCCCAGTGTTTCATAGCTCGCGCCCTGAGTACCAGCAAGCGTTGCCGGGGTCAGGTTTTGTATGAGGATCTCGGTGGCAGCCTGGCTTAAACCTTTCTGGCCAGGAGCAGCCTGTGCACTCTGGAACAAACTCTGTATACTGGTGCGAGAAGGTTGCTGTGAGTTCGAGTTAGACATGTATGGCTCCTTTTCGGTTTCAATGATACGACACTATTCCTACTTCATTAATTTTCAATTTGTGCTGCCTGCGGCAGCACAAATTGAAAAAAAAGAATTGTGCGAGGACACCTCGCGCTCCGGCAGGGGCAAAGCCCCTGCACCCCGTGAGAAACTAACAAAGTAGCACTAGAGGACAGGGTCGGTGCTCAGGACCATCTGAATACCCTGGCGTTCCATATCTGCAAGCTCAGCTTCAGCCAGTGCATCGAAGTCGATAGTAGGATGCTTTACAGAGCTTGTGCAGTCTCTGAGGAAGTGTAATCTGCGCATGAGGTCCAGCTGGTGCCCAAAGCGGCCGACGACCTGCCGCTCGGTTTCCAGCACACAGTGTGATTTTGCCTCCCCGGCGATGTACACCTTATCGTGTTTCATGACGGCATCAAGCAAGGTAACATTCAGACTGCTCTCCGGGTCGTCAGGATCAGGTACCTCAGCGCCGAAGATGCCGTAGTATTCGGTGCGGGTCGTCCGTCCCTTGACGACATAGGTCGGCTGGGTATGCCTGGCCGCGCTATGCCAGGCAATGGCTTCGCTAATGGGCGCGGCCAGCATATGTCCAAGCGTGCCTTCCATAGTGTGGTAGGGCCAGATCATTAGATCTTTCTTCGCTTGTTGTCTCAACAGGTGGACATAGCGCATGGACCAGTTTGACTGGATAAGCGGGACCCACTTCATGCTGGTGACGTCTTCCACGGTGATGAGAGTAAATGGCTGCGGATGTTCTCCTGTTTTGGGGTTTATCCACCAGGAACTGAAGAAAATTTGAAAGGGGAGGTGCGTATCCAGGGACGCATACACGGATGTGATTTTATGGGCATTGGTATAGAACCAGGCGAGAAAGCGCGCTATGTCATGCTGCGAACCGGGCACATTGAGAGTACCGCTAGGATCAACGAAGTCGTGCTGGTAGTCAACGAGGACTACGGCAATTTTTTCGCGGTCCTCGTGCGCAGGGGTGAAACCGGCATGCTGTCCGGCCTCCGTGAATTCCTGAATACGAGCGGCGTAGGGACCCTTAAAAGCATCCTGGACACTGAAGAGTGCAGGTGCAGTGGATGGATTGACCATGAGAGAGCCTCCTTTTTCTCCGGATAGCGGATAATACTACTTCGTTAGCTTTCAATTTGTGCCGCCTGCGGCGGCACAAATTGAAAGAAAGAAATTTTGCGAGGACACCTCGCGCGCCGGCAGAGGCTCTGCCCCTGCACCCCGTGAGAAACTAACATAGTAGCAATAGTTATTTGCTTTGTTCTTACAAGACGATACCACTTAGTGTCATAAATACGCTAAAGTTAGTGTATTTATGACACTAATATACCCGAAGAGTAGAAGGTTGTCAAGTCTTTCCGAAAACTCGCAGGACGCTAATATCCTTGCCTGAGCAAGTGAAACCACGTTACGCTATGTAAAGCAAGTAATAACCATCTTCTTTGTAGAACTGAGCAGCTTGTTCCCTCGATTCGTTCCATTGAATATGGAAGCCCGGGAGGCACAAACAATGTACAGTGCATGGGCAGATTCCTTCAATGCCCAAATGTATGAGAAATACGCACAAGCATATCCTATTTACCGAGAAACCGGAAAGAAGCTTGTAGAACTTGCGGATATACGGCCTGGAATGTCTGTTGTCGATCTTGCCTGCGGCACTGGTATTGTCACCGAGCGGATTGCTTCGGCGCTAGAGGGAACAGGCTCTGTCATAGCCATTGATCTGTCTGCCACCATGTTATTGACCTCGATAGAAGGAACTAAAGACGCAGGCCAGCATGGGCGATACATTGGCAAAGAACGGTTTTGCGATGCCTGAGCCGTTCCTTGGCGCGCACGAGTTCTGCTGCAAGATGCTCCAGATCACGAGCACAAAG
>WNFC01006284.1_pt1 | contig 13343 bp, 10 predicted proteins | sample 5400541 | NCBI WGS metagenome assembly WNFC01 (sample SAMN13153342, study PRJNA577476) | soil metagenome | isolation source: 120 cm saprolite under Douglas fir tree site 2 hole 2 replicate 1 | place: USA:California | collected 2015-04-18
GAATTGCAGCGATTGGCAAAGACACTGACAGAATTAGCGAGGGGAGGCACTTGTGGGCTTCTTGAGGGCGGCAGGCCACCGTTTCGGGATCGCCAGTGAGCTTTGCTCCTTTTTTGAGGCCATAAGCGCGCTCGTTCGGCAAGATCCCGACGGGTCCTTCTCGCTGGACATGGATTATTTTTGCTTCCATCACTCGACGGACCGCACCTTCAACCGCCGTCTTGAGCACTTGTTCGGGGAGCCGCGGCCTCCCAAGATGCTGTTTTTCACGGCCGAGTCGGGTTTCCCGTCCAATCCCTCATTTGCAGTTGGGATTATCTGGAAGATCGCTCGCACGCACAATGAACAAAAAGTCAGCGTAGCCCACGTGGGCTACAGGTTCGTGGCAAGCATAGAGCCACAGCATCTGGTTGGGCGTCCTCCGGAAGACGCCGAACGAGTCATAGGATTCTCGATGACGTCTGGGTTTTTCTTCAGGAAGTTCCGGACCAGCCGACGGTTCTGCCCCCAATCGAGGTTGCTATCCGCGAGAATCTTGTAAGCTAGCTTGCGGTTGAAAACCCACTCGTTCATGTACGGGATCATGTGGGGATAATAGCTCGCCACCGAAACCCCGAGCCAAAGCACAAGCAGGCATAGGAAAGCTTTTCGCAGGCGCGACATCGAGTTGAGCCCGACGAATGCGGCACCAGCAATAATAACGTCAATGGCAAAAAACGGAAGTATGTGGCGGATGCCAATCTGTGCCCTGCTGAAGAACGATAACCAGACCAGTAGGATGGCCGCTGCCGCCAATAGCAAGGCCTCGCCGAAGAAGAAATCACTGAGGCTACGATTTTTCCAGACCCAGACTAAGCCGAGCACGAAAAGGATCTGGAGCGCGATAGGTTCCTTGAAGAAAAGCGCTACCGCGTAATACGACTTGAAGCCACGGAACGACGGATCTAGCCGGTTGCCTAACTCGCCGAGGAGGTAGATGTTGCCAAAGGTGGACCCATTCTGTTCATGAGCCTTCATCATGTCTAGGCCTTGAAGGTATGGGTACGGGAGGGGCACAGGAAATGACCGCAAGACCGGCAGGGTCTGGAGGCGGATGAACGAGACGCTCTGGAACCGATACTCACCCAGCAGGGTAAAAGGCCTATCGAAGAAGAAAGCAACGTTCATCACGACCAGAAAGAATACGAGAATTAGACCGACATAGATCGTGATGCGCCTGCGGGTCAGAAGAGTTCCCTGCGTCGGACGAAGGTTGGGGAGAACAAAGGGGAGAAGAAAACAGCCAGCCACGCCATACAAGTAGATGGCAAAACCCTTGGTGACCTGCGCCAGGGCGAGCGTGAATGCACTCAAGCAAGCGTTTCTCAGCGTGGGCCGGAGGAGGTAGCGTCGGAAGGAATAAAGCGACACAATCACGCCGAGAGCGAAATACAGGTCCGACGTCGCCAGAGTCCCGTGCGCGATGATGTTGGGTGAAAGCACGACCAGGAGCGAAGACGCGAGAGCCGACCTCGAGCCGTAAAGGTCATACGCCCACCAATAAACGAAGAAAATCAGGGCTAGAGCTGCCAGCACGGTGGCTAGGCGGGCGGCGCGGATGTTGTCGAGCAAAAAAACAAGACGAGGATCGATATGGTGATTCTCGAGAATTCGCGCTGCAGCCCGCGGAATCGCATTCAGCGCCGTTATGGGCATCTTGCTGTCATCCCCGGTGGATAAGCGATCTGGATGAAAGCGCAGAATGCGACTGCCGTAGTCGATATGGTCTTCCTCATCGTAGGTTGTACTCATAGACACCGCAACCCCGATGTCGAGTACTAGCGCACATGCCGCTAGCAGTAGAAGGGCGCGCTTTCTACTAAAAGCAGCTATCATAGGATCGTTGAGTCACGCTTCGAGCCGCGGTTCAAAATTTGACATCGGCGGAATTGTCATAAAGTATGGCATAGACGCCCAGGCGTCGCGCACCGTGGATTGCTCGCCCGCAAATCTTACTGCCAATTTCCGAATAAAGAGAGTTTCCTCAGGGGCTGAAAAGCCTATGCGAGAACTAAGGAAATGGCCGGGTGAACTTTGGGCCATTCCATCTCTCAGCGAGATCGGGCGCTAGTTCTCCAACAACGTCCTATGAACGATGCTGTCAGAGATGCATCCCGCGAGCATCTTCGAAAGTCGTGCGGAGTAATGTATCTTGTCCACGTAGAGCGGTTCTTTGATCCCTTCTTGTATATCAGCACACCAGACGAAATCAGGTCCCAGCTTGTTGTGTTGGGCATATTCAAGCATCACCGGATAGCCATATTTTGCGTACGCCGGACCGAACTGGTCTTCGCCTGAAAACGGGTCGGTCCTCGGATCGGATCGATAAGTCGGGACCGGTTGCCACGCGAACAGCGGCCTCACACCGTATACTGTTGAAACCGCTGCTATGATTCTTATGTTCTGTATGTAACGATCGGCAATCCGGTGAGCAACCACCGGATCATCGTATTTCTGACCCGGAGGGGGTGAACCGGCCCTCCTCATCAGTCCGTTAATCTTTCTCGCCGCTTCAATGACTGGCAATCTCTTTATCAACTCCAAGAGGGAATACTTGATCGTCGACCGTCGATCCAATAATGGCGCTAGCCGATCGCCAAACTCAGGGTTGTCGTCCGGACGGTAGTATTCGTTGAGACCATCCACAAAAAGCGCGACATCGGGGACAAAATCCGATGCAAGGAGCCTCTCGTACTGGATTCTTTCCTGGCTCGAATAATAGTAACCCCGAGCAAAGTTATAAACGCGAGGTCTCCTCTTGGTTGCCTGGGTCCAGAGCGACTCCTGCAAATACGAGGCAACCGTTTGATCGTCCGGTAACCCATAGGCGAAACTTGTAGATCCCCCGAAGAGGAAGATAACGAAGTCCCTATTGCGATCAGGGGGCCAGGGACCTTGTTCCTTGGTGACTCGAAAGCCGTGCGGATCCACGTTTACATATTTTCCGGTGAAGGGACGCTCCTTGAAGTATGTGAAAGGCTCATAGACGTATCCTCTATTCCAAGTTTCTCGTAACAACTCTCGAATCACCTCTCGTCCGACTCCAGGGTACGCCTGTTCTACCAGGGAACCGTATTTCGCGGATACAGGGTCAGTGCCATATCGTTTATTCTGGAACCATAGAAAGAAGGAAAAAACAAGGTTGATGACAACGAAGATAACCAATGTGTTCACCAGCAGTATGGCGATTGTCTGATACCAGCGAATCCATTTGTTCGCAGGTGCTATATATCTATTTAATTCCGTCATCGGTCACCGCAAGGTAAGCTTATGGTCCAACGCCTGGGCACGCTATAAAATGCGGGGGTTCCCGCCGCGCATCATGCTTCGGCCACAAACGCCTGTGGGCATGGCAAGGACGGCGCGACGAGCGCAATGAATCTGTCGAAGCGCTCACTACCCGTTGGTTAACCGCTCGAGCATACTCCGGTAGGCCTTCCGAGGACGAATTCTGTCCCGCAAATCAACCCCGATCGAACTGATCTGTTTCACGATGGAGGACGTCGGCGTAGGGCCGCCGAGGCAATCACGACAAAACGGCGTTGGGGGAATAAAGAAGTTGAACGAGCGCCGGATCCGCTTGGCCTCGGCCGATTCCAACACTTCCAGCAAGGACTGCTTACGTAAGTCCCCAATGACGTTTTTTCCGTCGTAGTCCACGCAGCAAGTGGTGACTTCGCCGGTTGCTAGTATGCCGAAATCGTCGCGGAACCCTGCGGAACATCCACCCACAAGAGCCGGGAAACCCTTCTTCGAGCCGTTGCGGGTTCCACCCCGCTGCTCTCGAACCCAGAAATCCTGGATACGGCTGAAACCAAGGTTGATGCCCGGAAAGATCGGGTACTCTCCATCGACGATCCGGACTGGAATCTTCTCTTGCTCCGTCACATCTAGCCCGTACTTCCGGGCTGTTTCCAAGGTGTGCTCCTGAAAGAGCTTGGCGATCCTCAGGTTGTCTTCCTCACTCGTTAAGTGCTCGTAAGGATCTCCCAGCCTCACTTCGGCTGCGAAGGACCTGATGAACAGCTTGATGCACAACTCCGTCCTCGCCTGCAATCGGATCTTATCGTCAACGAGTTCCTTGACCCGTCGGATGTACTCAGCCAGAGTCAACTTACCGCCGCGAAGGCGCAAATTGAACGAGGTGTCATTGGGAGTTCGAAATCCGATCTCCAACCTGGAGAGGTTACCCTTGAATAGTCCCTCGTTCCGCCCTTTCTCTAAGAGACTGCCGTTCGTAAGGAGACGGACCCTTATGCCCCGTGCCTCCGCGTATGCTGTTAGGGCGCAAAGATCCTTATGCAAAAACGGTTCTCCCATGAGATGGAAACTTAAGAACTGGGTTAGGTTATTGTCTGCAATCTGATCGATAATGTTTCGGGCGACGTCGGAAGGCATCACCACTTTTTTTCGCGTCTGCTGATCGATAGGACAGTAGTCGCAAGTAAAATTACACGCGTTGGTAAGCTCCAGGTAAATGATCTTGAATCTGGGGTGCTGTCCGCTGTTGTTCATCGGACTCATTCCTCCCTTCTCCTGGATTCTGGGGACCCTGCTGAAGGAGCCCGGCCCCAAGCTTCTTGGATTTCAAAAGAAAAGCCTGCCCCAGCCACTTGAGGCTGCCGAATCTCAAGCCTTCTGCTTTATCGGCAACCGAGACTGCAAAATCAGGGTACATTTCATCCAACGGTGCAGGCAGTAGATCAAAGTTAAAGTACACAATGTCCGTCGCTGCACAGCCGCGCGCCTCGACCAGCTTCTGGTAAGTACTGGCACGCTGCAGGTTCGCGATAGGAGACAACGTCGGCTTTCTCGGTTTCTTCAGCAACCCGTAGTAAAAAGGACGAACGAGGGCCACCAACGGGCTGTAAATATAATTCCGCCAAAACGCGGCAGGACTCAGCAGATTTCCGACGGCGATGATCAACGTCCCGTCCTGCTTCAAAACTCTTGCCATCTCCCTTACTGCCAGTGCATATTCCTCGATCCTGTCGATCACCCCCAGGCAAGTTACGGCATCGAAAAACCCGTCTTCAAACGGCAATGCGGTGGCGTTTCCGACGACGAAGTGAGTTCGGTCACGGCCACCGAAGTCTTGGTTGCACTGCTCAATCATTCGCGGGGAGCCGTCCAGGCCCCAGAACTCGCAGCCGCGGCTCAGCATGGATGAGACCAGCACACCCGGACCACAGCCCACGTCCAACACCCGGCCGCCGGGCTTGTCGAACAATTCCATTACTCGCGCTCGGCGTACGCGTCTGGCGCGTCCCCCCGTCGTGTTTTGCAGGTCCGCGAGGGCATACACGTCCGCGATCTGATCGAAGTAGCGGATCGGTGAATCCAAGGAAAATAACGAGCGCTCATGCCTGTGGGGGAGGCCGGTTTCTGCGCCATTCATTCGGTCTGCTTCAAGTTTTTTGGTATCTGTCAAAACACCTCCTTCGAGGGGTCGGCAGGAGACACCACAGACCTATGCGAATCAGGCAGCGCTAACCGCGGTGAAGTTGCAGCTTTATGGCCTTTCTACTACCAGCATCGTGAGTTACTCGGGTATTACGGACCGAAGGTAACTTGTTGCAAACATTGGCGTAAACAGCGGTGCGACGATGCAAACAGTCCCCCCGGAATCACCACAACTCTATTAATTTGCCACAAAACGGCAACATTTTACATTGAGGCAACTGCCCCGTTGTAGTCAGGACGGCGAAAAAGACTCGGAACTGCTTTCGGTACCACTGGCAAAGGGCGGAAGTTCCTGGTAACTCATTGAAAAACACCTGGTTATTTGCATTGACCCGTTCAGAGGATGGAGACGTGACTGCCGGAGGCCGTGAAGTACATGCCCCCTTTCGCCGCGCGTCTAAATTCCCGTTCACGTAGGTAGTCAGGCTCTCCGAGATGGCAGCCGCCGAAGGAACCTCTCAAGATTCTTCCCAGCGACCGGCAAGTGGCAGCATGGATAGAGCCTCCGATTTGCAACACGATTCCGTCTTCGTCCGGAATGGCTAACGTGGATGACGTTGTTTCCGGGATATCAAAAGGAGATTGAAGGAGAAGGAAGTTAGCGGTCTTAGCGGTAGTGTCCTAAGTTCCAAGTTCAGCGGCAATGAATAAAGAGCTGCCCTTAGCTCGGCGCACAGCCAGGAATGGCTCTGCCACGGGCACTGGAGTGACGGCAAGAACAGTTCCTCAGCGGCTAAACCCACAAGCAAATGCAGGACTTATGTCGGAACTAAAGGTCCGGTCCCAGGTTCTTGAGCGGGGCAGTAGCTAAGGAAGTGGCAGAAAAGAGCAAAAGTTTGCCTCCGAGCGTGGGTGGGGCGAGTTTCAGGACGTGTAAATCCTTTATTATCATTGTCTTCCATAATAACCGGGAGCATCGACTGGCGACTGGATTGCTTTTTTCTGGTTCGTTGATTTGCTTCAGTTCGCTGACCTGCTGATCGGGCTGGGAGCCCGAAGGGCTGGGTGCAAGCGAATCGAGCGAAGCAGGACGGAATGCGAAGGAGTTCGCCATGGCTTTAGGCACTGAACAGGAGTCTGTAGTCAAGCGTAATGCCTCAGTGGAGCAACAAACGAAGTTGCATTGGAGAGTGGGACTGGTGGGCCTGGGAAAGTTGGGCACGCCGGTGGCTTTGGCGATGTCGCTGAAAGGCCACGACGTGATGGGGTTCGACGTCGACGAGCAGCGAATGCAGAAGGAGCATTTCCCTCACCGGGAGAAAGGGCCGAATGGAGAGCCCTCCATCGAGCCGCTGCTGAGAGAGAGCCAATTGAAATTTGGGACGCTTGGGGAGGTGGTGCAGCACGCGGAAATCATATTCGTGGCGGTGCAGACGCCGCACGATCCGCGGTATGAAGGGGTGACCCGGCTGCCCGAGGAGCGAGTGGACTTCGATTACCGCTACCTGCGGAAGGCGGTCGAGGACCTCTCGGCGGCGATCCAGGAGAAAGGCGAAGACAAGATTGTGATCGTGATCTCGACGGTGCTGCCCGGCACGATGCGGCGGGAGATTCTGCCGCGGCTCAAAGACCACGTGAAGCTCTGCTACAATCCGTTTTTCATCGCCATGGGCACGACCATCGACGATTTCATCGATCCGGAATTCGTGCTTTTTGGGGTCAACGATGAGGAAGCAGCTCAGAAGGCGCAGCAATTCTACCGGACATTGCACAAGAAGCCCTTCTACCAGACGTCCATCGAGAACGCCGAACTAATCAAGGTGGCGTACAACACGTTCATCTCCATGAAGATTTGCTACGCCAACGCGCTGATGGAGATCTGCCACAAAATTCCAGGCTGCGATATTTCGGCGGTGACCGACGCGCTGGCGCTGGCTACGGACCGGCTGCTGAGCCCGCGATACCTGAAGGGAGGTATGGGCGACGGGGGAGGATGCCATCCCCGGGACAACATTGCCCTTTCTTGGCTGGCCCGGCAACTGCACCTCTCGTATGATTGGTTCGAAAACCTGATGGTCTGCCGGGAGAAACAGACCGACTGGCTGGCGGACTTGATCGAGGAGCAACACGGGCGGCGCCAGTATGCGCACAAGAAGGTGGGCATTTACGGGCGGGCGTTCAAGGCCAGCACGAACCTGACGGTCGGCAGCCCAGCGACGCTGCTGGCGAATATTTTGAAGGAGCGGGGTTACGAGGTGGAACTGTACGATCCGCACGTGGACTTGGCGCCATGCTCCTTTGACTGGCCAGGCGTATATTTTGTGGCCACGAATCACAGGGAGTTTGCCGACCCCGCCTGGCGATTCCCGCAGGGCTCGATCGTGATCGACCCGTGGCGGTACATCCCCAAGCAGGCGGGTGTGGAAGTGATCCAGGTGGGTGGAGCAAATTCGAGGCAGATGGCGAAAACAGCGTAGGGAGGCAATAGCGATTTCGCAGGCGAGCCGCGGGAGTGGCAATGGCGAGAAACGGATCCCTGATTTCCGAGGACATCGAGGGCATACTACGCGAGCTGGGCGAGCGCATGGAGGCGCTGTGCGGCACGACACTGCTGGTAACGGGAGCCAGCGGTTTCCTGTGCAGCTATTTCGTGGACACGGTGGCGGCGCTGAACGAGATGGGGATGGGGCAGCCCTGCCGCGTGATTGCCGTGGACAATTTGAGGACGGGGGTTCCGGAGCGGCTGGCGCATCTCGAAAGGCGCAAGGACATGTTGTTTGTTCGCCAGGATGTGAGCGAGCCGCTGGAGCTGGAACAGCGGGTGCAGTGGATCATTCACGGGGCGAGCGTGGCGTCACCCACGTTCTACCGGCGCTACCCGCTGGAGACGATCGACGTGAACGTGACGGGAACGCGGCGGATGCTGGAGCTGGCGCGAAATGATGGGGCCCAGAGCCTGGTGTACCTCAGCACCAGTGAAATTTACGGCGACCCGGATCCGGCGTTTATTCCCACGCCAGAGGATTACCGGGGATACGTGTCGTGCACCGGCCCGCGCGCGTGCTACGACGAGTCGAAGCGGTTGGCGGAGACGCTGTGCGTGAATTACCAGCGATTGTTCGGAACGCCGGTGAAGATCGTCAGGCCATTCAACGTCTACGGCCCGGGGCAGCCGCTGGAGGACGGGCGAATCATACCGGACTTAATGAAAGCGGCGTCGCGGCGGGAGCCGATGGTGCTATTCAGCGACGGCCGGGCGTCGCGGGCGTTCTGCTACGTGAGCGATGCGATCCGTGCGATATGGTACGTGCTGCTGTCAGATGCGAACGGGGAAGTGTTCAACGTGGGGAACGACGAGCAAGAGATCAGTATTTCCGGGTTGGCGGAGCAGATGCGGGAGATTGCGGGCCCGCCGTGGCTAGAAATCGAACGGCGGGTGAGCGCGGACGCGCACTATGTGACGGATAATCCGCAGCGGCGATGCCCGGAATTGAAGAAGTTGCGCTCCAGCTTTCCGTGGGAGCCTAGGGTTTCGCTAGCAGAGGGACTGGCGCGCACGCTGCGGTCCTATCAGGAAGAACCCGCAAGGAAAAGCAGGATGAAAGAGGCGCGGTGCGAATAGCGGTCGTGGGAACGGGCTACGTGGGATTGACGACGGGGGTGTGCCTGGCGTCGTTGGGGCATGAGGTACGCGCAGTGGACGTGCTGGCGGACCGCGTCGCGGGTATAAGCGCGGGCCAAGCACCTTTCCATGAGCCGGGTTTGGCGGAGATGCTGGGTAAGGCACTATCGGCGGGCCATCTACGAGCAACAACGGAATTGGCCGAGGCGGTGGCAGCGAGCGAAGTGACGTTTATCACCGTCGGAACGCCGCAGGCAGAGGAAGGCATAGACTTGAGCCAAGTCGGCGAGGCTGCACGGCAGATTGGCGCAGGGCTGCGCTGTGCGCCGGGTTATCGCGTGGTGGCGGTGAAGAGCACGGTGGTGCCCGGAACGACGGACACGCTGGTGCGAGGAGTGCTGGAAGAGTGCTCCGGAAAACGCGCGGGTGAATTCGGGTTGTGCATGAACCCGGAGTTCCTGCGGGAAGGATCGGCGATCGAGGACTTCTTGAATCCGGACCGGATCGTGGTAGGCCAATGGGATGAAAAATCGGGACAAGTGCTGGCGGAGCTGTATGGAGCATTTGCGTGTCCCAAGATTTTTACGGCGCTGCGCAATGCGGAAATGATGAAATACGCTTCAAATGCGTTGCTGGCAACGCTGATTTCATACAGCAACGAGATCGCGACGGTGTGCGAGGCTACGCCGGGAACCGACGCGGAGACGGTGCTGAGAGGCGTGCACCTGGACCGGCGATTGTCGCCGGTGATCAACGGGCAGCGTGTGAGTCCCGGGATACTGAGTTTTCTCCTAGCCGGGTGTGGATTTGGTGGCAGCTGTCTGCCGAAAGACGTGAATGCGCTGCGAGCACACGCGCGCGCACGGCGGGCGGCCCCGCGCCTGCTCGATGCAGTAATGGAGGTGAACGCGCAGCGGCCGGAACAATTCGGGAAGATGGCGGAGGAAGCATTGGGTTCGCTGCGGGGAGCAACGCTGGCGGTACTGGGATTGGCGTTCAAGCCGGGGACAGACGACGTGCGAGAGTCCGCGGCGCTGGCGATCATCAAGCATCTGGTGGCCCAGGGAGCGAACGTACGCGCATACGATCCCATCGTGAAGGCGGGTAGCGGAAATGGGGTCCGTATCGATGCGACGGTTTGTGCAACGCCGGGAGAGAGCGTTGCTGGGGCCGACGCGGCGCTCATCGTAACAGCGTGTCCGGAGTTTGCGCGATTGGACTGGGCCGCTCTTTGTGGGCGGATGCGGCGACAAATCATCCTCGACGGGCGAAATGCGCTGGAGGGTGTTTCGTGGCCGGAGACGGCGCGCTATATCCGTATCGGACGGGCGATTGGGAATGGGACGAGATAGCAAGAGCACAGTCGGTTGGAGTGAGAGGACGGAGTGATTAAGGTTTCGAGAGGGTGCCTGGGGGACGAAGAGATGGCGGGCGTGCGGCAGGTCTTTGACGCCGGCTACTTCGGGCAAGGACGGGCGGTGACGGAGTTTGAGGCGGAGCTGGGGCGATACGTGGGCGCGGAGCAAGTGGTGGCGACGAACACGGGGACGTCGGCGCTGCACCTGGCGCTGGACGCTCTAGGAATCGGAAATGGCGACGAGGTCATCGTGCCATCGCTAACTTTTGTTGCATCGTTTCAGGCCATCGTGGCGACGGGCGCAACGGCGGTGCCGTGCGATGTCACCGCAGACACGTTGTTGATGGACGTAGGCGACGCGGAGCGTAGGATCACTCCGAAGACAAGGGCGCTCATGCCCGTACATTATGCGGGGAATCTGTGCGATATGGAGGCTCTGCTGAAACTGAAGGCGCAGCGCGGAGTTCGCATTGTGGAAGACGCGGCGCATGCGTTTGGTTCTACATACCGAGGGCGGAAGCTCGGAAGTTTCGGGGATGTAGTTTGTTTCAGCTTCGACTCCATCAAGACCATCACGTGCGGAGAGGGCGGAGCAGTCGTGTGCTTCGGGGAAGAGCTGACGGAGGTGATGCGGCGGAAGCGGACGCTGGGGATCAACCGGAATGCGCACTCGGAAGGGTCCGGGAAGGAGAGCCGGTGGCGGTTTGAGGTCGCGACGAATGGATTTCGCTATCACATGAGCAGCATCAACGCGGCGATCGGGCTTGCCCAACTGAAGAAGGCAGATGATTTCATCGCTCGCCGCAGAGAGATTTGCCGCAGATATGACGCGGCGTTTGGCGAAATGAGCGGCCTGCAGACTTTACGCGTTGACTATCGGGAAGTCGCGCCGCACATCTATGTGGTGCGCGTGAAAGGCGAGCGGCGGGACGCGTTGATGGAGTTCTTGAAAGATGCGGATATCGAGACGGGGATTAACTACATTCCAAACCATCTGCATGCATACTTTCGGGGGAAAGGTGTAACGCTCCCGGAGACGGAACGTGCTTACCGGGAGATTCTGACGCTGCCGCTGCACTGCGGGTTGTCTAACAGAGACGTTGATAGCGTGATAGGTTGCGTCAGAGAGTTTTTCCAGGTCCCGGCGAGGTGAGCAAGATGAAAGTGGTGATCCTGTGCGGGGGCTTGGGCACGCGCCTTCGCGAAGAGACGGAATTCCGGCCTAAGCCGATGGTCAGGATCGGCACGAAGCCGGTGCTGTGGCACATCATGAGGCACTATGCGCATTATGGCTTCAAGGATTTCGTACTGTGTTTGGGCTATCGCGGCGATATTATCAAGGAATATTTTTACAACTACGAAATCTACAACGAAGATTTCACGGTGTGCCTAGGGAAGCAAAAATCCGTTCAGGTGCACAATTCGCGCGCGGGGCTGGACTGGCGTGTCATGCTGATCGATACGGGAGAGAAAGCGCTGAAGGGAGCACGAATCAAGCGCATCGAACACTGCATTGACTCCGAGGATTTCATGCTGACGTATGGCGACGGGGTCGCCAATATCGACATCCGGCGATTGGCCGAGTTTCACCGGGGGCACGGGAAAGTCGCGACGGTCACCGGCGTCCGGCCTCCGTCATTGTTCGGAGAATTGAAGGTGCGCGGCGATCAAGTGGAGCTGTTCACCGAAAAACCGCAGACGTCCAGTGGCCTGATCAGCGGGGGTTTCTTTGTGTTGTCGCGAAAGATTTTTGAGTACCTCTCTCCCGAGGATGAATGCGATTTCGAGCGGGGGCCGCTGGAAAAACTGGCACAGGAAGAACAGCTGATGGTGTACGAGCACCGGGGTGACTGGGCCTGCGTGGACACGTACCGGGACCTGCAGCACCTGAACCACCTGTGGGCGACGAATGAAGCGTTTTGGAAGGTTTGGACGTGAACGGACAGGCGCAGGTGGTTGAGCGTACGGCTGGAACAGAGGCGGCTTCGTTGCCGCTGGTGAGCGTATGCATCTCGGCGTACAACGTCGAACGCTTTCTGCGCGAATCACTCGGGTCAGTGCTCGCGCAAACGTATCCGAAGCTCGAGGTCATCCTGATCGACAATGGATCAGCGGATCGAACATTTGAGGTAGCGAAGTCGCTTGCCGGCGATCGTGCGCGCTGCTTCCGCGTGCCAAAGAATCTGGGCGGATACCAGGCGATGAACGAGGTCGCGAGGATGGCCCGCGGGGAGCTGATCGCCATCTACCATTCGGATGATTACTACGAGCCGGACATTGTGACGAAGGAAGCGGCGCACCTGGAGTCTCATCCGGAGGTGGGTGCCGTGTTCTGCCTGGGGCATTTTATCGATGAACGCGGCCGGATCTTCGGAGGAGGCGATTTACCTCGCGAATTCGTGGGAAAAGAATCCCTCGACTACCAAGATGTTTTCCGCTTCATTCTGCGCAACAAAAACATTCTCATCTGGTGCCCAACTTTCATGGTGCGGAGGTCAGTGCTGGAGGCCGTGGGCCTGTTCAACCCAGAAACCTACGACATCGGCGCGGATCTGGAGATGTGGCTGCGGATCCTGCGGAAGTTTCCGATTGCGATTCTCAACGAACGCCTGATGCGCTACCGGGTGGGGACGTGGCAATGGTCGAGCCGATACCGTCAGCTGCGCACCGAGGCGGACTTGCACTTCGCGGTAATGGATCACTATTTGGAGCAGGATGGCTGGAAAGAGAAGTTGAGCCGCGACGACTTGGTGGAGCACGAATTTCACCGGTGCGACGACGACACTTACCGCGCCGTGAACTACGTGAGGCTCGGCCAAACGGAACGAGCTCGCGAGTTGCTGAAGCGGCCGTATCCGTGGCGGACGCTGAGGAACGGCATCAAACGGCGCAAGCTGAGGCTGCTGGCCTTGCGCGCGCTGG
>WNFC01024127.1_pt1 | contig 13341 bp, 11 predicted proteins | sample 5400541 | NCBI WGS metagenome assembly WNFC01 (sample SAMN13153342, study PRJNA577476) | soil metagenome | isolation source: 120 cm saprolite under Douglas fir tree site 2 hole 2 replicate 1 | place: USA:California | collected 2015-04-18
CCTACGAGTTCTCCAGGCTGGGAGGGCCGAAATACCGGTGAGCAAGGCTAAAGAGCCGCTCCCAGCGCGTAGCCGCAGGCCCCAGCCTCTAGGCGCCGACGTGGCGTACACCGCCGAGCAGATCCAGGTCCTCGAGGGCCGGGAGCATGTCCGGCGGCGCCCGAGCATGTACATCGGGTCGACGACCACCGAGGGCCTCCACCACCTCGTCTACGAGGTGGTCGACAACGCCGTCGACGAGGCGCTGGCGGGCTACGCGACAAGGATCGTGGTCACCCTTCACGCCGACGGCAGCATCACGGTCGAGGACGATGGCCGCGGCATCCCGGTCGACATCCACAAGAAAGAGGGCCTGTCGGCCCTGGAGCTGGTCCTCACCCGCCTCAACGCCGGCGGCAAGTTCGGCGGGGGCGGCTACAAGGTCTCGTCAGGACTGCACGGGGTGGGCGTGTCGGCGGTCAACTTCCTCAGCGAGCGGCTGCAGGTATGGGTGCACCGTAACGGGAAGGTTCATCACCAGGAGTTCGCGCGGGGCGTGCCCAAAGGCGGCGTCAAGGTCGTCGGCAAGACCGACCACACCGGCACCATCGTCCGGTTCTGGCCTGACCCCCAGATCTTCCCTGACACCAAGTTCGACCGCGAGGTCATCCAGCACCGGCTGCGCGAGATGGCGTACCTCAACAAGCGGCTGCAGATCTCGCTCGCCGACGAGAATCTCGGCTTCACCAACACCTTCTACTTCGAAGGCGGGATCGTCTCGTTCGTGCGCGCTCTCAATCGCGACAAGACGGTCGTCAACCCGCTGCCTTTCTATGTCGACCGCGAGGTGGAAGGCACGCAGGTCGAGATCGCGCTGCAGTACAACGAGACCTTCGTCGAGAACGTCCTCGCCTTCGCCAACACGATCCACACCATCGAGGGCGGCAGCCACCTCACCGGCTTTCGCTCGGCGCTGACCAACGTCCTCAACCGGTACGCGCGCAAGGCGGGCATCCTCAAGGAGTCGGATCCCAACCTCACCGGCGAGGACGTGCGCGAAGGCCTCACCGCGGTGATCAGCGTCAAGGTCCTCGAGCCTCAGTTCGAAGGCCAGACCAAGGGAAAGCTCGGCAACGCCGAGGTGCAGGGTCATGTCTCGACCGCGCTGACCGAGGGACTGACCCAATACCTCGAGGAAAACCCCTCGGACGGTCGCCGCATCGTCGAGAAGTCGCTGACGGCGGCGCGGGCGCGCGAGGCTGCCCGCAAGGCCCGCGACCTCGTGCAGCGGAAGAGTCTTCTCGAGTCGAGCACGCTGCCCGGCAAGCTCGCCGACTGCTCGGAGCGCGACCCCGCCCTGTGCGAGCTCTACATCGTCGAAGGTGATTCCGCCGGCGGCACGGCGAAGGGCGGGCGTGACCGCCGGACGCAGGCCATCCTTCCGCTGCGCGGCAAGATCCTCAACGTCGAGAAGGCGCGCCTCGACAAGGTCCTCACCTTCGAGGAGATTCGCAACCTCATCACCGCGATGGGGGCCGGGGTCGGCGACAACTTCAACATCGAAAAACTTCGCTACCACAAGATCGTGACGATGACCGACGCCGACGTTGACGGAAGCCACATCCGCACCCTGCTGCTCACGTTCTTCTTTCGCTATTTCCCGGATGTCATCGACAAGGGCTACCTATATATGGCGCAGCCCCCGCTCTTCAAAGTGTTCAAAGGCAAGCAGGTCGTGTGGTGTCACTCGGAGGCGGAGCGCGACAAGGCGCTGCGCCAGCTCGGCAAGAACGCTGAGGCCGCGCGCATGAAGGGTCTTGGCGAGATGAACGCCGACGAGCTGTGGGAGACGACGATGAACCCGCGGACGCGGGTTCTGCTGAGAGTCCAGGTCGAGGACGCCGCGGCCGTCAACGAAACGTTCGAGAAGCTGATGGGCCCCGACGTCGAGCCGCGCAAGAAGTTCATCCAGGCGCACGCCAAGAGCGTCCGCAACCTCGACATCTGAGATCCCATCAATGCGAATAGCAGTCGACGCCATGGGCGGCGACCACGCGCCGGCGCAGGTGCTGCAGGGCGCTTCAGAGGCCGCCGCGGAATACGGTATCGAGGTCTCGGTGGTCGGCTCGCCGGGCGTCGTGCAGCCCCTGCTCGACAACCATCCGCGCTTGCGGCTCGTCCCGTGCACGCAGGTCATCGCGATGGACGAGCACCCGGCCCAGGCGGTGCGATCGAAGCCTGACTCATCGATGGCCGTCTGCGCGCGCCTGTGCAAAGAGGGCAAGGCCGACGGCTGGATCTCAGCAGGCAACTCGGGAGCGATCATGGCCACGGCGCTGTTCATCCAGGGCCGCATCCGGGGCGTGGAACGCCCGGCGCTGGGTTCCATAGTGCCCATCAAGGGCGGGTTCGCGTACTTCCTCGACGTCGGCGCCAACGTCGACTCCAAGCCGGAGTACATGGTCCAGTTTGCGGCCATGGGCGCCGTCTACGCCCGCGAGATGATGGGGCGATCCGACCCTCGCGTCGGCCTGCTGAGCAATGGCGAAGAGGAAGGCAAGGGCGACGAGCTCGTCAGGGAGACGGCGCGCCGATTGAAAGGCTCGATGCGAGGCTTCGTGGGTAACGTGGAACCGAAGGACCTCTACGCCGGCAAAGTGGACGTGGTCGTCGCCGACGGCTTCGTCGGCAACATCGCCATCAAGATGGCCGAGGCGACCGCGGAGTTCTTGTTCCGCAGCCTGCGAGAAGAGATTCCGCGTACGCTCCCGGGCAAGGTCGGCGGCGCGCTCATCCGCGATGGGGTGCAGCGGCTGCGAAGCGGCATCGATTGGCGCGAGTTCGGTGGCGCTCCACTGCTCGGAATCGATGGCGTGGCGGTGGTCGCGCATGGCCGCTCCGACGCGCGCGCGATCAAGAACGCCATCCGCGTGACCAAGGAGGCGGTCGATAACCAACTCGTGCGTAAGATTCGGGCTGAGGTGGGCAAGTGAAGAAGAACGGGCGCGTTCGCGTCGTGGTCACCGGGATGGGGACCGTGAACCCGCTCGGCAAGACCCTCGATGAATACTGGGACGGGCTGATCGAAGGCCGCAGCGCCGCCCGCTTGGTCGAAGACTCGTACCCGACTGAGAAGCTGGCGACGAAATTCGCGTGCGAGGTGCATGGATTCGATCCGACCCAGTACATGGAGCGCAAGGCTGCGCAGCGCATGGCGCGCTTCTCGCAGCTGGCGGTGGCCGCATCGTCCATGGCGCTGGCGGACTCGGGCATCGACCTCTCGAAGGAGGACGACTTTCGCGTCGGTGTCGATATGGGAACCGGGATCGGAGGCTTCATCGAGATGACGGGCGGCGCCATCTCGTACGCGACCAAGGGCCGGCTGAATCCGCTGTACGCGCCGATGATCATCCCCAATATGGCCGCGGCTTCGGTCGCGATGGCTTTTCACCTTCGCGGGCCCAACACCACGGTGACCACCGCATGTGCGGCATCCACGCACACGTTGGGGGACGCCACCAGGATCATCCAGCACGGTGATGCGGACGTGATGCTCGCCGGTGGCACCGAAGCCTCCCTGTGCGAAGTCGGCATCTCGTCGTTCAACTCGATCCGAGCCCTGTCCACGCGCAACGACGCGCCCGAAAAGGCGAGCCGGCCGTTCGATCGCGACCGCGATGGATTCGTGCCTGGGGAGGGCGCCGGCACGCTCGTGCTGGAATCGGTCGAGCACGCAATCGATCGAGGCGCGCGCATCTACGGCGAGGTCGTGGGCTTCGCGCTCACCTGCGACGCCTTCCACCAGGTGGCGCCGGACGAGACCGGCGAGGCGCCGGCGCAGGCCATCAAGCTGGCGTTGCGGGACGCGGGCGTCGAGCCCAAGGAGCTCGACTACGTCAATGCCCACGGCACCTCCACCATGCTGAACGATGCCGGCGAGACCAGGGCGTTGAAGCTGGCGCTCGGCGAGGACGCCTACAGGGTGGCGATCAGCAGCACGAAATCGATGATCGGCCACCTGCTCGGCGCCGCCGGCGCTGTCGAGGCGATCGCGACCCTGCTGACCATGAATCGCGGTCTCATCCACCCGACCATCAACTACGAGAACCCAGACCCACAATGCGACCTCGACTACGTGCCGAATGTGGCCCGCCGCAAGGATGTGCGCACCGCCATCTCAAACGGGTTCGGGTTCGGCGGCCACAACGCAGTCGTGGTTCTGAAGAAGTACGAGGAATAGGTTGACCGACGACGTCATCACGGGAACCGTGCTGAATCGCAGCCTCCAGGAGGAGATGCAGACGTCCTACATGGAGTACGCGATGTCCGTCATCATCGCGCGGGCGCTGCCGGATGTTCGTGACGGGCTCAAGCCGGTGCAGCGCCGGATCCTCTACGCCATGAACCGCGCCGGCGCGACCTCGGGAAGCCGGCATCGCAAGTGCGCCGCGTTCGTCGGCGACGTCATGAAGCTGTACCACCCTCATGGCGACGCGGCGGTTTACGACGCACTGGTCCGCATGGCGCAGCCGTTCTCGCTGCGCTACCCGCTCATCGACGGTCAGGGTAACTTCGGCAGCGTCGACGGAGACCCCGCCGCGGCCATGCGCTACACGGAGGCGCGGCTGTCCGCGATCACCGGCGAGCTGATGGCGGACATCGAGAAGCAGACGGTGGACATGGTCCCGAACTACGACGGCACCGAGGAGCAGCCATCGGTGCTGCCGGCGCGGATGCCCAACCTCCTGATCAACGGTGCCACCGGCATCGCGGTCGGCATGACCACCAACATCCCGCCGCACAACCTGCGCGAGATCGCCGGCGGCGTGAAGCACCTTGTCGACAATCCCGAGGCCACCGGTGAAGACCTCCTCGCGTTCATCAAGGGGCCGGACTTTCCGACTGGCGGGATCGTCATGGGCACGGCCGGGATCAAGGCCGCGTATTCCACCGGCCACGGCCGCATCATCGTCCGCGCCCGCCACACGTTCGAGCAAGCGCCCAACGGCCGCGAGCGGATCATCATCGACGAGCTCCCCTACGCGGTCAACAAGGCGACCCTCGTCGCGAAGATCGCCGAGCTGGTCTCCGAGCGGAAGCTCGAAGGGATCGCCGACCTCCGCGACGAGTCCGACCGCGACGGCATGCGAATCGTCATCGAGCTGAAGCGTGAGGCCCAGGTGTTCTCGGTCCTGAACAACCTCTACAAGCACACCACCCTGCAGCAGACATTCGGCGTGATCCTGCTCGCCATCGTCGAGGGACGGCCGGTGGTCCTGAGCCTGAAGCAGGCGCTGCAGCTTTTCATCGATCACAGGCGCGAGGTCATCCTTCGCCGCACGCGCTTCGACCTCGAGCGGGCCCAGGAGCGCGCGCACATCCTCGAAGGACTCAAGATCTGCCTCGACCACCTCGACGAGGTCATCAAGACCATTCGCGCAGCCGCCGACACCGAAGTGGCGGCGACCCAGCTGCAGACGAAGTTCGGGCTGTCCGAGCGCCAGGCGAGGGCAGTGCTCGCCCTCACGCTGGGCCGCCTCACCAAGCTGGAGCGGGGCAAGATAGATGAGGAGTACGAGCAGGTGATAAAGACGATCGCCTACCTCGAGAGCGTCCTCGCCAGCGACCAGAAGGTCCGCCTGCTCATCAAGGACGAGATGGACGACCTCGTCAAGAAATACGGCGACGATCGCCGCACCGAGATCACCGACCAGGAGCCGAACGAGCTCTCAGCCGAGGACCTGGTCCCGAAAGAGGAGGTCGTCGTCACGCTGACGCATCGCGGGTACGTGAAGCGGCAGCCTCTGCGCGTCTTCCGAGCGCAGAAGCGGGGAGGCGTGGGCTTGAAGGGCGCGCGTCCGACGGCCGGCAGTGACGCGCCCAGCGGGACGCGTGAGGAGGACTACGCGGTCCACCTGCTCACCACCCATACGCACGCGTCAATGCTGTTCTTCACGCAGAGCGGACGGGTTTTCCAGCTGCGGGTGCACGAGGTTCCGGAGCGTGAGCGCCAGGCGAAGGGAATGCCGATCAACAACCTCATCGACATCGGACCGAACGAGCGCATCAGCGCGGTGTTCGTGCGCCCGGAGTCGGAGGCCGAGGCGCGCTACATGCTGATGGTGACCAAGAACGGATACATAAAGAAAACGTCGCTTGCCGAGTACGCGAACGTGCGCCGCAACGGGCTGATCGCGATCAACCTCCAGGAAGGCGACGAGCTGAACTGGGTGACGCCCACCAGCGGATCGGACGACATCCTCATCGCGACCGCCCTCGGCAAGGCGATCCGGTTCAGCGAAAAGGAAGTGCGTGCCATGGGTCGCGACACACAGGGCGTGATCGGCATCAAGCTTGGCAAGGGCGACACGGTGGCCGGCAGCGCGACCGCGACGCCCGGCGGCGACCTTCTCGTCGTCACCGAGCGCGGTTTTGGCAAGCGGACGCCAGTCGCCGAATATCCCATGCACCACCGCGCCGGGCAGGGAGTGTTCACGCTCAAGGTCACGGACCGGGTGGGCAAGCTGGCCGCCATGCGGGTGGTCAGCGATCCGGAAGAGGAGGTGCTCATCATCAGCGCGAGCGGCATGGTCCTGCGCACGCAGGTCGGCGCCATCTCTCGCATCGGCCGGCAGACGCAGGGCGTGATCGTGATGCGCCTGGCGCCCGACGACCAGGTGGTCGCCATCGCGCCGGTCGCGGCGCTCGAGGAAGGCGACTCCAAAGAGTGACGCCGGCGACCCTCGCCACACTCGGCAAGATCGGCGTCTGGCTGCTGGTGGCTGGGGGGATCGGCATCCTGGTCGAGATGGTGCTGATGGCGGTGTGGGGCGTCGCGTTGGGGCGGTACCGGCGCGCCTTGCAATGGCTGCGCCACCCGCTCGTCCTGGCCCTGCTCGGATCCTATCGGCGCAGGATGGCGGCGCGATGAAAGAGGTGCGGCAGGTGTCCGGGCGGTCTTCCGAGTCGGCGGCGGCGACAGCGCGCAGTGCCGCCAGGCAGGCCGCAGAGGACGCGGTCGATCGGGAGAGATCGCGCATCGCGCGAGAGCTGCACGACGGAATCGCCACCGATCTCGCGTCCGCCATCTCTCTGTTCAAGACCCACATCGAGAGCCATCCAGGCTTCGGCGCCAAGGGTGGTCCGGACGAGATCCTCGCCAACATCTTCGGGATCCTGGAGCGGATGCTCAAGCACACGCGCGAAACGCTTGCGGAGCTGCGGCCGCGCCCGATCGGGCCGGAAGGCCTTTTGGGCAACCTGCGCATGCAGGCCGAGGAGTTCGCCCGCCTGTACTCGATCCGGGTCGAGATTTCGAGCAACGGATCCGAAGACATGCTGGCGGCCCCGCAGCGTGAGGTGGTCTACCAGATCGTGCGCGAGGCTCTCACCAACGTCAGGCGCCACTCGGGGTCGTCGATTTGCAGGGTCAGGCTGGCGTTCGCTGCGCGGCCGTTCCTGATCGAGGTCGCCGACGAAGGGCGCGGCTTCACAACCGGCCCCTCGGGGGGCTACGGGTTGGTGGGGATGCGGGAGCGGGCGGCCGGAATCGGCGGCCGGCTGGAGGTGGTCAGCACCGAGGGCCGGGGGACCACCGTGTTCCTGTTCGGCCCGAATTAGTGTCCCGCCAGCGCTTCACCAGGTCACAGCCGCATCTCCTGCCGCCGTTCTGGAATTTCCGGAAACGAAAGCGCCACTTCGAGGCTGACGATCCGAAGCTTGCGCGCGACGTCGTCGACGATTGCTTTTGCGCGGCGCTCAGGAACCTTGATTGCCCGCGCGATCTCTGTCTCCGACAGGCCGTAACTCATGAGCTGCGCGACCTCACTTTCGATCTGGTTGAGCCGGCCCAGCGGACGGCGGAGAGCCTCGACCATCGGCGCGACGGTGACGCCAAGGCTGACTGCGTAGTGGACGTCGGCCTCGCTGTACCAGTGATCGCGACGGCAGCCGATCGTGAGCAGCCCGATGGGCCGCTGACCGAGCTGGCCGACCGGTGCGTACAAAACCGCCGGCCAGTCGAGCTCCCAGTCATAGCCGCCGGTGGGATTCGGGTTCTCGAGCACGGAGTTCACGACCACGGGCCTCTTCTCGTAGAGCGCTCTTCGCGACAACGGCAGGAGTGGACGGCTTTGGAGAAATCGCGGCGCGATCTCCGACGCCGCGATCGGCTGCAGCGATCCGCCGCGCAGATAGCCGAGCACCCAGCGGTCGTGGCAGAGGGCATCTAGGGCCAGTCCCAGCCGTCGCCTGGCTTCTTGGAGGTCTGGGAGCTGGCCCATGCCGAGAGGTTATGAGCGACTCGACCGGTGCGCCTCACCAGCGGTTCAGGACTTCCTCAAGAAACCCTGAACTGTCGATAATGGCGAGCGGGGATGGCGGCGTGACCGCGAAGCTTCTTGTCGTGGACGACGAGCCACGCACGGCGGAGCTCACCGCCGCGGTGCTGCGCCGCGCGGGCTACGCGGTAGAGGTCGCGGGCAGCGGCACGGAGGCGGTTGCGCGGGTGCGCTCGAGCGCGCCCGACCTGATGCTGCTCGACTACGAGATGCCGGACATGCAGGCACCTGAGGTGCTGGATGAATTGCGTTCCGGCGCGGACCGCATCGCGTTTCCGGTGATCATCTTCACCGGCGCGCGGCATTCGCCGGGCGACCAGGTGGTGGGAATCGAGAGAGGAGCGACCGACTACATCGTGAAAGGCACGGACCGGCAGGTGCTGCTGGCACGCGTTCGGGGAGCGTTGCGCGAGCGCGCGTCGAGAGAGCGGGTTTTGGTCAGGGGTCGGTTGCGCATCGATGTCGGTAAAGGTCAGGCGTTTCTCGAATCGAAAGCGCTCAAGTTAGAGCGAAGGCCGCTGTTGATGCTGGAGCTGCTCGCCGCACGCGAGGGCGAGGCGATCACCCGCGCGGAGCTCCTCGAGCGCGTGTGGGGCAGCACCTACAAGGGATTCGAGCACAGCGTCGAGCAGGCGGCCTACGAGCTGCGTCGCTCCCTCAAGGAACCGGGTTGGATCGAAACCGTACGTGGCATCGGGTATCGGTTCGTCACCCAGGCCTGAGCTGGCGGCCGCGCTGCACCGGCTGCGCTCGACGCTGGCCCGGTTGAAAGCAGAGCTGGAGCTTGGTTTGGTGGACGGCGCGCCGCCTCCGCTGGAGACGCTCCTCGATGACGTACGCGAAGCGCTGTCTCATTTGGGCGCGGTCGAGGACGCGAGCCATCTCCGCGGTGCGGTGCTGGTGGTGGATGACGATGTGCGACTGGCCGAGATCACCGCGCGCGGCCTGCGCCGGCTCGGGTTCGACGCTGACTCCAGCGGCGCGCTTCGCAGCCTGGTGAATCGGGAGGTTTTGGTCTTCGACCTCAGCTTGCTCGAGACCCTCGACGCCGCATCGCATCAGCAGGTTCGCGCGAGCAGGCCGATCATCCTCACCGGCGCGACCGATCCGGCGTCGCGAGCCCTGGCTGCCGGCGTGAATGCGAGCGACTATCTGGTCAAACCGATCGAGCTGGATGAGCTCGCCGCGGCCATCAACCGGCGAATGGCGGAACCGTAACGAGCCGGCTTTTTGGCTCGTTAGTCGGGTCATGAGAGTGCGGGCGCGCGGTGTGATTCAAGCGGTCATGGCGCTTTTCCTTGCCACAGCGTGTGGTGGTGGACCCTCGACTGTAGTCACGATCAGCCCGACCGCCAGCTCGCCGGCTGTCCTCGACGACCGCTTCGGCTTCCTCGTCGGAAACGCGGTGCGCAGCGAGAGCGACCCCCAGCCCTTGTTCGTCCTTGACATTGCGAACGACAGTGGAGGCGTGGTTTCGCCAGATGGCCGTCGCCTGGCGTATTGGGCCGACCACGAGCTGCGGGTCATCGATGTCGCGCCGGGTGCACAATCGCGGACTCTCCTCGCTGTCACCGGCCCGGAGGGCGCTCTGTATTTCGCGTGGTCAAGCGACGGCACCGGGATCGTCATCGGGGTCAATGGTCCTCAGGCCGGCGTCCCCGACGCGCCACCCGCATACACGGCGCTGCGCGTGGTCGACGTCGCGGCTGGGAATCCGCGCGAAGTGATTCGCATCCCTAATGCCAATGTCGTGCCCCTCGCCTGGGATCGCGAAGCGCATCTCATTGCTGCCTATGAGTCATTCAGCGGCGGCGCCGGTACTTACGACGTCATCGAGGAAGGAGGCACTCTCAAGCGCGCGAACGCGGGGCCGGGCATCTACATCCTCGAGGCGAGCCAGGACGGGCAGCAGCTCCTGGGTCGAGGGGACCCCAACAGCGTCCTTCGCGTAGTAGAATTCCGCGCACCAGGCGACGAGCACATCCTCGTCGCGGCCTGGCGACCCGGTACGACCGAGATCGGCGTGCTCTTCCATGACCGCCTGGAGCTCTGGGACGCGAACGGCGCGCGCCGAACGGTAGGGCTCCCGCCCGCGCCGCCCTCGTCCGACAGGTACGCCTCGCTGGTCTTCCGCGCTGATGGGAGGGCCGTCCTGGTCAGCCGCCGGCTCGACGCCAACTCCGACCCGTATGTCCTGGCGGTAGATCTGGCGAGCGGTCGTAGTGCCGTCGTCCAGATGGGCGGCTCTGAGCCGCTTCCAGGCAGGTCGGTGCGCATCGCCCCGTAGCCGCGAGAACCCCCTAGGCCGGATCGGGACATGTATGCGGGTTCCGTTGACGCTCTTGCCGCAGCTTTGGTAGGGTGACGTCGGTCTTCAGCGTCAGCGGAACGCAAGAAGGAGACCGGGGGCTAAGTGTTACGCATCCAACGCTACATCGTCCATGCCGTGGTTCTCGCTACGGCGGGGGCCATTTCCGGCTACGCGGTGATGGACCGAAACTTCTTTCCGACCTTCCACGCTGGTGCAGTCCCGGCTGTCGCCGCTGACCAAGGAGCTGCCGTCGGCGACGTCTCTCTCGGCCGGGACAGCGTCATCATCAAACCGCTTTCCATTCCGACGTCGCCGCTCATAAGCCGCGCTCCGATCGTGTACGTCGTCGTGCAGGGAGACACCCTCGAGACCATCGGCCGACAGTTCAACCTCTCCTGGAGGGAGGTCGTTTGGTCGAATCCAGGCCTGCGCATGCCGCTCAAAGTGGGTCGGCCGATCAAGCTTCCACCGGTGCCAGGTGTCGTGGTTGTCGTCAGGATTGGGGACACGCCGGCGAGCCTCGCCACCAAGTACGGCGTGGATGAAACCATATTGCTCGGCTTCAATGGTCTTCGCGGCCCGCAGCTGACGCCTGGCTCGGTGCTTGTGATTCCCGTCGATGAAGCCCAGGGTCCGAACCTGAGCACAGGTGTGCGGGCCGACCCGGTCGACCCCGGCCAGTTCCTGTGTCCGATCGCCGGCGCTAAGATCATCCAGCAGTTCGGGCCGACGTCGTTCGGAGTAGAACCGTCATTCGGCGGCTATCTGCATTTTCACACCGGGATCGATTTGCTGGCCGGCTACGGCACACCGATCGTGGCGGCCGCGGGTGGAAAGGTGACTGCAGCCGGTGTGGCGGACTACTTCGGTACCCGCGTTGAGGTGACTGACAGCTTCGGCCTCGTCGAGATCTATGCCCACATGTCGGCGGTGAACGTAGCCGTTGGGCAGGAGGTCCAGCAGGGTGAGAAGGTTGGCTATGTCGGCAGCACAGGTCTCTCAGTCGGTGCCCATCTGCACTTTCAACTCGAAGTTGGCGGCATGCCGACCGCCCCGGGTGCATTGATCGGCTGTTAGCGACGGTTGCCTTCATAAATCAGTTGGCCTTGATGCCAGCGTCGGTCGAGTTCCTATATGAGCGCCGCAGCCACTCAGCGGTCGTAACGATTGGCGATAGGGCGCTGTTGGACACAGCTGAAATTGGTGGTCTTTGTGGCGGCCATCACGGTGCTGGCGCTTTCCTGCGGCGGTGCAAACTCATTGGCGTCAGCTTCTCCTGCCGCGTCGCAGGCAAAGTCATCCGCGATGCGTTCGCCATCGGCCGTTGCTGGAGGCGAACTGAGGTGCCGATTGCCGATCTCCACCAGCGCTACACCAGGCACGGCTGGCTTCATCACCTTCCCGGGTGGCACTTTCAGCGTAGACCCGGCGAGCGACCCGATACTGCCTGGCCACAGCGACTCCTCCTACGTGAATAGCTACACGTACGACTTCAACCGGTCCCGTTGGCTGCCGACATCCTGGCGTGCGGTGGCTGGCGACGGCTCGGCTTATGCCTACTGGGACGGCACAGCCGTCCACATCTTCGACCTCGACTCCGGGCGCGATACCTCGCTCGGAGCCCCACCGGCCGGGGACCATCCGATGCAGCCGCCATCAATCTTCGCTCTGGCGCCTGAGGGTGTTTACGCGGCGGTTGGTCCCCCGGGCCTATGGCTGATCGGGCCCGCTGGCGTTCAACGTCAGGTGACCAAAGAGGGCTACTGGGACGCTGTGGCGAGTGGCGCTGGCTGGGGACGGCCCACGAACTCATATCCCGGCGCCGGCGCGGTTTACTCGATACTCCGACTCGACCTCAAAACCGGAGTCAGCGAGCCGTGGTTCACGCGTGCAGGGGTCTTGGAAGTAGTGGGTGTTGACCTCCACGGCAGCCCGATTGTGATGGTGACACCCAAGACCGGACAGGACAGCTCCGACCTTGAATTGTGGATTGTGACGGGCCGCAACCAAGGAAGGCGTATCTACTCAGCACCATCAGTCGTGAATGGACTATCGGTGCTCGGCCTGGTGACACCGGTGATTGGCGATTCCCATGGAATCTGGTTCGAGGCCTGGCCAAAACTCTACCTGTACAGCCAACAGACTGGCGTTCGAGAAATGGCCCCGGCTCGGGCTGCCCTCGCCGGCGGTTGCGCCTAGGGTCGTTCGCCCTCTGGGCGGATTTGACAAAGTTGCCGTTCAGGTATTGAACGGCGGTAGGACGACTGTGAAGACCGCCCCGCGTCGGTTTCCTTCGAACAAAAGTTGGCCCTGATGCTCGCGCACGACGCCATATGACATGAAGAGGCCAAGACCCGTGCCACCTTCTTTGGTCGTGAAATGGGGCTCGAATAGATGGTGGCGTTGTTCATCCGAGACTCCGGGCCCGTTGTCCGCGATGCTCAAGTAAGGCCATCCATTCCCGCGCTTGCCGGTGGTGGCCTCCACGCGCCCGCCTTGCCCGACTGCATCGATGGCGTTGTTCAGCAGGTTGGTGATCACCTCACGCAGGAGGAGAGGGTCGGCTCGCACGTTGACAACGTCCGGCGTTTCCCGCACGGCGAGTTGGACCTCTTTGGTTCGCGCGCGCGGTCTTGCCATCCCTAGTGCTCGGGTCACGAGGTCGTTGAGGTCCACTGGTGCGGTGGCGAAGGTCACGCGAGGGGTCGCGCC
>WNFC01010676.1_pt1 | contig 13340 bp, 13 predicted proteins | sample 5400541 | NCBI WGS metagenome assembly WNFC01 (sample SAMN13153342, study PRJNA577476) | soil metagenome | isolation source: 120 cm saprolite under Douglas fir tree site 2 hole 2 replicate 1 | place: USA:California | collected 2015-04-18
TCGCCGACCGCAAGGGCGCGCCGGCCTCGGTGCGGGTGTCCGGCGGCCTCATCGCCAACAGCGGCGAGACTCTGCGCCACGCCGCGCTGGAAGGCATCGGCATCGCGCTCATGGCGGGATTCCTGGTTCATGACGATCTCGAGCAGGGCCGACTGGTCCGGCTGTTGCCGGAATACCGGCCGGTCGAGTTCTCGATGAACGCGGTCTATCCGCATCGCCATCATCTCTCGGCGAAGGTGCGGACGTTCATCGACCTCTTGGTGCAGCACTCCGCCGAGCAGCAAAAGCTGATCAATCCATATTCGTGAGCCAAAGAACGAGGCGGGCGAATCGGAGCAATCCAGAAAGCCACAACGCCGGATTTTTTTGTCGTTTCGCAATGACAATAAAATGAGGATTCTCTGTCTTTTGGATCAGCGCGCGACAGGGCAATAACGTCGCGATCCTAATGACACGCATTTCGATGGTCTTGTTTGCGCTGCCTGGCGCGGTCTTGAGCAGCGCCTCGGCGCTGGCTGATGGTGCGCCGTTCGGCCCGCCGCCGGGCGCCAAGCTCTCGGTCGAAAAACTCGCGGCGATCGACGATTTCATCAATGGCGAGGTCGAATCGGGGCGGATTCCCGGCGCGATCGTGCTGATCCGGCAGCACGGCGAGCAGATCTATTTCAAGTGCTGCGGCAAGCGCGACGCCGATACGGGCGCGCCGATGACGCCTGACGCGATCTTTCCGATCCATTCGGTCACCAAGACCATCACCAGCGTCGCGGCGCTGATGCTGGTCGACCGCGGAACGATCGCGCTGGATGATCCCGTCAGCAAATACATCCCCTCCTTTGCCGACATGAAGGTCGGCGTAGAGCGCCAAATCGACGACGGAAAGCCGGCGCTCGATCTGGTGCCGCTGCGTCGGCCGATCATTGTCGAGGATCTGCTGCTGCAGACCTCCGGCATCACCTACGGCTTCTATGGCCAGGGCCTGGTCAAGGCCGCCTATGACGGCATCTATCTCGATGATCTCGACAACGCTGGCTTTGCCGAACGGATCGCCAAGGTGCCGCTTGCCGAGCAGCCGCGCACGCTGTGGGACTACGGCCATTCGGCCGATATTCTCGGGCGTGTCGTCGAGGTCGCCTCGGGTCAGGCGCTCTACCGGTTCGAGAACGACAATCTGCTCGATCCACTCGGCATGACGACGACAAAGTTTTTTCTGACCGATCCGGCCGAGCGGGCGCGCTACGCGACGCCGTTGCCGCGCGACCGCCGTGTCGAGCGCAACTCGCTCGACCTCACGCGCTGGGAATCCGGCGGCGGCGGCATGGTCTCGACCATCGCCGATTTCGCCCGCTACGGCGAGATGCTGCTCAACGGCGGCACGCTCGACGGCAGGACCTATCTCAAGCCCGCCACCTTCGCCGCGATGACCAGCGACCACATCGGGCCCGGAACCGGCGTAGCGCGCAACATCTATTACTACCCCGGCGATGGCTTCGGCTACGGCTACGGTTTTGGCGTCCGCACCGATCCCGGCGTCACCATGCCGACCCCGCCCGGTTCGTTCGGCGAGATCAAATGGGACTCCGCCAGCGGCGTTTACATCGTGATCGACCGCGCCGAGGACATGTTTTTCGTCGTGATGCAGAACTCGCCCTCCGGGCGGATACCCGTCATCACGACGGTCAAGAAGATCATCTGTGGTGACAACGCCGGTCCGTATCATAGCGCTCGACCGCGCGCGCACGTTCATCACGCTGTTGGTTTTGCTCTACCACTCCGCCGTCAACTACACCTATTTCGGCAGCGGCGACCGCATGCGCTGGCTCGGCTTCGACCTGGTCGTGCTGTTCAACGACAGCTTCTTCATGGCCTGCATGTTCCTGATCTCCGGGCTGTTCGTTCGCGACAGCCTGGCGCGCAGGGGAGCCGCCGCCTATCTCGCCAACCGCGCGTGGCGGCTTGGCGTGCCTTATCTGCTGTCGATCTTCGTCCTGATGCCGATCGCCTATTATCCGACGTTCCTGCGCTATCATCTGCCTGATACCACGGACTTCAACTTCCTGCATTTCTGGTGGCGTACGCTCGCCGTCGGCCCCTGGCCGTCGGGGCCGACGTGGTTCCTGTGGGTGCTGCTGGCGTTCGATGCGATCGCAGCCCTCATCTGGTCGATAACGCCCCGGGCGATCGAAGCGCTCGGAAAACCGCTCTATGCCCTGCGCTATCGGCCGGGCGTCGCTTTCGCCGTGTTCTGCGTGTTCTCGATCATCGTCTACCTGCCGCTGCGCCTGATCTATGGTGACGCCGCCTGGCTCGAGCTGGGCCCCTTTCCGCTGCCGATCCAGACCAGCCGCATCGGGCTCTATTTCGGCTATTTCCTGATTGGCGTCGGCATAGGCGCCACCGACCTGAGAGCCGGCTTGCTCGCGCAGAACAGCGAATGGGCGAGCCGGTGGAAGGTGTGGCTCGGCTTCGCGGCGCTGTTCTATGGCGCGATCCTGTTATTGGTCTACGCGCACCACAATTGGGTGGTCGACTTCGATTCGCCGCCGCTGTCATGGCGAGTCGGGTACGGGCTTGCCTTCGCGCTGTTCAGCGCGGCGATGGCGTTCGCTGAGCCGGCGATCTTCCTGCGCTTTGCGAAGACTCCTTTGAAGTTGCTCGATGCGATCCGGCCGTCGGCCTATGGCATCTTCCTGGTGCACTACATCTTCATCATCTGGCTGCAATACGCGATCTACGATCCGCCGCTGCAAGCGGTGGTCAAATTCGCGATCGTGTTCACTGGCACGCTGGCGATGAGCTGGGGGCTCGTCGTGGTGCTGCGGAAGATTCCGGTCGTGGCAAGGATGATCTGACGCCACCGGCGTCATTGCGAGCGAAGCGAAGCAATCCAGTGTAAGGAAAGACTGGATTGCTTCGTCGCTTCGCTTCTCGCAATGACGACAACGTTACGGCTTCAGGATCAATTTCTGCACCCGCCAGTTCAGCAATTCCGCCACATAGAGCACGTTCTCCGACGGACACGCCATCGCGTGAATCCAGCCGAACTGTTTCAACTGCTTGCCGGACTGGCCGAGCATGCCGAGCACCTTGCCGTCGAGCGAGAGCTTGTAGATGCGGCCGGGCCAGGCGTCGGACGAGTAGAGCACCTGATTGGGCGGCGGCGTGATGCAGATCGACCAGGGCGAGCCCGGCGCGAAGGTGCCGCCCGCCATCATCGCTTCGTCCGGGATCCTGCCGATCGCGGGCTTGGCGTCCGGCGGCACCGGGACGTTGATCACGAACTGGCGCAGGAATTTTCCGTCGCCGTCGAACACCTGGATGCGGTGATTGCCGCGGTCGGCGACATAGACATTGCCGCCTGCGTCGGTCGCGATCGAGTGCGGCGTGTTGAACTGGCCCGGCTCCTTGCCGCGATCGCCCCAGGACTTCAGCCAGTTGCCGTTCTTGTCGACCTTGGCGACGCGCGAATTGATGTAGCCGTCGCTGATGAAGGTGTTGCCGGTCTTGTCCCAGGCCACATCCGTGACCTGGCGAAAGCGGCCGTCCTCGGCCGGCAGCGGCGGCTTCGGATGTTTCAGCGGCGCGGTGTCCTCGTCGGAAGCCTCCTGCTTGCGGCCGAACACCATCAGGACGCGGCCCTCGGGATCGAACTTGATCACCATGTCCGAGCCCTTGTCGGTGACCCAGATATTGTCCTGCGGATCGACCTTCACGGTGTGGCCGAACGACCAGGCGTAGAGGTTCTTGCCGATCTCGCCGATGAACTTGCCCTGCGCGTCGAACTCCAGAAGTTGCGTCGCGGCGGCGGCATAGGCTGGCCCTGAGGTGTTGCCGCGCGACAGCGCGAAGACATGTCCCTTGGAATTGAGCGCAACGCCCGACACCTCGCCGAAATACATGTTGTGCGGCAGTTTGAGCGGATTGGGAACGGAGTCGAAATTGATGGTCGGCACTGCCTGCTGCGCCAGTGCTGGCGATGCCACGAGCAGCAACAATCCCATCAGCGCGCGCTTCATGAAAATCCTCCCCCAGATTTTGTTTTCTATTCGGCGCGGATGTTAGTCGGGCGGGCGCTTCGGCGTCCATCGCCGCACGCGCGCTGCGGTTCGTCGCCAGGCGCATGGCCAAGCCCGCGGATGTGTCCTATGAAGCAGCGCGTTTCCATCCACGGCGGTCACATGTTCCCAAAAATCAATGTCAAGCCACGCCGGCTCCTCTTCGCGCTTGCAGCATGCACGCTCGCATCCCTGCTGCCGAACGGCAGCGCCATGGCCGGCTATCCCGAACGCATCGTGAAAATCGTGGTGCCGTTCGCGCCCGGCGGCGGCACCGATTCCGTGGCGCGGACGCTGGCGCAGGAGATGGCCAAGGATCTCGGTCAATCGGTCATCATCGAGAACAAGCCGGGCGCGGGAACCATCATCGGCACACAGGCGGTGGCGACCAGCGAGCCGGACGGCTACACGCTGCTGATGGAGACATTTGCGAACGCGGTCAATCCGAGCCTGAATTCAAAACTGCCTTACGACCCGCACAAGGATTTCGCGCCGGTCGCGCTGGTGGCGCGCTCGTTCAACATCGTGGTGGTCAACGCTTCATCGCCCTATCGCTCGATCGCGGATCTGATCGCGGCCGCCAAGGCCGAGCCCGATAAATTGTCCTACGGCACCTATGGCACGGGCACCTCGGCGCATCTGGCAGGCGAGTTGTTCAAATCCCTGGCCAAGGTCAATCTCACCACGGTGCCGTACAAGGGGGCCGCGCCCGCCATCACCGATCTGCTCGGCGGCCAGATCCAGGTGATGTTCACGACGGTCGCAAGCGCGGCGTCGCTGATCGCAGGCGGGCAGTTGCGCGCGCTCGCGGTCACCTCGGCGGAGCGCTCGCCGGCTTTCCCGGATGTCCCGACCGTGGCCGAGGCCGGCGTTCCCGGCTATTCGGCCGAGAGCTGGTATGGCCTGTTCGCGCCGGCCAAAACGCCGCCCCAGATCATCGATCATCTCAACAGATCGGACGCGGCCGCGGTCATGTCCGAGGCCTTCAACAAGCTCGGCGTCAATGAGGGACTGGTGATGGTCGCGAGCCCGCCCGGCGAGCTCGACCGCTATGTCCGCGGCGAGGAGGAGCGCTGGCGCAAGGTGATCCAGGACGCCGGCATCAAGATTGACTAGGAGGTGCGAGTAGCCCGGCGCGGCGTGCAGGAATATTCATTTGCGGGCGGGGTTGCTGGATGACGGCATGCCTTCGCAAATCGGACAACGAAAGCAAACCGTAGGGTTTCAACCGGGAGGATATGATGCGTTTAGTCGTTTCGATGATCTTGGCCGCCTGTGCCGTAGCACTGGTGAGCACTACCACCCAGGCGCAGACACCAACGCCCGTGCCCGCGGCGGCGCCGGCACCGCCATCGGGCGGGACGCCCGATGCGGTGCCGTTCGATATTCCCTACGGCCAGTCGATCGGACTCGAGCGCGCCAAGCAGGTGATGGCGGCGGCCGAGGCCGAGGCCAAGAAGCGAAACTGGAAGATGAATATCGCCGTGGTCGATACCAATGGCGAGCTGGTGCAGTTCGAGCGGATGGAGGGCGCACAGATCGGATCCGGTTCGATCTCGATCGGCAAGGCGCGCACGGCCGCCCGTTTCCGCCGCGAGTCGCGCGCGTTCTACAACGCCTTTGAGACCGGCCACGGCTATGTCAGCACGCTCGATCCGACCCTGGTCGCGAGTCCCGGCGGCTTTCCGCTGGTCGAGGACGGCAAGCTGATCGGTGCGGTGGGCTGCAGCGGCGGAACCGGCGATCAGGACGCCGCGGTCTGCAAGATGGGCGCTGAGGTCGTGAAATAGCGCGTTGCCGGCGCGCGCCGCTCCGATGGTGTGCGCCGGAATAATCGCACTCCGAGGGTGTTGCAGGGACAGTGTTTGTAAAAAATTCCAGGGAGGTCATCATGCATGGAACGGCGTTGATACACAGAGCCTTGCGCGCCCTTGCTACCGTCAGTCTCGCTTTTGTCGCAATCGCCGGACCGGCATCCGCGCAGGATACGGTGCGCGTGCGCGGCACCATCCAGGCCGTCGATGGTCCGGTCTATGTGGTCAAGACCCGCGACGGCTCGGAGGTGAAGCTGACCGTGACCGATAATCCGCTGTTTGTCGCAATCGTGCCGGCCACCATGGCCGACATCAAGCCCGGCATGTTCGTGGGCTCCGCCGGGATGATGCAGGAGGACGGCACGCAAAAGGCCGTCGAGGTGCACATCTTTCCGGAATCGATGCGCGGCACCGGCGAGGGCCATTACGACTGGGACCTGATACCCAAGAGCAAGATGACCAACGGCAATGTCGAGCAGGCGGTGACCGGCGTCGATGGGCCGGTCCTCTCGGTGAAATACAAGGACGGCGAGAAGAAGCTCGTGGTGACGCCGCAGACCGTCGTGGTGACCTACGAAATCGGCAAGCGCGAGGAAGTTCAGCCCGGCACCAAGATTTTCGTCGCCGCCGCCAAGAAGCAGCCGGACGGGACCTTGCAGACCCCGCGCATCACCTATGGCCGCAACGGCGCAGGTCCGGCCTTCTGACCGGCGAGCCCGCCGCAAATCGCGCCGCCGATCACATTGTTGCGCGCTGCGTCGCAGCAACGCTGAATCTGGTTGGCGGCGCAACCATCCGATCGTAGACGAATTCTGATGATGGAAGGCCGGCGCGTCACGCTGGCCGTGGCTGGAGTTCGCCGATGTGGATGCTGTTGCTGGTGCCGTTTATCGGCCTGTTGTGGGTTCCATTCTATAATTTCGAGGAGCCCGCGCTGTTCGGATTTCCATTCTTCTATTGGTACCAGTTCGCCTGGGTACCAATCTCCTCGCTCCTGATCTGGCTGGTGTACCGCAGCCGGTCGCATGACGAAGCCCAATAGAGCGGCGGAGGCCACGTCATGACCGATCAGATCGAATGGGTCGCACTTTCCGTTTTCATTTTCTTCTTCGCGCTCGTCACCGTGATGGGCTTCTTCGCCGCGCGCTGGAAATCCGGTCCCGTCAGCGAACATCTCGACGAATGGGGCCTGGGCGGCGGCAGTTCGGCACCTGGATCACCTGGTTTCTGGTCGGCGGCGATTTCTACACCGCCTATACCGTGATCGCGGTGCCGGCGCTGGTCTACGCGGTCGGCGCCTACGGCTTCTTCGCGCTGCCTTACACCATCATCGTCTATCCCTTCGTGTTCGCGGTGATGCCGCTGTTGTGGAAGGTGGCGCATGCCAACGGCCACGTCACCGCCGCCGACGTCGTGCACGGCACCTACGGCTCGCGAGGGCTCGAACTCGCCGTCGCCATCACCGGCATGGTCGCGACCATGCCCTATATCGCCCTGCAACTGGTCGGCATGGGCGCGGTCATCAAGGCCGTGGGCCTCTCGGGCGAACTGCCGATCATCGCGGCTTTCGTCATTCTCGCGCTCTATACCTATAGCTCGGGCCTGCGCGCGCCGGCCCTGATCGCCTTCGTCAAGGACATCATGATCTATATCGTGGTGTTGGTGGCCGTCGTGATCGTGCCCGCGAAGCTCGGCGGTTACGGCGCAGTGTTCGCCGCGGCCAATGATGCCTTTGCCGCCAAGGGCGGCGCCACCGGCCTCACCCTGAAGCCGGCGCAGATGCTGCCCTATGCATCGCTCGCGCTAGGCTCGGCGTTTGCCGCCTTCATGTATCCGCACACGCTGACCGGCATTTTTGCTTCCAAATCCGCCGACACCATCCGCAAGAACGCCATCCTGCTGCCGGCCTATACGCTGCTGCTCGGGCTGATCGCGCTGCTCGGCTATATGGCCTATGCCGCCCATATCAAGGTGGCGACGCCGAACGACGTGGTGCCGATGTTGTTCAAGACGCTGTTCCCGTCCTGGTTCGCGGGCTTCGCGTTCTCGGCGATCGCGATCGGTGCATTGGTGCCGGCGGCGGTGATGAGCATCGGTGCCGCCAATCTGTTCACCCGCAATGTCTGGAAGTCCTACGTCAATCCGAACATCAGCCATGCCGGCGAAGCGTCGGTGGCGAAAATCGCCTCGCTGGTCGTCAAGCTTGGCGCGCTCGCCTTCACGCTGTTGCTGCCGGTGCAATATGCGCTCGATCTGCAACTGCTCGGCGGATTGTGGATTTTGCAGACCTTCCCGGCGCTGGTGTTTGGCCTGTTCACGCGCTGGTTCCGCGCCGAAGGCTTGTTGCTCGGCTGGGCCGTCGGCATCGGCTGGGGATCATGGACGGCCTGGAGCAACGGGCTGAAGCCGCTTGCGACCATCGCCATCGGCGACGTGAGCTATTCGTTCTATGTCGGGCTCGGCGCGCTGATCCTCAACATCGTCGTGGCGGTCGTTGTTACGGCGGTCATTGGATTGATTTCGCCGAACCCGCGCGGCGCTACTGCTCGACCCTGATATTGGCGGCCTTGGCGACATCGCCCCAGCGGGCGATATCGGCCGCAAGGATCTGCGAGAATTCCTTGCTTGAGCTGCCGACGGTCTCAACGCCCAGTGGTTTGAGGCGCGCGATCACGTCGGGCTGTTTTGCGATTTTCATGAACTCGGATTCGAGTTTCCTGACGATCTCGGGCGGCGTCGCCTTCGGCACAAAGATGCCGCTCCACAGGATCGCGTCGACGTCGGCGCCGGCTTCCTTCATGGTTGGCACGTCGGGAAGATCGCCGAGCCGCCTGGGCGCCGCGACCGCGAGCGCGCGAACCGTGCCGGACTTGATCTGGCTGTAGACCGAGCCCGTGTCGGCGATGGTCATGGTCACCTGGCCCGAGATCACCGCGAGCACCGACTCATTGGCGCTCTTGTAGGGGATCACCTGCATCGGCGCGCCCGTTGTCTGCTTGAACAGCTCGGTTACAAGCTGAAACGAGGCCGATGAGCTCGAATAGTTCGTCTTGTCGGCATTGGCCTTGGCGTAGGCCACAAGCTCGGCAACTGACTTGATCGGCGAGCCGGCGTTGACGACCATGATCAGCGGAAACGAGCAGAGCTCGGAGACGGCGACGAAATCGCGGACGGAGTCGTAAGGCAGCTTGGCATAGAGCGCGTGATTGATGGCCATGCCGCTGGCGCCGACCAGAAGCGTGGTGCCGTCCGGCGGTGCCTTGGCGACATATTCGGTAGCGACGATCGCGCCGCCGCCCGGCTTGTTCTCGACGATCACGGGCTGGCCCAGATCTTCCGACAATTTCTGTCCGAAGACGCGCGCGATGATGTCGTTGCCGCCGCCGGCCGCGAAGCCGACGATGATGTGGATCGGCCGCGCCGGATATTTTGCGGCATCGTCCTGCGCCAGGGCCGGGCGCGCCGCGAGCGCGATGAAGCCGATGCAGGCGATCAGGACAAGCCGGGCTCGCAATCTCATCTTCAGAGCCTTGTGACGCGAACATGCAGAACGGCGGCCTTGCCGTCGTCGAGCGCGGCGAGGCAGCGGTCGATCGCGGCGGCAAGCTCGTCGGGTTCGGTGACGCATTCGCCATGGGCGCCGAACGCCTTCGCCACCTCGGAAAAATCCCGTCGCTCGCCCTGGCGCCCCGAGGTCAGGCGCGACTGGAACCGATCGGTCTCGGCGGCGATGCCCTTGGGATAGACGCGCTGGGTGGCGGATTTCACCGCCTGCCAGCCGCCATTGTCCAGCACCATTGTGAAGATCGGGAGCTGATATTGCTGCGCCACCGCGTAGACGCTGTCGGGCGAGGAGAAATGAAAGCCGCCGTCGCCGATCACCTGCACGATGCGGCGGCGCGGCTCGGCCAGCTTCAAACCCAGCGCCATGCCGCCGCTGAAGCCGAGCCCGCCGCCGGCGAGCCCGACATAGCTGCGGGGCCGGGTGCGCGGAAGATGCTCCTGCAGGATGGGCGCGTTGCGGATCGCTTCGTTCAGCACGATGTCGTCCTGCGCGATTTTCCGGCCGAGCGTCGTGAAGACGAAGGCCGGATTGAGCGCGCCAGGAACGCCCTTGTTGGCGCTCGCCGCCGCGCGGCGCGCCATCGTCTGTTCGCGCGCGTCGCTCCAGCGCGCGATCCGCTCGGCGATGTGCTTGCGATAGGCGTGGTCGGCGCGGGCTTCGACCGCCTCCAGCACCTGCCGCAGGATAATCGCGCTATCGCCCTGGATCCGCATGTCGGTCGGAAATCCCCACATCGGAAAATCCGATTTGAGGGGATCGACGTCGATCTGGATCCATTGAATCGCGGCCGCACGTTTGGCCGATTGCGGCACGAAGGGCACATCGGTGTCGAGCAACAGCCCGAGATCGGCCTGTTCGAGCAGGGGCAGGGGATCGATGCCGGCATAGCACGGCGAGTCCTGCGCGACATTGAGATCGATCGAATTGAACTCGGCGATGCGGATGCCGCAGGCGCGTGCCAGCCGGTCCAGCGCGTCGACCGCCTCCCGCTTGCGGCCGAGATAGGCCGCGAACGCGACCGGATTGTCGGCCGCCATCAGGCGTTCGGCGATCGCCTCGGCGCGCGCCGGCTCGATGCCGCCCGCGTGCACGCTGCCATAGCGCGCCGCCGGATAGGCCGGCATGTCGGCGTCATCCCATTCCTCCGCCAACGTCTCGCGCGGCAGCATCATGTAGACCGGTCCCGGAGGGTCGCTATGCGCGAACGCGCCGGCGCGGGCGAGCGCCTCCTTCACCACGACGCCCGAGGGCAGCGAATATTCCCACTTCACATAGGGGCGGACGATGCTCGCGATATCGAAGGGGTCCTGCACGAAATGCACATAGGTGTCGCGCGAGCCCTTCAACTCGCCATGCAGCGTGTGCGGTGCGCGGCCCGCGAACAGCATCACCGGCAGGCGGTAGCGAAACAGGTTCTGGATCGCCATGCAGGCATTCGCGGTGCCGGCATCGACATGCACCAGCACGGCCTGGCTCTTTCCGGTCGCAAGCGCATAGCCGCCCGCCATGTGGACGGCGACGACCTCGTGCGGGCACAGGATGACCTCCGGTTGCTTGCGGCCTTCCTTGTCCCAGCGCGCCAGCTCCTCGATCAGAGAGACGTGGTCGGTGCCGAGATTGGCGAAGATGTAGTCGACGCCGAGATCGACGAGGCCTTCGAGGAAATAATGCGCGGTGCTGTAGCGGGCCATGCGTGCTTTTGTTTTACCGCTGTTCGGCGACGAACCGGTTGCGCAAGGTGCCGATGCCGGTGATGTCGATCTCGACAACGTCGCCGGCCTTCAGGTTCGGGGAGGCGCCGTCGGTGCCCATCCAGATCACGTCACCCGGCCACAGCGTGAAATATTTGGTCAGTTCGACGATGAACGGCACGACGCCGAAGATCATCTCGTTGGTGTGGAAACGGCCGGTCTCCTTGCCATTGACCCTGATGACGGTCTCCATCTTGTCGAGATCGACATCGGTCTCGATCCAGGGACCCATCGGCTTGAAGGTGTCGGCGTTCTTCGACCGCCACAGGCTGCGGTCGGCCTTCTGCCAGGTGCGCTCGCTGACGTCGTTGCCGATGGTGTAGCCGAACACGCAACTCATCGCGTTGGCTTCGGTGAGGTGCTTCACCTTTTTGCCGATGACGACGACAAGTTCGCCCTCGTAGTGGATCTTCTCGGTCGCGCTGGCCGGGATCACCACGTCTTCGTCATGCGCGATCAGCGCGTTCTGGGCGCGATAGCCGATCTCGGGTCGGTCAGGGATGTTCGGGACCGTGCCGGCCTTGTCGGCGGCCTCCTTGAGATGCTTGAATCAGCGGCAGCTCGATCTTGACGTCCGTCAGAGCATGCGACTGCGACGTGCGCTGCCATTCGCCGAACGGGTCGCCGTTCACGGTCGTCACACGGTCGCCTTCGACGAGGCCCCAGGAGGTCTGTCCCGCGGCGGTGAATTTCAGCCATCGCATGCGTATGTCCCTTTTATTCTGCCGCAGCGCGCGGCTCTATTTTCCAGGCGCCGGCCGCCGGGCGCTTCAGCCCGAGATTTTCGCGCAGCGTCTTGCCGGTGTAGTTCTTATGGAAGAGACCGCGGCGCTGCAATTCCGGCACGATGTGCGTGACGAAATCGGCGTAGGAGCCCGGCACATAGGTCGCCGCGATGACGAAGCCGTCGCAGCCGCGGCCTGCGAACATCTCCTCGAGCTTGTCGGCGATTTCCTTCGGCCCGCCGACGATCGCATCCTGTGTCTGGCCGCGGCCGGAGAAGGTGATGAAATCGCGCGTCGACGGATTGGTCTTGCCGGAGGTTCGGAGCACGCCGTCGCGGATGCCGAGCATGCCCTGCATGCCCTGTAATTCCTCCGTTGTCAGCGGCTCATCGATGCCCTTGGCGCCAAAATCGAAATTCAGCCCTTCCGCCAAGAGGGACAGCGCGTCGATTTCCAGCGGCAGTTTGCCGATCAGCGCCATCTTGTCTTCGGCCTCGGCCTTGGTCGCCGCGCACACCGGCGTGATCAGATTGCACAGGAACATCTGGTCGGGATCGCGGCCTGCCTTGGCGGCCTCATTCCGGATCGCGTCATAGCCCTGTTTTGCGTTGGCCAGATTGCGCGCGGCGGTGAAAATCACTTCGCCCCATCGGCCGGCAAAGCGCTGGCCGCGGCCGGAAGCACCGGCCTGGATGACGACCGGATGGCCCTGTTGTGAGCGCGGTACCGTGAACGGCCCGCGCGATTTGAAGAATGCGCCCTTGTGATCCAGCCGTTTCACCTTGGTCGGATCGGCAAAACGTCCGCTCTTTTTGTCGATGATCAGCGAGCCGTCTTCCCAGGAGTCCCAGTGGCCGAGCACGACTTCCATGAATTCGTCGGCGCGGTCGTAACGCAGATCATGGTCGAGGTGCGCGTCCTTGCCCATATTATGGGCTTCGCCGTCATTGACCGAGGTCACCACGTTCCAGGCGGCGCGGCCATTGGTCATGAGATCGAGGGTGGCGAAGCGGCGGGCGACGTCAAACGGCTCGAAATAGGTGGTCGAACAGGTGGAGGCCAGCCCAAGCTTTTCGGTCACCATGCCCATCGTGGTCAGCACCACGATCGGATCCATCTTCACGCAGCGGATGCCGTATTCCACGGTATGGGCGTGATCGCTGCCGTAGCGATCGGGCATCGCCAGGCGGTCGTCGAAGAACGCCATGTGGAATTTGCCGGCTTCGAGAATCCGGGCGATCTCCTGGTAGTAGTCCGCCGACATCGAATCGTCGCGCGATTGTGGGTGGCGCCACGAGCTCGGCAGGTTGGTGCAGTTCTGCGCCTGCAAAAAGCCCACCAGCGCCATTTGCCGTGTCATGTTGTTCTCCCTTGGTCGGCCAAGCGAATTGTCACTTCAGATCGAGCTCAGTGATGAGCTTGTAGTCGGTGGC
>WNFC01020620.1_pt1 | contig 13339 bp, 11 predicted proteins | sample 5400541 | NCBI WGS metagenome assembly WNFC01 (sample SAMN13153342, study PRJNA577476) | soil metagenome | isolation source: 120 cm saprolite under Douglas fir tree site 2 hole 2 replicate 1 | place: USA:California | collected 2015-04-18
GGGGTCGGCAGCGTCGGAAGGTCCTTGGCTGAATGCACCGCGAGCTCCGCCCGATCGTCGAGCAGAGCCTGCTCCAGGTCCTTTACAAAGACGCCCTCGCGAGGCGAGTTGCTGAGTCGCATCGATGGGTGACGATCCCCCTGCGTGGTCAGCGGCGTCAGCGTGAATTCGTGCTCCGGATAGCGTTGCGCGAGCGCATCGGCCGCCAGCTGCGCCTGGATGATGGCGAGCGTGCTGCCTCGCGTCGCCAAACGAAACCTCACTTCAGGCCAACCTAGCACACGAGATCGGGCGCCCGGCCGGGTTTAGCTGCGGCGTCCGACGACGTAGTAGGTGAGCGACTCGAGCGCGTCGCGGTAGGCGGACGGCGGGAAGGCCTGTAGCTCCGCGCGAGCCTTATCGCCGAACGCTTTCGCGTAGGCATACGACTCATCGATGCCCGGCGAATCGCGGACGATCCGCACCACTTCGGCATAATCCGCATCGTCCAGGACGGGCTTGGCGAGGACGGCATCGAGCCGGCCATTTTTCGCTTGGCGCGCGAGCATCAGCGGCAACGTCACCGTACCCTGCTTGAGGTCGTTGCCGACCGGCTTGCCCACTTCCTCTTCCGTTGCCAGGTAATCCAGCACGTCGTCGGCGATCTGAAACGACATCCCAAGCAGACGACCGAACCGCCGGATCGTTTCGACTTGATCCCCTTCGAGGCCGCCGAGCACCGCGCCGCAGAACGTCGACGCGGCCAGCAGGACCGCCGTCTTGCGCTCGATCTTCGCGTAATACTCATCGAGCGACTGGTCATAGCGGCGCTGGCTGGTGAGCTGCAGCATCTCGCCGAAGCAGATCGTCATCACGGTCTGGGAGAGCACCGCATCGATCTCGGGATTGCCGATCTGCGACATCAGGTTCGCCCCCTTGGCGAAGTAGTAGTCGCCGATGATGATCGCCGGATTCGGGCCGAGCGTTTCATGGATGGTCCGCAGTCCCCGGCGGGTTGGCGCCCCATCGATCAAGTCGTCGTGGATCAGCGTTGCATTGTGAATGAATTCGATCGCCATCGCGGCCCGATAGATATCGTCGAAGCGCCTCGTCGGGCCAAGGCCCGCAGACAAGAACACCAGTGCCGGCCGCAACCGTTTCCCACCGGCGTCCAGGATCTGTTCCATCGCTTCGGCGACAGGACCCAGATCCGCACGCACGGTCGCATGCAGCCGCTGCTCGAAATCTTCGAGCTCGGCTCGGATCGGGACGACGAAGTCCGTCCCGGTCATGGTGGCACTCACGCCGCCCCCTCCCGACCACTGAGTTCTTCGACCAGCTCGAGCCGGACGGTTGTGATCGGCGGCAGGTCCTGCCCGAACAAGTGGCGCGCGATTTCGGTGAACCGGTCAGGCGACCCGGTGACGTAGATCTGATGGCGGGCGGTGTCGTTCTCGGCCGATTCGAGGCCGTTCTTGGCCAGCACGCGTTTCACGCGAGCGGCCGTGGTCTCGGCGGAGTCGACCACGGTCATGGTGCCGCCAGTGATTTTTGTGATGAGCGGCTTGAGCAGCGGATAGTGGGTGCAGCCGAGGATCAACGTATCTGCGTGGTGGTCGAGAATGTCCGCAAGCGCCTCGCGCAGAACCGCCTCGGTCTCGGGCGCGTTGGCCTTGCCATTTTCGACCAGGTCGACGAGTTGGGGCGCGGCTTTCGGCAGCACGTCGATCGTAGGATTCGCCTCGCGGATGGCGTGTAGGTACTCCCGGCTCTGCATCGTGCCTTCCGTCGAGATCACGCCGACGCGCTTGTTCTTGGTCGCCGCCACGGCCGCTTCGGCTCCCGGCGTGATGACGCCGATGATCGGGATGTCGAACACCTCGCGGGCGGTGTTCAGCGCGGCGGCGGTCGCGGTATTGCACGCGATCACGACCATCTTGACGTCGAGCTTCTCCAGGAACCGGATGATATTCAGGGCGAAGTGACGCACCTGCGCCTGGTAGCGGGGCCCGTATGGGAAATGCCCGAGATCCGCGAAATAGATCGTGGATTCAGACGGAAGCTGGCGCTGCAACTCTCGCAGGACGGTGAGCCCGCCGACGCCCGAGTCGAAGACGCCGATTGGCCGCGGGTCACTCATGTGCGCCACCCCATCTTAACAATGCCTAATTCAATTGGACCGCGACTGAACTCCGTTCGCCATCGGGCGGCCAGTTGATCTTGGCTTCGCGAGCACTGCAAGTGATGGGCTCCCACCGGGTTGTATCGGCGATGAAGCCCCACGTCCGGCGCGGTCGCGCCGCCAAAGAGAAGCGCATCGAGCGGGCCAAAGCCCGCCGCGCCGCCCCCAAGACGCAGGCCGCGTAGCCTCACCGGCTGGGACCGACGCTGGCTCGCCAGTGCCGTAGACGCCCTATATCCAGGGCAATAACCAGCGCATTCGACCTCAAGGGCGTCGTCGTGCGGTACTGGACGTACTTCCTTCGCAGGGACTTGATGGCGCGCTCTTGCTCGGGGCCATTCGCGAGGAGTCGGGCGCGTCCCTGCAGCAGCACCCACCACAGCCGGCGCCAATCTTCGACATAGTGATCGATCAGGAGGGCCGCCTTCGAATTGGTCTGGATATTTCTCACGCGGCGTAGCTGACCTGGGCCAACTGACTTGGGCTTGGCGTCGATCGCCTGGTAGAGCGTGTCGCCAAGCAAGACGAAGCACACCGGCACGACGGAGGGCCGGGTGCCGTCCGAGGTCGCGAGATGCCCGACCCGCGCCCGGGCGATGCGCCGCCGTAAACCAGGATCGATCAGCGTGATGCCAAGATTAGCCATCACGATCTTTCTACGTGAAGCGGATGTCAAGGCGCTGCTCACGATGGACGCCACGCTGGCAGCCCTCGAGGCGGCCTTTGGCGAATGGGCCGCGGGGCGCGCGTCGAACCAGCCGCGACGGCGGGTCGCGAGCGGCGCGGTGCTCGCCACCATGTCGTGTGCGCTGCCGTCGAGTGGATTGATGGGGTTCAAGGCCTACACGCACGGCCCGAACGGGGCTCGCTTCTGGGTGGCGCTCTTCGACGCGGCCGACGGTCGTCCCCGGGCCCTGATGGAGGCCGACTGGCTGGGGCGCTTGCGGACCGGCGCCGCCTCCGGGCTTGCGACGAAGTACCTGGCGCGTGCCGACGCGTCGATCTTCACGATCCTCGGCGCCGGGACCCAGGCCCTGACCCAGGTGCTCGCCGTCGCCGCGGTCCGGAAGCTTCGCGAAGTCCGGGTCTTCAGCCGCGATGCCGGTCGCCGCGCCGCGTTCGCCGACCAGCTGACGACCACGTTGCACGTTCCCGTCCGAGCCATGGCCAGCCTGAAGGAAGCCGTTGACGGTGCCGACATCCTGACCACGATTACGTCGGCAGCGCAGCCAATCTTTCCGGGCGAGTGGCTGCAGGCCGGGCAGCACCTGAACGTGTGCGGGTCGAACATTCCGAACCGCCGGGAGGTCGACGGCCGCACCATCGCCCGTGCGGATCTGTTGGTGGCCGACGACGTCGACGCCGCCCGCCTCGAAGCCGGCGACCTGATCCTGGCGGAGCGCGAGGGCCAGATGAGCTGGGGCCGCGTCCGCTCGCTGCGCGACCTTGTCGCTGGTGGGACGGATCCGCGCCAGCCTTCGGACGTGACCGTCTTCAAGTCTGTGGGGCTCGCGATCGAGGACGTCGCCGCGGGCTCGGTCGTCTTGCAACTGGCGGAATCTCACCGCGTTGGCATCCACCTCCCGGACTGACTCGACCCAAATTCGCAATTGCGTTGACTTTTGCTGACAGTTGTGTTGTATTACTTCTCACATACATGAGTGTCAGCCTCTGGTTGAGGGACCGCCTCGTCGAGTTGGGCGCATCGCTCTGCACTGCCGGCGTCCTGGTCGCTGGCCTCGTCATTGGCGTGCCTTTTCTTCGTGCGCGTATTGCGGAGACGTTCCTTTATAGCTTCTGCTGCGTCAGTGCGGTGCTGCTTCGGGCCGTGCTCGTCCTGACCGTGCGGAGCGCAGTCTGGGCGGTGCGAACCGTCTATGCGGCGACACCCCTTCCGATGCCAAGCCGGGGCCCGTCTCGAGCCTGGAGAACCAGATCGTTATAGCATCGATATAACGAAACCGGCGCATCGTGCTAAGATGATTCGGCCGAGATATCGGCTACTAAGGGAGGACACCGATGGGATATTTCAGAGGCGTGGTCCACGGATTGATCATTGGCGGCGCGGTCGCGCTGCTCTACGCACCCAAGCCCGGACGCCAGATGCGCACGGAGCTATCCGATCGGCTGGACCAGGTCCGCGGCCAGATGCAGCCCGTGATCGACCAGGCGCAAGGCGTCGTCGACTCCGCGCGTCCACAGGTTGAACGGGGCATTTCAAAGGCCCAGCAGCAGGCGCAGCGGCTCACGCGGCGCGGCGATGATGGCGGCGCCAGCGTCCCCGGCCCCGGCGTCTAGACCCGACTAGACTTATTTCATGGCGTTCAACGGAGAGGGAATCGTCGTCGCCGGGGGCGTACGAACGTCCATTGGCAAATTCGCCGGATCCTTCAAGGACACCCCGACCTCGGACCTGGGGGCCAACGCGATCCGGGCCGCCGTCGAGCGCGCCGGCATCTCGCCCGACGTGGTCGACGAAGTCATCCTGGGATGCGTCGGCCAGGTTGGCGAGGACGCCTTCAACGCGAGGCTCGCCACGCTGAAAGCCGGGCTACCGGAGGGGACCACGGCATTTAACGTCAACCGGCTTTGTGGCTCCGGCCTGCAGGCTATCAACAGCGCTGTCCAGGAGCTGCGCGCCGGTGAGGCGGAGGTCGTCGTCGCCGGCGGCAACGAGAACATGTCGATCCAGCCCTATCTGCTGCCACGGGCCGAGGTCGGCTGGCGGCTTGGCCAGGCAGAGTTAATCGACGGCACGCTATCGCTGGTCACCGACCCGTTCGGCCGCTACCAGATGGGATGCACGGCGGAAAAAGTCGCCGATCGCTACGGCGTTTCCCGCGAGGCGCAGGACAAATTCGCGGCCGAGAGCCAGCGACGGGCGGCGTCGGCGATTGCCGAGGGTCGCTTCACAGACCAGATCGTGCCCGTCGCCATCCCTCAGAAAAAGGGCGACCCGGTCATGGCCGAGAGCGACGAACATCCCCGGCCGAACACGACGATGGAATCGCTTGGTCGCCTCAAGCCCGCGTTTCGCGAGGGCGGCAGCGTGACCGCCGGCAACTCATCGGGCATCAACGATGCGGCCGCCGCCCTTGTCGTGATGACAAGAGCTAAGGCCGATGCGCTGGGCGTCACGCCGCAACTCGAATGGGTCGCCGACGCCGTCGCCGGGATCGCGCCCGAAATCATGGGCGTCGCGCCAATTTTCGCCGTCCAGAAGCTGCTCAAGAAAGTCGGGATGACGATCAACGACATTGACCTGATGGAGCTGAACGAGGCCTTCGCCGCGCAGGCGGTGGCCGTGATCCGCGAGCTTGAAATTGACCCGGAGAAGGTCAACCCCAACGGCGGCGCCATCGCCTTGGGGCACCCGGTGGGTGCCACCGGTGCCATCCTGACTGTCAAGCTGGCCTACGAGCTGAAACGTCGTAAAGCCGAATGGGGCATCGTGACGATGTGCATCGGCGGCGGCCAGGGCATCGCCACGCTGTTCAGGAATCTGAACTAGGCGCAACCGACTGCACGGGACGCGCCCAATACGCGTTGTATTCGGAGGCATGTCTCGACTGATCTCCCGGCCGGCCATCCTCGCGGCCACCCTCGTGCTGACCGTGATCGCCTTGCTGCGATTTGGCGTGCTGGCAACCATCCTGGTGATGGCCATTGGTGTGACGACGGCCGTCCTGGTCGGCCGCCACCGCGGCGGATTGTTCAAGCTTCGCGTCCGAGCGCGAGGCCGGCGCGAGCCGGTCTGGAAACCGAAGAACCACCATCAGGAGCTGCCGGCGCCGGCCGATGACCCGGTGATTTCGTTCGCTGAGCCGGTGGTCGAGCTGTTCGCGTCGCGGACGCCGCCTCTCTCGCACCTGCGGCTGACCGCCGCCGTCCGCAGCGAGCTCGACGGTTTCGCGCTCGGCCGCACCCGGCGGATCATCGAGGCGCCCGACCTGCTTGCGCATGCCGCGGCCGACGCTGAATCCTGGCCGTTTGTGGAGACGACGGTTCAAAAGACGCTGGCGCTGGCCCGCTCGCGCGGCGTCCAGCTGGAGCCCGCTGGTCAGCCGCGCTTGACCCAGGCGCTCGCCTTGAGCGCCGTCCAGGGCGTCTTGCTCGCCGAGTGGCGACAACTCGAGGACGGCCAGACGATCTGGGACGGCGCGAGCGCGCGGATCCGGGCCTCAGACGCCTTCGCCATCCAGCACATCACAGAAGCGATGGAACGAAAACAGCTGCCCGAGCTGTTTGCAGGGATCGGACGCCGACCCCCGGACTTCGAGGCCAGGCTGCTCTTGCCCTACGCCCTGGCGACGGCGTTTTACCTGCGGCTAAGCGGCCCTGCACCGAATGCGTCCGCCGCCTGAGCCTGTCCGGCCTTAATGGATCAGCGTGAGGCCGCGCGGGCCGGGAGCTCCTCGTGCCGGGGCGTCGTCAGGCGCACATACGACCGGTCACCGATCCACTGCGTGGGCGGCGCCGCCCACCACTTCGCCATATTGTTAAGGGCGACCGCGTATTGCGCGCGGAGGCGCGAGAACGCCGCCCACGACTCCTCCGGCCCGAGCAGCGACCAGCCCGCTGCCGCCAATCGCTCGCGCGCCTGGTCGAACTCATAACGCTCGACGCCCGGATCGTGGTCGCTCTCGATCCGGAAGAAGCGGGCCAGGTCTTCGACCAGGTGGCGCCCCATCGCGAACATCATTTTGGCCTCGCCGTGAGGACCGCCACGGACCGTGGTCGTCACGAGGGTCGTGGCGTCAAGGACCGCGCCCAGCGCGCTGACCCAGGATTCGTTGTCGTGGGAGGAGCGGAAATAGGCGAGGATCGGGTAGGCCAGGTGGCTGTCGAGGACCTCGGCGCCCCACTTCTCCCACTCGGCGAAGAGGCGCGGCAGATCATCGACCATGCCTAACTTGGCCATGGTCTCCAGCAGGTTGACGCCGGAGGGCGGCGCTCCCGCCCTGGCGTCGAGCGTGACAATCAGGATTTCGCGGCGCTGGAAGGATGCGTAGAGCGAAAAGAGGAAGCTGATGGCCAGCGCGATCGTTCCGAGGCCGGTGCCACCGGCCAGCAGGGCCAAACCACGAGCGAGCCCCGAGGTCGCCACGAAGTCGCCGAACCCGATCGTCAGCACGGCGGTGCCGGCAAAATACACCGCCGTGGGAAAATCCTGCACCAACGGGTGCAGTTGTGCTCGTAACCCAAAGAAAATCAGGGCGAAGCCGAGGACGAGCCCGCTCAACCAGATGACCACGACCAGGGGAGCAAACATTCCCAGCATTCGCTCCCGTTCCCCAGCCGAGCTCGTGCGCAGCGCAATGCCCCGCCAGGCTCGCCAGCCCGGCCTGACCACCCATCGGGTGATCCGATAGCGCGCCGGCGTCGACCGCGGGACGACGACACTCTGGAAGACGTCGTTGAGGATGTAGAAAACGACGATGATCCCGACGATGACCTCGAGTGTCTCGAGCATGTGGGCCATACTACTTGGCCTTAAGGGCTGGTGCCGGGACAGGGACTCGAACCCTGACGCCCTTACGGGCAGGCGATTTTAAGTCGCCAACGTCTACCTATTTCGTCATCCCGGCGCGAGCCACATTGTAGGGCGATTGCCTCTATTTTCCGGCGCCGGATGCGATACCCCTGACCGGTAGTCGGCTTCGGTCACGACGATCCAGGCAAGTAGATCGCACGGGTGCTCACTCATATTTCGGACCATCAGGAATGGGCATGGGCTTTGCTCTCGAGCAGTACCGTGAGGACATCGTCTCGGCATTTCGACCAACCTGGCTTGGCCTCGCCCTCGGTGTGCTTGCGACCGGCCTCATCATCGCCCTCACGTACCCCGGCCTGGCGAATAGCGTGCTCGCCCTGGAGAATCGCATCCAGCATCAGTCCGGCGTCCAAATCGCGATTGCCGGCATCTATTTGGAGGAGTCCGGCCTGCCCATGCCGGTGCCCTCGGAAGTATCCGTCGGCTACCTCGGCCAGCGCATCACGGGGAACCCACTGGCTCTCTTCGCAAGCTGGCTCGGGCTCACGGTGCTGATCGTGCTCGGATCGACCAACTTGTTCCTGGCATCACGCCGCTTCGGACAAGGACTTCTCACCGGCCGCGTCGGCAGCGCACTGCATTTGACGCCGTCCCGAGTTGCGCGCGCCCAGTCATGGTTTGGACGTTGGGGCCCGGTCGCAATCGGGGTCTCGCGCTACGTCCCCGGCTTACGCTGGGCCATGGCGGTGGCCTGCGGCATCCTGGGCATAAGCTATCGCACCTTCTGGTTCAGTACGGCAATCTCCGCGGCGCTATGGGCCGCGGTGATGCTCACCCTTGGCGTCACACTCGGCGACGCCGTAGGCCAGGCGATCATGGCGCACGCCTGGATCGGACTGTTGCTGCCGTTGCCCGCCGCGACCGTGCTGACGACGGGTCTGGTGCGACTCTTCGTCAGGCACCGGGCTGTGACCTCCGTCTCCGCGTCTTAGCTCGCCGCCCTCCGCAGCCACGTTCCCCAGCCGACCGTCAGCGCCAGGGCGCCGGCACCGAAGACCAGCGCCGCCAGACCGATGAGTCCGCCGAGCACCGGGAGCAGGCCAAGCACCGTCAGCGCGAACAAACCACCCAGCAGCGCGAGGGCGTCGTGATAGCGAGCCCAGCCGAGTCGGGCGAACAGCAGGCGCCCTACCAGGAAGCCCGAGACCACGTAACCGATGGCCAGCACGAGAATCCAAATCGGCAGCAGGAGGACCCCGAGCCACCAACCGCCGATCAGCACGCCGATGATAAAGACGATCAGGGCGACGATCGGCGTGATGACGAGGATCGCGGCGCCGATGCCCAGGCTGGGCCACGGCTGCGCGCGCAGCGTATCGATCGCCCGGGCGCTGATGCCGGGGAGCAAGAAAATCAGCAGCAGGCCGAGGGCGAAGAACCCGATCAGCTCGCGTAGCCAGCCGAGAAATCCGTTGCCGGCCCCACCCCCCTGGTCCGTCGGCGTGTGCCGGATCGTCGTCCCGGCGACCCGGGCGCCGTTGACCAGCTGAACGGCATTGTTGCTGGTGTAGCCCAGGTTGCCCCCGATCTGCGCGCCGTCCAGCTTGAGATGGTCGACTCGGCCACGGACGTCGCCGCCGACGCGATTGCGGAGGGTCAGGCTGCCCGATGCCATCTGCACCCGGCGGGTAATCGGGGCCGATACGGTCGCCGTTCCGCCGGCCACCACCAGGTCGCGGCCGATGGTGGCGCTGGATCCGATGTCGATCGTTCCACCGGTGACGACGACGTCCTGGGCGACCTGGCCATTGATCGTCAGGTTGCCACCGGCCGCGATGATGCTGCCACCCACGTGACCGGTCAGGTTGATGGTGCCGCCGCCGACGATCAAGTCGCGCGTGATACTGCCCGAGACGGTGATGGTGCCGCCACCGGCGATGACGTTGCCATTGACCGTCCCCTCGATGTTGATCGTGCCCGCCCCCGCGTAGATATCGTCATTGACCGTTTCCGTGTGGGCAACGGTGACGTCGGTCCCCTGTCGCAGGTCGGCTGCCGCCGCGGGCACTGGGAGCCAGGCAAACAAGGCCGCGATCACGATTGCTCCGGTCAGCGTCGCCAACCAACGGCCGAACGCCCGCTGTGTGCGTGCCATCGCATCCCCTCCTGTTCCGGCCGCGCCGTGTTCCGCCTATTTTCTCACGGCCGCGCGGCGCCGGTGAGGCTCAACTGGAACGCGCGGTGCAGCTTATCCGACGGCGGCTTCCCGTTCAGGCTCCCCGGTCGCCGGTACCTCAACGATGCCCTGCTGGCGGCGCGAGCGCAGCGGCACATCGGGCATGAAGAGCGAGGCGACCAGCGCGATCGCCGAGAGCGCGATCGCGATCAGGAACAGATCGTGGAGCGTAAGCGCCATCGCCTGGCGGACGGCATGAATCGCCTGGTCGTACAGTGGCGCGAGTTGCGGCGACAGCTTGGCCCGACTCGCTGCAATCTGCGCCGGATCGAGGAGCTGATTCGGGTTGCTCGCCGACTTCCCCAGGACGTTCAGGAATGCCGCCGGAAGGTGGACCTTGGCGATTTCGGAGGCGATGGCTCCCGGAAGCCGCTGCGCGAGGATGGTGCCGAGGACCGCCGAGCTCACGGTCCCGCCGACGTTACGCCAGAACTGGATCTGACTGGTACCGACGCCGAGGTATCGCTGCGGCAGGGCACTCTGGACCGCGTTGATGTACAGCGGCATGGTGGTCCCGAGTCCCAGCCCGACCAGGACGATATCGATCGTGATCGACATCTGTGAGGTCGACGTCGTGGTCTGCGCGAGCAGGTAGATCCCGACCATCATCAGCGCGACGCCGATGGTGCCGAGGTAGTGGTAGCGCTTGATCCGGGGGATCAACTGTCCCGAGAGGATGCTGGCCACGATCAGGCCGAGCATCATCGGAGTGAGCAGCAATCCCGAGTTGGTGACACTGACAGCGAGCACGCCCTGGAGCTCGAGCGGGACGAAGATGATCATCCCGAACATCCCGAGCGCGGCGAAGAAGCCGACGATCATCGAAACCGCGAAGGCGCGGTTCTTGAACAGCGTGAAGGGCACGATCGGTTCCTTGACCCGCTGCTCGATGATGAAAAAGGCGACCAGCATGGCCAGGCCAAAGCCGAGCAGGCCAAGCACTTCGAACGACGTCCACCCCTGATCTTTTGCGACGGAGAGCGCAACCAGCACCGGGATCAGGCCGGCGGCCAGCGCCCCCGATCCAATGAAGTCGATGTCGCGCCAAGAGGCCTTGGTTCGCACGAAGGGCAGGAAGCCGGCGACCACGAGGACGCCAAGCAGGCCAACCGGCAGGTTCACATAGAAGACCCAGCGCCAGCCGAGGTTGTCGGTCAAAAAGCCGCCGACCACCGGGCCAATGATCGAGGAGAGACCGAAGACGGCGCCGAAGAGGCCCTGGATGCGCGCCCGCTCGGCCGGCGAGTAGATGTCGCCAAGGACGGTGAAGGCCGAGGCGAAGAGCATGCCGCCGAAGAGACCCTGCACGATCCGGAAAATGATGAGCTGGGTCATGTCCTGGGCGACGCCGCAGAGCGCGGAAGCGGCCACAAAGCCGATCATCCCCGCGATCAGGAAGGGTTTCCGGCCGAACAGGTCACCGAGCTTGCCGGCAATCGGGACGACGACCGTGGAGGCGACGAGGTAGCCGGTGATCAGCCAGGAATAGCGATCGAGACCGTTGAGCTCGGCGACGATGCGCGGTAGCGCCGTGCCGACGATGGTCTGGTCGAGCGCGGCGAGCAAGAGCGCGAGCATCACGCCGATGGTCGCGAGGACTTTGATCCGCGTGGTCAGTTCAGCTTGTGGCATTGGTTTTTCCCTCCTCGACGGCCATCGCCTGGATGAGGCGCAGACACAGATGACGCAGTTGAACCAGCTCCGACTCTTTCAGGCCGTGGGTTAGCGCGGCCTGGACGCTCGCCGTCTCCCGCCACAGCGTCTCGATGCGCTCGCGGCCCTGCTCGGTGAGCTCGGCGTAGACGGAGCGCCGGTCGGCGGGATCATCGACCCGTTTGACCAGGCCGTCGCGCTCCAGGTTGTCGACCAGGCCGGTCACGGTTCTTGGGGAGACGTCGAGCATCTCCGCCAGCTCGCCCATGGCGAAACGCCCGGTCGGCTGGTGCTTCAGGCGCACCAGGATCTGGAACCGGCCCTCGCTGAGCCCGAACCGCTCCGCCCAGCGCTCCATGGTGGCGTGGAGCTTCTTTCCCAGGATGCGGACGGCGGCCAGCGCCTCCGTTCCCGGTTCGACACGTCGGCCCTGTCGGGCTAGGACCTCGCGGATTCGCGGGTCGAACAGGTAGCCGTCCAGGTCCTTCTGAAGCTCGGTGTGGTCGTGATCGATCTTGGAAGTGAGTTGGCTCATATTTACAAAGCACATTATTACATAGCTCAAGAAACAACGCAAGCCGCAATTGATGATGGGCCGGTGACGGTGTAGGGGGGCACCGCCGGGCGGCGCCCCCAGGGTTCCTAAGCGACGGGCGCCACTTCGTGGTACGACTGATCCCCTGCCACCGGCTCGGCCCGCGTGGCGCGAGCGCGTACCCCGAGGACGCCAACCGCGGCGACCACGACGACGACGATCCCCAGCGCCATGCTCGGCCGCATTGCGTCAACAAACGACTGAGTGAAGACGGCATGCGCCAGCCGCTCCAGTTGTTGCACGATTTGCGCCGGGATACCGACGGGGAGCTGCAGGCTGCCGCCCGTCTGGCCGCGCCCGACTTGGAGGCCGCGGCTGGCCGCCTGGCTGAAGCCATCGACGAAGGGAGCCCGGAACAGGGCCGGCAACTGCGACGAGTAGCCGACGGCGTGTTCGTGCAGGCCGGTGGCCAGCCTGTTCTGCAGCACGGCACCGATCGCCGCGCTCCCAATCACGGTTCCCAGCTCCTGCACCGTGCTCAGCACGCCGGAGGCGACGCCGGCCAACCGCGGTTGCAGATCACGGGTCGCGAGGCTGTAGACGGGCGTCCAGACCCCGGCAAGACCAAGCCCGCCAACGACCAGCCCCGGAACGAAGGCCCAGCGATTAGAGTCCACCTGCACCCTCCAGGCGATGTAGGCCATCCCGATCGCGAACAGGGAGAGCCCGATCATGAGGATGTATTTGCCGAAGCGAGCGGCCAGGGGAGCCACGACTCCCGAGAACAACATCATCGTCAGCGCCATCGGCGCCATTGCGATGCCGGCGTCGAAAGCGCTGAGCCCGAGCACTGATTGGAAGTAAATGGTGATGGGCAGGAAGACGCCCACCATGGCAAAGCCCATCGCCATCAGGACGACCGTCATGAGCGTGTAGTTGCGATCCTTGAAGACCGCGAACGACAAGAGCGGCTCCTGATCCTGGCGGCGCCACTGGACGATGAAGAAGAGCGCGAGGACCGCGACGCCGGCCGCGATGATCTCGGGGATCGTGATGCCCGCGGAGACGGTCCCCCAGTTGTAGCGCTGTCCCTCGATCAGGCCGAAGATCACGCCGAACAGGCCAACCGTCGCCAGCGCGACACCAAGGAAATCGAGGCGGTGCCGACGGCCCGGACGCAGATCCGGCACCAGCGCCAGCGCGAGCGCCACGATCAGCAAGCCCACCGGCAGGTTGACATAGAAGATCCGCCGCCACCCG